>Ga0209069_10000537_pt1 | contig 17723 bp, 16 predicted proteins | sample Str013_2_FD_187202 | JGI IMG/M metagenome (GOLD analysis project Ga0209069, IMG submission 187202) | Freshwater sediment microbial communities in response to fracking from Pennsylvania, USA - Straight Creek_MetaG_SC_2013 (SPAdes) (version 2) | ecosystem: Environmental > Aquatic > Freshwater >...
AGGTCACATAGGCGAATAATTAACTGTGACGCAAGGGCGCCATCGCACAGCCATTTTGTTGACGGATCAAAGGGATGGTAGTGATAAAGTGAGTCTGCTGAACAGTTGGTGGCGCGACCGATCGGGGTCCCGGTTCCGGGATTGGTTGAGCGCCGCCGGTTTAGCGTGTCCGGGTGGGGACGTGCGGTAGCGATGGGGTCGATCGGCAAGAGTTTCCGCACGGCGCTCGCGTCGTTTGCGCCGGGTCCGGTACGCCTCCCGGCGGCGAAAGCCGCCGCATGAGCATGATGACCAACACGCTCGGGCGATATTTTGCCGGCCGTTTCGTGATCGCGGCGGTGGGCGTGTTTGCGAGCATCTTCGTGCTGCTCGTGTTGGTCGACTACATCGAGATGGTCAGAAAGACCTCGGGCCTTGCGTCGGTCTCTGCGATCACGGTCGCCAAGACCTCGCTGTACCGGGTGCCGCAATTGCTCGAAAAGCTGATGCCGTTCTGTGTGCTGATCGGCGCCATGACCTGCTACCTCGCGCTGTCGCGGCGGCTTGAGCTGGTGGTGGCACGCGCGGCCGGCGTATCGGCATGGCAGTTCATTGCGCCGGCGCTGGCGAGTTCGATTGCGCTCGGGATCGTAGCCACGACTGCGTATAATCCGATCTCGGCCAATTTGCGCGAGCTATCTAAACGGATGGAAGCCGAGCTGTTCGGCTCGGCTCCGGGCGGCGGCATCCAGGATGCCTCCGGCTTCTGGCTGAACCAGATCAACAGCGAAGGCCATTCGATCATCAATGCCGCCCGTAGCGAGCAGCAGGGCGCGAGGTTAACCGGACTGACCGTGTTCCGGTTCGACCCGGACCTGCAGTTCAGGGAGCGAATCGAGGCGCGCGAGGCAACTCTTGAAGAGGGCCGCTGGGCGTTCAAGGCGGTGCGGCGTTACTCGCTCGACAAGCCCCCGGTCGACCAGGACAGCTATTATCTCGCGACCACCCTGACGCCTGCGCAGGTTCGCAACAGCTTCTCCACACCCGAAACTGTGTCTTTTTGGCAACTACCGAGCTACATCCAGTCGTCAGAAAGTTCCGGCTTCGCGACAGCCGGCTACCGGCTGCAATACCACAAGCTCATCGCACAGCCGTTTTTGCTGGCTGCAATGGTCATGCTGGCGGCTTCCGTCAGCCTTGGATTCTTCCGCTTCGGCGGCGTGCAAAAGATGGTTTTGAGTGGCGTGGGCGCAGGCTTTCTGCTCTACGTTTTGTCGAAAGTGACCGAGGATTTGAGCAAGGCTGAGTTGATGCATCCCATTGCTGCGGCGTGGTTGCCCGTATCGGTGGGCGGCCTCACCGGCTTTTTGGCCTTGCTGTACCAGGAGGACGGGTAGTGGCCATTGTCGCCGCCCGCCAATTGAATTCGTCCGTATTCGGGCGGCGCAGTCCCGTGCGCCGTCATCGATCTCGCTTGGCCGCAGCCGGCGCCTGCCTGCTCGGGGTGATTTTCGGGTTCATTTTTGCAGGCGCGGCTGAATTGGCATTGGTGGCGCCAGCGGCGGCGCAGAGCTTCACCTACAATCCTCGCCCACCCCGCCCCAAGGCGCCCCCTGCCCCCAATAACGGACAGATGCTGGTCCAGGCGGTCGAGGTCGATTACGACTACAACAACTCGCGCGTCTCGGCGGTCGGCAACGTGCAGATGTTCTACAACGGCACCAGCGTTGAAGCCGACAAGGTGATCTACGATCAGAAGACCAAGCGCCTGCATGCCGAGGGCAACATCCGCCTGACCGATGCGGACGGCAAGGTCACCTACGCCAACATCATGGATCTGAGCGACGATTACCGCGACGGCTTCGTCGATTCGCTGCGCGTCGACACCGAAGACCAGACGCGAATGGCTGCGACGCGCGCCGATCGTACCGCCGGCAACTACACGGTGTTCGAGAATGGCGTCTACACCGCGTGCGCCCCGTGCAAGGACGATCCGAAGAAGCCGCCGCTGTGGCAGGTCAAGGCGGCGCGCATCATCCATAACCAGACCGAGAAGATGCTCTATTTCGAGAGCGCCCAGCTCGAATTTTTCGGCGTCCCAATGGCGTATCTGCCGTATTTCTCCACGCCCGACCCGACCGTGAAGCGCAAGTCCGGCTTCCTGATGCCCAACATCACCACGGTCTCGACCTATGGCGTCGGCGTCGAGGTCCCCTATTACTGGGCCATCGCCCCCGATTACGACGCCACCTTCAGCCCGCGGATCACCAGCCGTCAGGGCGTGCTGTTGCAGGGCGAATTCCGTCAGCGCCTGATCAATGGCGCGTACCAAATTCGCGCCTATGGCATCGATCAGCTCGATCGCGGCGCGTTCGCCGGCCAGCCCGGCGACCGTCAGTTCCGCGGCGGCGTCGAAACCAAAGGCCAATTCGCGCTGAACGACAAATGGAGCTGGGGCTGGGACGGCGTGCTGTTGTCGGACTACTACTTCATGTCCGATTACCGGCTGGCCCAGTACAAGGACCCGCTTAATTCATTCCTGAGCCTGCCGACGGAGGCGATTTCGCAGCTCTATTTGACGGGCGTCGGCAACCGCAGCTTTTTTGACGCGCGCACGATCTATTACCTCAGCTTCTCCGGTAATCAGAACCTGGTTCCGATCATCCATCCGGTGATCGACTATGCCAACGTGATCAACAGCCCGATTTTCGGCGGAGAGTTCAGTTACAAGACGAATTTCACCAGCCTGTCGCGCGAAAAGGCGGCATTCGATCCGATCACGACGCTGGCGAACACCAACGGGCTGTGCCTGACGGCGTCCGCCGATCCGCTGGCGCGGTTGCCGAATCAGTGCCTGCTTCGCGGCATGCCCGGTACCTACACCCGGTTGACCGCCGAAGCGCAATGGCGGCGGTCGTTCACCGATCCAATCGGCCAGATCTGGACGCCGTTTGCGATCCTGCGCGCCGATGCGATCAACGCCTCGATTTCCAACCAGCCCGGCGTTTCGAATTTCCTGCCGGTTGGCGACACGCAGGCGGTGCGCGCGATGCCGGCGGTGGGTCTGGAATACCGCTACCCGTTCATCAATGTGCAACCATGGGGATCCACCACGATCGAGCCGATCGCACAGGTCATCGTGCGCCCGAACGAATCCTATGCCGGCAAGCTCCCCAATGAGGATGCACAAAGCCTCGTGTTCGACGCCAGCAATCTGTTCGCCGTCGACAAATTCTCCGGCTACGACCGTGTCGAGGGCGGGGGACGCGCCAATGTCGGCGTACAGGCGACCACGCAGTTCGATCGCGGCGGATCCATCAATATGCTGTTCGGGCAGTCCTATCAGCTGTTCGGCATGAACTCGTTCGCGGTAGCCGACGCCACCAACACCGGGGTCGATTCAGGCCTGCAGAAGTCGCGCTCCGACTATGTCGCCCGGATCAATTATTCGCCGAACCGAACCTATACCTTTAGCGTCCGCTCGCGGATCGACGAGGCTACGCTCAATATCAATCGTTTCGAGGCCGAGGGCCGCGCCAACTTCGACCGCTGGTCAGTGAGCCTGATGTACGGCAATTATGCTGCGCAGCCGGAACTCGGATATCTGACACGCCGCGAGGGATTGCTCGGCAGCGCGTCGCTCAAGGTGGCGGCGAACTGGGTGGTGTCGGGCGGGGCGCGCTGGGACCTTGAAGCCAACAAGGTCAATCAATACATCATCGGGGCTGGTTACGTGGATGACTGCTTCGTGCTGGCGGCGAACTACGTCACATCGTACAGTTATTCCACCGGCGTGGCGCCGCCGATTCTCAATCACGCCTTCATGTTGCAGATCGGCCTGCGGACCATTGCGAACTCGTCCTCTTCGGGAAGTTCCGGCGGCTTCCAGTAATGCGGAATTGAACCCTTGCCGGGGCACGCGCATCGCGAAGCAAATCCAGGTTAGTTGATGCGACCGACATGGCCATGACAAGCACAAAGCTCTCCCGGAACGTTTTCACTATGCTTTTCGTTTGCGCCGTGCTGATTGCGTCGGCCGCCGGTTCGACGCTGCGCGCCCAATCGGTTGCCGTGCTCGTCAACGGCGAGCCAATCACCAATTTCGATATCGAACAGCGCACCAAGCTGAACTTCCTCACGATGCACAAGCAAATGCCGCGGCAGGAGGTCATCAACGAATTGATCGACGAAAAGGTGAAGATCAGGGAAGCCAAGAGATTCGGCGTCGACCCCACATCCACCGATATCGACCAGTCTTATGCATCCATGAGCTCGCGGATGCGCTTCACGGCCGACCAGCTCACGAAATCGCTCGAGAGCCAGGGCATCAGGCCGGAAACCCTCAAGTCTCGCATCAGGTCCGAGATGGTCTGGACCAGCCTCGTGCGCGGCCGCTACAAGGAAAGCCTTCAGATCGGGGAAAAGGATGTCGTCGCCGCGGCCCAGGAGAACGGCGAAAAAGCCGAAGCCGAGGCCTTCGAGTACAAGATGCAGCCGATCGTCCTGATCGTCCCGCGGGGTTCGCCGCCCGCCGCGACCGAATTGCGACGCAAGGAAGCCGACGCGCTGCGCGAGCGCGTGCAGTCCTGCGACGAAGCCAATTCTTATTTCAAGTCGATGCAAAACGCCGCGATCCGCGAGCCCGTGACCAAGACGTCAGCCGACATCCCGCCGGTTCTGCGCGAGGTACTCGACAAGACGCCGATCGGTCATTTGACCGCGCCCGAAATAACCAAGCAGGGCGTGGAGATGGTGGCGCTCTGCGGAAGAAAGACGACCACGGTCGATTCTCCGAAGAAAAGAGAAATCCGGGACAAGATGTATGTCCAGAAATACGAGGCGAAGTCGAAATCCTACCTGCAGGAAATCCGCAAAGCCGCGATGATCGAATATCGTTGATGCATGGCAAAGCCTCTCGCGCTGACATCGGGCGAACCTGCAGGTATCGGGCCCGATATCGCCATCGCCGCCTGGCTGCGGCGGCATGAGCTGGAACTGCCGCCGTTCTACTTCCTCGGCGACCGTGGACTGCTTGCGGATCGGGCGAAAATCCTCGGGCTGAAGCCCGCTTTCGCCGACGTCGAACCAAAGGACGCAGTCGCCGCCTTCGCAGACGCCTTGCCGGTCGTATCGACCGGCTATATCGCAACCGCGCGTCCGGCCCATCCTGACGCGACCAGCGCGGACGCGGCGTTGGCGTCCATTCGACAGGCCGTCGGCGATGTCGTTGCCGGACGTGCCGCTGCGGTCGTCACCAATCCAATCGCGAAAAGCGTGCTCTATCGCGCCGGCTTTACCCATCCCGGCCACACCGAGTTTCTGGCCGAACTCGCGGGCGACGGCGGGCGGGCGCCGCAGCCGGTCATGATGTTGTGGTCGCCCACGCTCGCGGTGGTGCCCGTCACCATTCATCTTTCGCTGCGCGATGCGCTGACACGGCTTTCAACCGATCTGATCGTCACGACGGCACGCATCGCCGTCGCCGATTTGAGAGCCCGTTTCGGCCTGTCCCGTCCGCGCCTCGCGGTGGCCGGGCTCAATCCACACGCCGGCGAAGATCGGTCGCTCGGAACGGAGGATATCGAGATCGTCGCGCCCGCGGTCGAAATCCTGCGCAGCGAAGGCATCGCGGTCAGGGGGCCGCTGCCGGCGGACACCATGTTCCACGCCGCGGCGCGCGCGAGCTACGATTGCGCAATCTGCATGTATCACGATCAGGCCCTGATTCCCGTGAAGACGCTGGCCTTCGACGATGCCGTCAACGTGACGCTGGGATTGCCCTTCGTCCGCACCTCGCCCGATCATGGCACGGCCTTCGACATCGCCGGTACCGGCCGGGCCAACGCCTCCAGCCTGGTTGCGGCGCTGCGGCTCGCCGCCCGGATGGCTGCGGCCCCGACGGTATGAGCGCGATCGACGATCTGCCGCCGCTCCGCGATGTCATCCGCGAGCACGCTCTCTCCGCGCGCAAGTCGCTCGGTCAGAACTTCCTGCTCGACCTCAATCTCACGGCGCGGATCGCACGTGCGGCGGGCCCAATCGAGCAGTCCACCATCATCGAAATCGGCCCCGGTCCGGGCGGCCTGACGCGGGCGCTGCTGGCGCTGGGTGCGCGGCGCGTGATCGCGATCGAGCGCGACGAGCGCGCATTGGCGCCGCTGCGGGCGATCTCTGACCGATATCCGGGCCGGCTCGAAATCGTCTGCGCCGACGCCCAGCATTTCGATCCGGGGCCCCTGCTCGGCGGCGCCAGGGCAAAGATCGTCGCCAACCTGCCTTACAACATCGCGACCGCGCTGCTGATCGACTGGCTTTCGATCGAGCCCTGGCCGCCCTGGTTCGACATGATGGTGCTGATGTTCCAGCGTGAAGTGGCCGAACGGATCGTCGCGCAAGAAAACGACGAAGCCTATGGAAGGCTGGCGGTGCTGGCCAACTGGCGCGCCGAGACGAAAATCCTGTTCGACATTTCTCCCGCGGCGTTCGTGCCGCAGCCCAAGGTGACCTCATCGGTGGTGCGGCTGGTGCCGCGCCCGGCGCCCGAGATCTGCGACCGCCGCGCACTGGAACAGGTCGCGGCGGCGGCCTTCGGCCAGCGCCGGAAGATGCTGCGTCAAAGCCTCAAATCCCTCGCGATCGAGCCTGCCCGGCTCACGGCTGCCGCTCGGATCGACGTCACCCGGCGTGCCGAAACAGTGCCGGTCAGCGGCTTTGTTGCCATGGCCCGTGAATTGACCGATATACGCAGCACAAAAACGGATCCCTGAAGGAGAAAGCGCCATGGCGCGGATGCATCGACAGTCCCTCGTCAAGTTCGATGCGCCATTGTGCGAGACCATCGTCGACACGCCCAGGCCGCAGGGCAAGGAAGTCCTGGTCCGCATCGAACGCTGCGGCCTTTGCCACTCCGACCTGCACATCCAGGACGGTTACGCCGATCTTGGCGGCGGCAAGCGGCTCGATACCACGCGCGGCATGACGCTGCCGTTTACGCTGGGACATGAGATCGCCGGTATCGTGGACGAAGTCGGTTCCGACGTTGCGAAGGACCTGATCGGCAAGAAGAAAGCGGTATTCCCCTGGATCGGCTGCGGCCAGTGCCGCGACTGTCTCAACGGCGACGAAAATCTTTGCGCCAGGCAACGTTTCCTCGGCGTCGCGATCGATGGCGGTTTCGCCAGCCACGTGCTGGTGCCCGACGCCAAATATCTGCTGGATTACGACCCCTTGCCGGTCAATCAGGCAGCAACGCTGATGTGTTCCGGCGTTACCGCCTATGGCGCCTTGAAGCGGCTGGTTGATCGTCCGCGACAACGCAACCTGCTGCTGATCGGACTGGGCGGCGTTGGCATGATGGGGCTTTCCTTCGCCCAAGCGATGTTCAAGCAAAGGATTTCGGTGGCCGATTTGAGCCCCGCGGCGCGCGAGAGCGCACAGAAGAACGGCGCCTCGTTCGCCTACGATCCCGCCGAGCCCGACGTGGTCAAGCGCCTGATCAAGGAGACCGAAGGCGGCTTCGACGGCGTCGTCGATTTCGCGGGCAACGAAAAATCCATGGCGTTTGCGGTCGCGGCGGTGGCGCGTGGCGGCAAGATCGTGATCTCCGGCCTGATGGGCGGCAATTTCAGCCTGCCAATGGTACAATGGGTCTACAAGCGCATGACCATTGAAGGCTTCATGGTGGGAACGCTGGCCGAGGGCCAGGAATTGATGTCGCTCGCGCGCGCCGGCAAGGTCAAGCCGACGCCGATGAAGGAAGAACCGATGGCCGACGTCCAGAAATGGATCGAGGCATTGCGTGCCGGGAAAGTGGTCGGGCGCATCGTGTTGAAGAACTGACGGCACGTCGTCTCAGAAATTCCGTACGCATCCAAATTGGTCATGGGGGCGCGATGACCCTTGTCATCTCGCGCACCGGTTGCACGTTGTCAAAGTAAGGCGTTTCTCGGGCAATCGCGCCGGCCTGCGAGCCTAAATATCGCCCTATCGACTCCGGAATTGCGGCTCATTGCCACCCAAGTCTTTGCCGAGAAGAGCCTGAAGCGTAGCGTATCAGTTGTCGGAGTATCCCATGTCAAATCGCGCCGCGAAATTCGGATCGGCGATCTTTGCCAGTATCCTCGCGGGGGCCAACCTGACGGCCATCTCGAACAACGCATCCGGCGCGGACGACACTTGCCTTACTGCACCCAAGGAGAGCACCCCGGCGGGCAGCCATTGGTATTACCGCGTCGATCACGCCACCAAGCGACAGTGCTGGTACCTTGGTGAGGAGAAGGAAGCCGCAGCGCGGGCTGCCCCACAGCCAACGGCAGATTCCGCAAAGCCGGCTTCATCCGAGCCGGCAAGACCAGTTGCTCCGCCGAAGGCAGCACGCCCACGCCGATTGATTGACGATGCACGCGCCGAACTGCCGTCGTCCAAAATGCCGGTCGATCGGGACACCAACCCGGTTGCGAATCAACGAAACCGCGTGGCGCCGAATCCGCCAAACGCCGAAAACAGCCCGCGCATCGTAGCACCCGACGCAAGCGGGGCCGCGGCGGCCGTTGGCGTACGCTGGCCTGAGCCTTCGGCCGTGAATTCCTCCATCAATCCGTCGCCTGCGGCCACCGCGCCCGTAGCCGTCGCACAATCCGGTTCCGAGCCTCCTCCGCAACCAGCCGTACCCCCTGTCACCCTGGCCGCGGCGGACTCCACCTTGCAGAAGCCGTCCGGCTCGGTCCAGATGCTGTTGCTGGTGATCGTCGGCGCGCTCGGGCTCGTAGGACTACTGGGCAATTTCATTTTCAAGCGGGTTCATCGCCGCAAGGCGCGGGCGACCCGCCGCGCGATCTGGGATTCCGTCGATAACAATCGTTCGCCGGCGCCAAGGTTTCCGCGCGAACAAATGCCACCGCGCCGCATGAAGCCGGCCCCACATCCTGCCCCACATTATGCGCGAGAACGCGCTACAGACTATCCACGCGAACCGCGCGCAGCGGAAATTTCGGAGCGGCAGTTTTCGGAACGGCAGATCTCGGAAATGTTGTCGCGGCTGGCGCGGAGCACGGCGAACTGACGCTATTTTTCGAGCTGCCTTTGTAACGCGCGGACAAACTCGGTCAGTCCCGTGCGCCGGACGCGCTTGAGCCGCTCCGCCTTCAGGATCGACTCCACCTCGGCAAATGCGTCATCGACGTTGTGGTTGACGACGATGTAATCATATTCCGCCCAGTGGCTCAGCTCATGCGTCGCCCGGCTCATGCGCCCGCGAATGACCCCCTGCGAATCCTGGGCGCGGGTATGCAACCTTTTCTCGAGATCCGCGGCCGATGGCGGCAGGATAAACACGCTGACGACGTCGGCACGGGCCTTTTCGCGCAATTGCTGGGTGCCCTGCCAGTCGATGTCGAACAACACGTCCTTTCCCGCCGACAGGGCGGCTTCGACCGGCGCCCGCGGCGTGCCATAGCAGTTGTCGAATACGGTGGCCCACTCGAGCAACTCGCCGTGCCTGACCATCGCCTCGAAGCTGGATTGATCGACAAAAATATAGTCGCGGCCATCGACTTCGCCCGGCCGCATCGGCCGCGTGGTCGCCGATACCGACATCTTCAGCCCGGGCATCCGCTCGATCAGCATTCGCGACAGCGTGGTCTTGCCGGCGCCCGACGGCGATGACAGCACGAACATCAAGCCGCGCCGCTCCACGCCGTCGAAAATATCGCCCTCCGCCGTCATGGCTCACTCCAGATTCTGGACCTGCTCGCGGAATTGCTCCACGACATTTTTCATCTCGAGGCCGGTATTGGTCAGTTCGAGATCGTTCGACTTGGAGCAGCAGGTATTGACCTCGCGGTTGAATTCCTGGGCCAGGAAGTCGAGCCTGCGTCCGACCGGTCCGCCCTTGCCGATCATCGCGCGGACCTGCGAGACATGAGAGGCGATCCGGTCGAGTTCTTCGCGAATGTCCGCCTTGGCGGCAATCAGAATCGCTTCCTGATTCAACCGGTCGGGATCGAATCGATCGGAGGCCTGTAGCAGCGCCGCAATCTGTTCGGCAAGGCGCGCCCTGATCGCGTCAGGTTTGCGGCCAGGCGCCGCCTCCGCCTTCCCCGCGAGACGTTCGATTTCGTCCATCCGCTGCATGAGTATCTGACCGAGCGCTTCGCCCTCGCGGGAGCGCATCTCGACCAGATCGACCAACGCCTGTTCGAACCCGGCTGAAGCAGCCCGTTTCGCCGCAGTTTCCTCGGCTTCGTCGCTTTCCGGCTCGACGATTTCGATGACCCCCTTGATGCCGAGCAATCCGTCGATGCTGGGCGCGACGGCATCGATCTTGCCGGCAAGCACACCGGCGACCTTCACGATTGAAGCCAGAACATCTTCGTTGATCCGGACCGACGCAACCGCATTGGTTCGCTTGACATTCAGATTGGCATATACTGTTCCGCGCGACAGCACCTCTCCCGCACGTTTCTTGGCGAAGGCTTCGAGATCGTCCCAACCGGGTGGCAGCCGCAGGCGCATGTCGAACCCCTTGGCGTTGACCGACTTCAATTCCCATTCGAAGGCGTAAGGGCCGCTCGCGCCGTGGCTTCGGGCAAAGCCGGTCATGCTCGAAAGCGCCATCGCGTGAACTCTCCGGGGAAACAGGACTGCGGGATTCGAGGAAACGGCGCGACCATAAGACGATTTCGCGGCAAGTGGAATTGGATGCCGAATTAAACTTCGGGCAAGCGCCGTACGATCAGCGCTGAACCACAGGAGGAGCCGCGGTCGACTGCGCCGCACCCTGGCGGGCCGGCGTTCCCGTGGGTGCCGGTGCGGCGGGAACGGCAGGACGCGCGGGCTTTTTCGGGGCCACCGGGCGCCCCGTCGTGGCGGTCGGGTTGCCATCAGCCGGCGCGGCGGCCGGCGGGGGCGGAGCGTCTTCGGTCGGTTCGGCCGTATCGTTCTGGATCTGCTTTTCCATCGTGCGCAGCTTGGCCACGTTCTTCTGGTGCTGGTCGTAGGTCTCGGTGAAGGTATGACCGCCGGTGCCGTCGGCCACGAAAAACAGATCGCGGGTTCGAGCCGGATTGGCGACCGCTTCGAGCGATGCGCGACCGGGATTGGCGATCGGCCCCGGCGGCAGACCGTCGATCACATAAGTGTTGTAGGGCGAGGGCTGCTGGATTTCGGAACGCCTGATCGGGCGGCCTAGCGTTCCCTTGCCGCCAACCAACCCATATATAATGGTCGGATCGGACTGCAGCTTGATCTTCTGCCGCAACCGATTGACGAATACGGCGGCGACGCGGCTGCGCTCGTCGGCCTTGCCGGTCTCCTTCTCGACGATGGACGCAAGCGTAACCAGTTGCTCTGGTGACTTGATCGGGATTTCCGGATTGCGACGTTCCCAGATTTCCGCCAGCACGCGTTTCTGGGTCTGCTGCATGCGCTGCAGTACCTGATCACGCGTCGTGCCGCGCGGAAACTTGTAGGTCTCTGGAAGCAGCGTGCCTTCACGCGGTATTTCGCGCACCGAGCCCGCGAAGATATCGTTGTCGGCGAGCCGCGCGACGATCTGTTCGGAAGTCAGCCCTTCGGGAAGGGTGATGGCATGCTGCACCACCTTGCCCTCGACTATGGTACCGATGACGTCGCGCAGGTTGGCGTTCTTCTGGAAGGCGTATTCGCCGGGCTTGAGTTCGGAACTTGCCTTCAAGGCAAGGGCGGCTCCCATGAAGACCCACGGATTGATGTCAATCACGCCTTCGCGCTGCAACGTCTCGGCGATCTCCCTCGTTTTGGAACGCGCTGGAATGTTGACGATCTTGTCCTCCGCGAGCGGCCCCCGCGCTTCCAGGACCCTCCTGCCATAAACGTAGACCCCACCGGCACCGATCATTGCGATCAGGGTGATGGTAATGACGGCGTTGCCGAACACGACGAATGGATTGCGCGCGCGATCCGACCGCTTCGGCGGCGGCGGCATCTGCTCGGGCTCGAGCGCGGCACGTGGGCTACGCGGCGAAATGGGCGGCCTTTCACTCATCGATGCAACCTGAATCCTGCCGGTTCAATCGTGGCCTGGAAATTCGCCGCCCTGCCAATAGCATACGCCCGCAACCAGGAGTCATTGCTGAATGAGGCAAAACGGTGGAGTCGTAACAATCACGGCTAGTTTGCTACGCGTTGCAGGATCACCGAGGCGTTGGTGCCTCCGAAACCGAACGAATTCGAAAGCGCAACATTGATCTCACGTTTGCGGGGTATTTGAGGCACCAGATCGATCGCAGTTTCCACCGAAGGATTTTCGAGATTGATCGTCGGCGGGGCGATGTTATCGCGAATCGCGAGAATGCTGAAAATTGCCTCGATTGCGCCGGCGGCACCCAACAAATGCCCCGTGGACGATTTGGTAGAAGACATCGATACTTTCGATGCAGCATTGCCAAGCAGCCGCTCCACGGCGCCGAGCTCGATTTCATCGCCGACCTGGGTCGAGGTTCCGTGCGCGTTGATATAGTCGATATCCGAAGGCGTGATGCCGGCGCGCTTCATGGCCGCGCTCATGCTGCGGAATCCGCCGTCACCATCGGGCGCCGGCGAGGTAATGTGATGGGCGTCGCCGGAAAGCCCGTAACCGGTCACTTCGGCATAGATTTTCGCGCCGCGCTTTTTGGCGTGCCCGTATTCCTCGAGCACCAGAACGCCAGCTCCCTCACCCATGACGAACCCGTCGCGATCCCGGTCATAGGGACGCGACGCCTTCTGCGGCGCGTCGTTGAAGCCGGTCGACAAGGCGCGCGCGGCGCAGAACCCGGCCATACCGATGCGGCAAATCGGCGATTCCGTCCCGCCGGCGACCATCACGTCGGCATCACCGAACGCGATTAGCCGGCTGGCGTCACCGATCGCATGCGCGCCGGTGGAACATGCGGTCACCACCGAATGGTTGGGCCCCTTGAGCCCGTGTTCGATCGACACATAGCCTGACGCCAGATTGATCAGGCGGCCGGGGATGAAGAACGGCGAGACCTTGCGCGGTCCCCGCTCCTTGAGAACGATCGCGGTATCGGCAATGCCTGAAAGGCCGCCGATCCCGGAGCCGATCATGGTGCCGGTCGCACACTTTTCCTCCTCGGTCGACGGATGCCAGTTGGCGTCGTCCAGCGCCTGGCGCGCCGCGCACATCGCGAAGATGATGAAGTCGTCGACCTTGCGCTGGTCCTTTGGCTCCATCCACTGGTCCGGATTGAAGGTGCCGTTGCTGCCGTCGCCGCGCGGAATCATGCAGGCGATCTGGCTGGTCAGATCCGAGACGTCGAAGACATCGATCCGCCGGGCACCGCTCTCACCATTGAGGATACGCGCCCAGGTTGTGCCTACGCCACAGCCGAGAGGCGTAACCATGCCCATCCCCGTGACGACAACGCGCCTCATATCCAAAACTCCAGCCCGAAAATCCGCGGCTCAAAACAAGAAACCGGGGGGCCGCGCAACCACGGCCCTTCCGGCTTTGTCAGCGCCGCAGAGGGCGTCAGCTCTTCGCGTTCTTTTCTAGAAATTTCGTCGCGTCGCCGACGGTCAAAATGGTTTCGGCGGCATCATCGGGAATTTCACAACCGAACTCTTCTTCAAACGCCATCACGAGCTCGACGGTGTCGAGACTGTCGGCGCCAAGGTCGTCGATGAAACTTGCGTTGTCGACCACCTTGTCCGGCTCGACACCGAGGTGCTCGACCACAATCTTCTTAACCCGCTCGCCAATCTCACTCATCGTTCAACCTCGTGCTTGTTCCATTGGACCCGACCCCAAGACGATAAACCCAAGACGATACGAGCCATCGTGGTCGTTAAACTTCCTTGCAATCGCGCATAGTCTTGATTCGGCCCGGACGAAGCCGACAAAGTACCGGCGAACGGCAGGCGACGCCACGCCAATATACAGGGATTCAAAATCCTGCAATGGCGTTGTTGGCCCATCCGCTGGTGGTTCGGTTATCACACTTCCCAAGCCTTGACTACAAGCCTCGGCCGGCCGCCCGAAAGGGCCATTCGCCGCATCACAGAGGCCGGTAACCAGCTCAAAACATGGCCATTCCGCCATTGACATGAATCGTCTGGCCGGTGACATAGGCGGCTTCGTGGGAGCAGAGATAGACCGCCGTGGCGGCGATATCCTCAGGCGTTCCCAGCCGCGCCGCGGGGACCTTGGACAGGATGGTCTCGCGCTGCTTGTCGTTGAGCGCGTCGGTCATCGGCGTCTTGATGAAGCCCGGCGCGATGCAATTGGCGGTAACGTTGCGCTTGGCATATTCCGCTCCCAGCGTCTTGATCAGGCCGATGATCCCGGCCTTGGAAGCCGTGTAATTGGCCTGGCCGGGATTGCCGGTGACGCCGACAATCGAGGTAATCGCGACGATTCGGCCGAAGCGCTTGCGCATCATCAGCTTGGTCGCGGCGCGCGCAAGACGGAAGGTTGCGGTCAAGTTGACGTTGATGACGTCGTCCCAGTCCTCATCGCGCAATTGCACGAAAAGGTTGTCGCGTGTGATGCCCGCATTGGCGATGAGGATATCGACCTGCCCCATCGCCTGTTCCGCTGCAGGCACCAGCGCCTCGACCGCAGCTTTGTCAGACAGGTTGCACGGCAGGACGTGAACGCGCTCGCCGAGCCTGGTTGCGACACCCTCCAGCACCTCGCGCCGCGTTCCGGAAATCGCGACCGTCGCGCCCTGGGCGTGCAGCGCCTGCGCAATCGCGCCGCCGATGCCGCCGGTCGCGCCGGTGACGAGCGCCGTTCTGCCAGTCAGGTCGAACATCGATGATCTCCTCCCGGCCGCTCAGGCCGAAGCCGCCAACGCGTCTTTCGCCGCAGCAATATCTCCGGGGCCGCCGACGGAAATTCCGACAGCGCCGTCGGCGATGCGTTTGACCAGACCGCTCAGCACCTTGCCGGCGCCGATCTCGAAAAATCGCGTGACGCCCTGGCCAGCCATATAGGCAACCGACTCGCGCCAGCGCACCGTACCCGTGACCTGCTCGATCAGGCGGCTGCGGATCTCGTCAGGGCTCGTGATCGGCGCGGCCAGCACGTTCGAGACCAATGGCGAGACCGGCGGCTTGATGGTGACACCGGCAAGCGCTGTCGCCATCGCATCCGCGGCAGGCCGCATCAGTTGGCAATGGAACGGTGCGGACACCGGCAGCAGCATCGCGCGCCTGGCACCCTTGGTCTTGGCGATCTCAAGCGCGCGGTCGACCGCGGCCTTGTCGCCGGAGACCACCACCTGACCGCCGCCATTGTCGTTGGCGGCCTGGCAGACCTGTCCCTGCGCGGCTTCATGCGCGACCGCCACCGCGGCCTCGTAATCGAGGCCGAGCAGGGCGGCCATGGCGCCGACGCCGACCGGGACGGCCTTCTGCATGGCAAGGCCGCGGGTACGCAGCAGTCGTGCGGTATCGCTGATACTGAGGCTGCCGGCGGCGGCGAGCGCCGAATATTCGCCGAGCGAATGTCCGGCCACGAACGCGGCATCGCGACCGACCGAAAACCCGGCCTCGGCCTCCAGCACCCGCAGCGTCGCGATCGAGACCGCCATCAGGGCCGGCTGGGCATTTTCGGTCAATTGCAGGGTTTCAGCCGGACCGTCCCAGATGATGGCCGTCAGCTTCTCCCCGAGCGCCGCATCGACCTCGTCGAACACCGCGCGCGCGGCAGGAAATGCTTCCGCCAGCGCCTTGCCCATGCCCACCGCCTGCGAGCCCTGGCCCGGAAAAGTAAAAGCTGCCGTCATGTCGCGCCCTCATTCGATGGGGGTAAGACACTGACGGAGGCCGGGATGTCAAGCTGCGCCGCGGAATGACGGATGAAAGCCGGCTGCTAGAAACCACCGGCGGTTTGGTCCCCGCCGACCTCGGCGCCGGCATGCGCGCGGCGCACACTACTGACCAGTTGCCCCGGGCGATCCTCACGGTTCGGCTTCGCGGTCGCAAGCCGCAGCACGGCGGCATAGTTCGGTTGCACCTCCATGCGGCCCGCATGCCGGCTTTGCGAGAGGATGCGGTGAACGCGCGGCAGGTTGTAGCACGGCACGTAGAACAACAGATGATGCTCGAGGTGATAGTTCACGTAGTATGGCGCGATGAACAGCCGCTCGAGCCGGTTCGCGCGCGTGGTGCGGGTATTGCGAAGGGGATCGCTGCTGTCGGGGACGACGGCGTGCTCGGCGATGTTGCGGATGCGGGTGATCACCATCATCCAGGTCAACAGCGGCAGCAGCCACAACAGTGGATAGGCCCACCATACGCCTGCCGCGGCAAGACCCGCGAACAGGATGGCGTTGGTGGCGATCTGCGGGCCGAGTTTCTCCCGGAAATGCGCGACGCGTTGCGTCAGCGGCCATTCCGCAGGGCCGAGCGCATTCGACAACTGCGCCTTGCGCTGCTGATAGCCGGTTTGCCCGGTGATATCGCGCAGAAACTTGCGGCGGTAGCTCATCTTCGTAATCGGGAACGGCGCCGACAGCACGATGTCGGGATCGTCATCCTGCTGCGTGCGCGCGTGATGCTGCAGGTGGTAGCGGCGGTAGGCGCGGGTCTCGGCGAACACCGGATAGGCGCAAAACCATTGGCTCAAGACGAGATTGGTCTTTTCGTCCGGCGACAGGCAGCCATGCGCGCCATCATGCATCAGGATCGTTAGCCCGAGCTGCCGCGAGCCGATGATCCCGACGGCCAACAGATATGTCAGCGGATTTGGCCACCACGCAACCAGCGCGATCGAACCCAGGATCAGCGCCCAGGCATGCGCGATCATCGCCACGCCCTTCCAGGTCGCGCGCTGGCGGATGTCGACCAGCTGATCGTCGGTGAGGAAATCGCGGGCACGCATGCGAAGCGCGGTCATGATGAAGGCTCCCCGTCGGGTAAAATTGAACCGGTTGCGTCGGCCTCACCGACGAGGCGCAGACGGGCGCTATCGCCAGCTGCAATCGTCGTGGCCTGATCGCCCAGCACGCGCAGCATCTCGTCGCGCAATTCGTCCGCCGAACGGCCCATGGCATAGCCCTCGACCATTACGCCGATCGCGATGGTCCAGAACCGCCGCGAGGTCGTGTCGGGGTCGCGCAGCGAACGCCAGCCGTGCCGTTCGATTTGGCCGGCATAGGCACGCAGCCCTTCGGCGTGCAGCCGCTCGATGGTGCGCTCGACCAATGGCGCGAGATCCTGACGGCGCCGCGTCAGGGTCAGTGCTTCCGTAAAGAAGGTGACCGAATCCGTCGCCGTCACACTCTCCACCAGCGCACGGGTATATTCGCGCGGCAGATGCGCCGCGAGCGCCGCCTGCTCGGCCGCGCGCGCCACATACAACATGTCTCGGCATGCGGCCTCGACAAACAACGCTTCCTTGGTGCGGAAGTAATAGGTGATCTGGCTCGGAAATGCGTCCGCCGCCGCTGCAATATCCGCGATTGAGGTGCTGGCAAGCCCCCGCTCCCGGAACAGACGGCTTGCACCGTCAAGCAGCCGCGATCGCATCTGGCGCCCGGCTGAACGAGTAGCCCGGGCGGCGTGCCTGGGATCGCGCATCGGCATGACGGAACCCGTTTCGACGGATTTGGTAGCCATCAAGCTTCCTCCTAAAATATTAGTATGACATACAAACAAATATATCAATTGCCTTTAGAGGCTAAGCCGCAAGGGCGTGCCCGCGAACCAGGCGAGTCGGAAAGCCTTGCCAGAAAGCCTTGCCATGGCGACCAAAATCC
>Ga0209069_10000539_pt1 | contig 17694 bp, 20 predicted proteins | sample Str013_2_FD_187202 | JGI IMG/M metagenome (GOLD analysis project Ga0209069, IMG submission 187202) | Freshwater sediment microbial communities in response to fracking from Pennsylvania, USA - Straight Creek_MetaG_SC_2013 (SPAdes) (version 2) | ecosystem: Environmental > Aquatic > Freshwater >...
GCCCCTTTCTTACCACTCACGACTCACCACTCACCACTCACGAACAAAAAGGCCCGGCGTCGCCACCGGGCCCCATCAAATCAACCGCCGGTCTTGACCATGCGCCAGGCGTCCGTGCGGGCGCGCTGGATCTTGTTGTCGAGCGGCGTCAGCGTGAACAGCCGCTTCTGCGTGTCGGCATCCGGGTAGACTGTGTTGTCTTCGAGGATCGACTTGTCGATCAGCTTCTGGCTTTCCAGATTGCCGTTGGCGTAACCGACGGCCTTGGTGCATTTCGCAATGACGTCGGGGCGCATCATGTAGTTGATAAAAGTAGTGGCCTCTTCCTTGTCGGGAGCGTCGGCCGGAACGACCATCGAGTCGAACCACATCGCGGCGCCTTCCTTCGGGATGAAGTAGCTGATCTCCACCTTCTGGGCGTCATCCGTGATGGTCTTGTTCTTCTCGGCGGCGCGGCTGTTGGCCTGCGAGAAATCGCCTGACCAGCCAAGCGCTATGCAGATATCGCCGTTGGCAATCGCGTTGATATATTCGGAGGAGTGGAACTTGCGCACGAAGGGACGGATCTTCTGCAGCGCTTCGGCGGCGGCCTTGAAGTCGGCCGGATCCTTGGTGTCCGGATTCTTGCCCATATAGGCGAGCATGGCCGGGATGACCTCTTCGTCGGCATCCAGCATCATGATGCCGCAGTCTTTCAGCTTCTCGGCATTCTTGGGATCGAAGATCATCGCCCACGAGCCGATCGGCGCGTCGGGCAGGATCGCCTTGATCTTCTTGGTGTTGTAGCCGATGCCGGTGGTGCCCCACATATAGTCAATGGCATGGTCGTTGCCGGGATCGAAGGCGGCCAGGCGTTCGGTCACGAACGGCCACATATTCTTCAGGTTGGTCAGCTTGGCCTTGTCCAGCTTGGCGTGCACGCCGGCCTTGATCTGGCGTGCCAGGAACGAAGAGGTCGGGACCACCACGTCATAACCGGTCTTGCCGGCCAAGAGCTTGGTCTCCAGGACCTCGTTGCTGTCGTAGACGTCGTATTGCACCTTGATGCCGGTTTCCTTGGTGAAATCCTCCAGCACCGACGTGTCGATATAGTCCGACCAGTTGTAGACGTGGACGACCTTATCGGCGCTGAAGGCTACGGTTGCCGTCAGCAGCGCGGCCGAGCCGGCCACCAGGGCGGTGAGACGTTTTCCAAACACATTTCTTGACACGAAGTGAACCTTTCCTCTCAGACTGAACCCTATGGCCAATCAAACGCACACTTACTCAAGTCCTAGCGGTGCCGGGGCTGGACCGCAACGGGTTCACGACACTGTGTTCCCGGCGCCTTGTTTTTCATTGATGGATCGGACCGACCAACAACGCACCAAAATGCGACGATCACTTGAGCGCAGCGGCCGTGCGAGTGTTGCATGAAGATGACGGGAGAGACAAGTCGTGCGGCAAGGCCATCGGGGCACGGCGCAAGGCCGGCATCGGGCGCCATTTCGGCCCATGAGCGTGTCTATCGCTCGTTGCGCCAGCGCATCCTGACCGGCGGCTTCCTGCCCGGGCGGCCAGTGACGCTGCGGGGCATTGCCACCCAGCTCGGCACCAGCCCCATGCCCGTGCGCGAGGCGGTGCGGCGGCTGATCGCCGAGCGGGCGCTCGACATGCAGGACAATCGCCGGGTCAGCGTCCCGGCCATGACCAAGGAGAAATTCGAGCAGATTGTGTTCGCCCGCCGCAGCCTGGAGCCGGAGCTAGCGATGCGGGCGCTGCCCCGCATCGACCGGGCCAAGCTGGCCGAGATCGAGGCGCTGGACGACGGCATCGATCGGGCCATGGCTTCAGGCGATATCGAGGGCTATATGCGGGGCAACCTGGGCTTTCATTTCGCCATCTACCAACAAGCCCAGGCCGAGACGCTGCTGGCGCTGACCGAAAGCGTCTGGCTGCAATTCGCCCCGTTCATGCGCCATGTCTATGGGCGTTTCGGCACTGCCAAGCTCATCGATCAGCATGCGCTGGCCCGCCAGGCCATCCACCGGCGCGATCCCCGCATGCTGGCGGCCGCCATCCGCGAAGACATCATGCAGGGCATGCGGTTCATCGGCGAAGCGGCCTTGCAGAGCCAACTCGTGCCGCCTGATCCCCCCGATCCCGACATCGTCGCTTGACGGACTTGGACTGGTTAGTCACTATTGTGATCACAATTTTCTGTTGCGCGGAACCATGTTTTTTGTGCGCTTTTAGTGCGTTTGAACTGCTTAGCGATGGTCTGGTTATGTCTAAAGACGAAAAAGTCTCGCCAAATGCCCCCTCGAGCGCTGCCGAAGTGCGAGATTGGTTAAAATCGCATCGGATCGAGGAAGTGGAATGCGCGCTGGCCGATATTGCTGGCGTGGCGCGCGGCAAGGCCATGCCGGCCCAAAAATTCGCCGAGTTGAAGCCGACCTACCTGCCGGTATCGATCTTCTTCCAGGGCATCACCGGCGAATATGTCGATTTCGAAGGCGACCAGGACTATACCGAGGGCGACCTGCTGCTGGTGCCGGATCTCTCCACCATCCGCACCGCGCCCTGGGCCAAGACGCCGACTGCCCATGTGCTGCATGACGTGCACTGGCAGACCGGCCGCGAGGTCGAATATGCGCCGCGCAATGTGCTGAAGCGGGTTACCCGGTTGTACGAGAACGAGGGCTGGCGACCGATCGTGGCGCCCGAGATCGAGTTCTATCTCACCAAGCCCAATCCCGACCCGGACTATCCGTTGGAGGCGCCGGTCGGCCGCTCTGGCCGCGCCGGCAATGCGCGCCAAAGCTACGCTCTGGCCGGCGTCGACGAATACGCCGGCTTCGTCGACGATCTCTACGATTTCGCTGAAGCGCAAGGACTGGAGATCGACACCATCATCCAGGAAGGTGGGTCGTCGCAGCTGGAGATTAATCTACGCCATGGCGATCCGCTGGCGCTGGGCGATCAGGTCTATTTCTTCAAGCGCACGCTGCGCGAGGCGGCGCTGCGTCACGACTGTTATGCCACCTTCATGGCCAAGCCGATGGCCAACGAGCCGGGCAGCGCCATGCATATCCACCAGAGTATTGTCAGCGCCAAGACGGGCCAGACATTGTTCAGCGACAAGGATGGCAAGCCTACGGAACTGTTTTACGGTTTCATCGCCGGCCTCCAGACCTATCTGCCCGCCGCCACCTGTTTTCTCGCCCCCTATGTCAACTCCTACCGCCGCCTGATCCCCGACGCCGCCGCGCCGATAAATGTCGAATGGGGCATGGACAACCGCACCACCGGCCTGCGCGTGCCGGTCTCGCCGCCCGAGGCGCGCCGGGTCGAAAACCGCATCGCGGGGGCTGATACCAATCCGTATCTCGCCCTGGCGGTGAGCCTGGCCTGCGGCTACCTCGGCATGAAAAAGGGCCTGAAGCCGCGCCCCGCCGTCACCGGCAGCGCCTATGCACGCGACTATCAGATCCCGCGCGGGCTGTTGGAAGCGGTCGCCCTGTTCGAGGAGTGCAAAGAGCTTCAGGACCTGCTCGGTCCCGGCTTCTCCTCGCTCTACGGCAAGATCAAGCAGTCGGAGTTCGAAGCCTTCATGCGGGTGATCTCGCCATGGGAGCGGGAACATCTGTTGCTGAGTGTTTGAACGAAGAAAGTGAGAAGCGAATAGTGAGTAGCGAATAGCGGTACCCTATTCGCTACTCACAATTCGCTACTAAGGAAATCACCATGCCCCTGCAAAACCTCCCCCCCACCGAAGACATCCAGGCCAGTGACGCCGCGCATCATCTCCATCCGTTCACGGACAGCAAACAGATCCACGCCGCCAAAACCCGCGTCATCTCCCGCGCCGAGGGCGTTTATGTTTACGAATCCAACGGCGCCAAGCTGCTCGACGCCATGTCCGGCCTGTGGTGCGTGAACGTCGGCTACAGCCAGCCGCGCATCGTCGCGGCGGTGCAGCGGCAGATGAGCGTGATGCCGTTCTACAACACCTTCTTTCAGTGTACCCACCCGGTGGTGACGGAACTGGCCGAAAAGCTGGCGCAGGTGCTGCCCGGCGACATGAATCACGTCATGTTTACGGGCTCGGGTTCGGAGAGCAACGAGACCATCATCCGGCTGGTGCGGCATTACTGGTCGGTGATGGGCAAGCCGACCAAGACCAACATCATCTCGCGCAAGCTCGGCTACCACGGTTCGTCCATGGGCGCCGCGAGCCTGGGCGGCATGACGGCCATGCACCGCCAGGGCGGCCTGCCGATCCCCGGCATCCATCATATCGATCCGCCCTACTGGTTCGGCCACGAAGGCGACATGAGCCCGGAGGAGTTGGGCCACGAGCGGGCCAGGCAACTCAACGCCATGATCGACTGGCTGGGCGAGGACAATGTCGGCGCCTTCATCGGTGAACCGATCTTGGGCGCGGCCGGCGTGCTGATTCCGCCTGCGAATTATTGGCCCGAGATCGAGAACATCTGCCGTGCGCGCAATGTGCTGCTGATCGCCGACGAAGTGATTTGCGGCTTCGGGCGCACCGGCAAGTGGTTCGGCTGCCAGACGCTCGACTTCCAGCCCGACCTGATGGCCATGGCCAAGGGGCTGTCGTCCGGCTACCTCCCAATCGGCGCGGTCGGTGTGTCCGATCGGATCGCGCTGCCGTTCATCGAGAAAGCTGGCGAATTCTACCACGGCTATACCTACGCCGGGCACCCGGCCTGCGCCGCCGCCGCGCTGGAAAACATCAAGATCATCGAGGAAGACAAGCTCGTTCAGGCCGCCGACAGCGGCATCGGGGCCTACCTGCGTCAGCGCTGGGCCACGCTGGCCGATCACGACCTGGTGGGTGAGGCGCGCATGACCGGCATGATCGGCGCGCTGGAGCTTGTCCCCAACAAGAACAGCCGCAAGCGCTTTGCCGATGAAGGCAGGGTCGGCACCATCTGCCGCAACAACAGCGTAAGATCTGGCCTGGTCATGCGCGCCTGCTGGGACCGCATGGTGGTCGCCCCGCCGTTCGTCATCACCCAGGCTGAGGTGGAGGAACTGGTGACGAAGGCGAGGACGGCGCTGGATTTGACGTGGAAAGAGGTGAAGGCGGAAGGTTTGCTGGGGTAGTCTCAACGTGTGGCCGGGCGGTGGCATGTCGATTTAGGGTGCCCGCATCACAACCAGCACCGGCTGCGCCTCGGCACCAGTCGGCGCCACGGCAAGATCGACCCCGGTCGCCGTCTCCGTCGCCGCTATCTCGCGGTCCATCTGACGCGCCAGGATGATCCTGCCCCGATCCACCCCATGGAGCGTGAGGTTGCCGCCCATGGCCAGTCCAGCCGGGAGCGTCAGGCTGATCACCTCGGGACTGATGCGTAAATTCTCAAGGCGCCCCCGGAGGGTGGTGGCGAGAATTGGCCGCTCTGCCTTCGAAAGGCTCAGCTCACCCTTGCGGATGCTCAGCGTGATTGTTCCGATCGGCGATTGGATCGGCCCCAGGTCCAGATCCTGGCCGTCGTTGCGCAGGCTCCATCCCGACCAGGCGCTGACGTCCATCACTTCGGCGACGGCCATCGCAGGCATCAGGGCGCCCCAGCTGTAGAAGCCGTCCGTATCGGGCTGATCAAGCACCTCGCCGGTCTCGGCGTTATAATTCTCGGCGCACAGGCGTCCCTTGTCCCAGGCGCGCGAGAACACCGCAAAACTCTTCCGCGCCAGCTCCGAGGCTTCGGCCGCGAAGCCGTAGCGACGCAGGCCCTGCCAGACCATCCAGTTCAGCGGCGGCCAGATGCGGCCCCGCCAATAGACATTGTCGCAATACGCCGGATCGTCTCGGCTCACCGAGGGCAGGCCCCATCGACCGCCAAAGCTGTTCGGCGCGGCGAGATGAGGCAGCAGCCGCCGGGCCTGTTCAGGACTGGCGCCGCCGCACAGCAGCGGCCAGAAGCTGGTCGGTGTGACGCTGCGCGCGAACTGACCGTTCCAGCGCTTGTTGGCGAAGAGACCTCGCGACTCGTCCCAGAATTCGGTGGTGATGCGCGCCGTCAGTTTGGCGGCCTCGGCGTCCAACGCGCTGGCGGCGGCGGCGTGCCCCAACTCGCGGGCGATAAGGGCCAGCATCTCAGCATCGAGCGCGAGCATGCTGTTGAGGCCGACGTCCCATTGATCGAGCGTGCCCGCAGCTTTGTCGAGCCGCGCGCCATCGTGCATGGGTGAATTGTCCATGCTGGATTCGTCGCGCGCGCCAATGCCGGTGCCGCGATAGAGTCCGGTGCCGACGGCAGAATTGCCGAATGCGACCAACCCGGATTGATTTGGGTCGCGCTGCCGCCACCACCACTGGTGATTGCGCAACAAGGGGGCATAAGCGGTCTCCAGCATCGGACGCGAACCTGTTCGCAAGAACCCCAGCCAGGTCAGGAAGGAGCCGATCGGCAGCTGGTTGCGATCAATCCAGGCGTCTTTGGCCGTCAGCAGGCACGGCAGGTTGCCTTGCGGCGTTTCCCCCGCGAGCCAGGCCGCTTGGTTCTCGCGGCCCTGCTCGGCATCCAGCAGGCCGGAGAGATACGCGCTGTACTGCTGATCGTTCAGCCAGACGCCGAAGCCGCCGAATTTCTCCTGGTTCCAGTTGCGGCTCAGGCTGACATAGGGGCGACGGTTGATCTGATCGAAGACCGTGTTCCAGCCCATAACGTCGCGGATGGCGGCGAGGGCTGCGGAGGCTGGGGCCTGTGCTCTTGGCATTGAGCCTTGCACGGCAGCCGGCACCATCTCCGCCGCTCGTTCGCGCGCCAACCGCGCATCATCGCGGATCGCAACGGCGAAGCAAAACGCCGGCATCTCTTCGAGATGATAGCGCAAAGCCATCACCGTCCCGGAGGTTGCCCGCGAGGCCAGATGCCAATAGCCGTGCTGCTCGTATTCGGCGGCAAGGGCGGCCAGGCTATCGTGGGCCGTCACCAGCAGCGGAGCTTGCACGCCCTTTACCGCGACATGCCGATGGCCGAACGCGGCGGCCAGCGTCTCGGTCCCGGGATCATACGTCCACGGTACGTTATCCTCGGACGACAACGCGATGACCATCCAGAAGCGCAGACCCCATTCGCCGAAGGTGGTCGCCTTCCAGCGCCCGATGAGATCGAATGGCCCGGCCTTGTCGTAGACGAAATCGAGCGTTGTCCCGGCGTGCGACAGCCCCATCTCGACGTGACTGGCATCGACGGCGCGCGTCCCAAAGCGCAGCGCTGGCCCAGGCGGAAAGAAGGTTGCCGTCTTGGTGCTGGCCGCATAGGCCATTGGCGTGACGCGCAAGCCTAGCGGCAGGAATACCATCTCGGCCGGGCGCGCGCCGTCCCAGGTATTCCAGGCCCGTTCGATCGGGATCGTGGCGTGCTTCAATTGATCAGTCATCATATTACTCCTGCAGCGCCACGGTTTGCGCGGCGGCCCAGGCCAGCGTCACCGGCGCGCCGATGGCGAGCAACCTGCCGGAACTGTTCTGCACAAAGGCCAGCATCGGTTCCGCCCCCGCCACCGGGCAGGCGATGCGGTAAGTGACGCTGTTGCCGCTGTAGATGGCCTGCTGCACCGTGCCTTTCAATCGGTTGACGAATTCGGCCGCAAGCGTGGCCTCATCGACCACCACCACGATCTTTTCCGGTCGCACGGCGACCTTGTTCGCTCCGGCCGTTGCCGCAGCTATCAGCGTACCGTCCGCCAGCTGAATGCCGACGCCATGCGGTTCTCCCTCGAGAATATTGGCATCGCCCAGGAATGTCGCCGCGAACGCGGTGCCTGGCCGTTCGTACACCTCCTGCGGCGGCCCGACCTGCATGATGCGGCCCTGGTCGAGAATGGCAATCCGATCACTGAGCGTCAGCGCCTCTTCCTGGTCGTGCGTGACGAAGATCGTCGTGATGCCCATGGCGCGCTGGATCCGACGCAGTTCCACTTGCATCTCCTGGCGCAGCCGGCGGTCGAGGGCGCCCAGTGGTTCATCGAGCAGCAGCACTTTCGGTCGCGTTACCAGCGCGCGGGCCAGCGCCACTCGTTGCTGTTGTCCGCCCGACAGTTGCGAGGGTTTGCGCGCCTGGTAGCCCGCCAGTCGCACCAGCTCCAGCATCTCGGCCACCCCGCGGTCGGCATCGGCTTGGGTGCCGCCACGCGCCAAGACGCCGAATGCAATATTGTCGCGCACCGTCATATGCGGGAACAGCGCGTAATTCTGGAACACCATGCCGATGTCGCGCTTGTTCACCGGCACATCGTCGACTTGGCGGCCGTCGATATGAATGGTGCCAGCGTCCAGAATGACGAAGCCGGCGATGGCGCGCAACAGTGTGGTCTTGCCGCTGCCCGAGGGGCCAAGCAGGCAGAACATTTCTCCGTCCACGAAGGTGATCGAGACGTCATCGAGCGCTTTGGTTGCGCTAAAGCGTTTCGAGACATGGGCAACTTCGACGCTGGTCATCGCTGCTGGCCTCCGAAGCGATAGAAGCGCGCCACGGCCAGGAAGAGGGCGCTGGAGATCAGGATCAGGACGGTCGCGATGGCGTTGATCTCCGGCGTGAAGCCTTTGCGGATGGCGGTGTAGATCTCGACCGGCAGCGTCTGGAAGCCAGGCGAGGCCAGGAAGTAGGAGATGACAAACTGGTCGAGCGATATGGCGAAGGCGAACAGGGCGGCCGCGATGATGCCGGGCGCTATGATCGGAAAGGTGACGCGACGGAACGTGTACCACGCATCGGCACCGAGCGTTGCGGCAGCGTCTTCCAACTGTGTTCCGTGCCCGGTCAATCGCGCGCTGACGACGATGATGACATAAGGCAGCGACAGCGCGACATGGCCGAGCAGCAGCGAATGCATGCCGCGCCCGATCCCGGACCAGAACACCAGCACCAACATGGAGGTGCCCAGGATCAACCACGGCACCGCCATCGGCGGCAGCAACAGGCCGCGGAGAATGGATTTTCCTGCGAAATCGTTGCGGGCCAGGCCAAGCGCGGCGAGCGTGCCGAGGATGGTGGCGATGAGGGTGTTGGCCAGCGCCAGCCCCAGGCTGTTGGTGCTGGCGCGGATCAGCCGCTCGTTGCCCGCAAGCGCGACGAACCATCGGTTCGTCCAGGTGATCGGCAGCGCATAGAGTTCAGAATCGTTGAACGCCATGACGCACATCACCGCGACTGGCAGATACAGGAAGATCAGCACCAGTCCGATGTAGCTGCGACCCAGGATGTCCCGCCAGCGGGTCATGGCGTATGCGCCCCCGGTCGTACTAACGCCGGCGTGGCGGCTCTATCGCCTTCTCCCATCGGGAGAAGGTGCCCGAAGGGCGGATGAGGGGATCGCGGCCGGAGTGTGTCACACCTGCGCGCCACCACCGCACCGCCAAACCCCTCATCCGGCGCTGAAACGCGCCACCTTCTCCCAAAGGGAGAAGGAAGGAAACCGTCGCGGCGAAGACCTTTCAAAACGATAGGCAGGACAAACCCCATCACACCTCCCCCAGCCGTCCGCGCACGAACGGATAGGCCGCCGCCAGGATCAGCAGCACGAAGGCCAGCAGCAGGAAGCTCAACGCTGATCCCAACGGCCAATTGAACACCGACACGAACTGGTCCTCAATGACGGTGCCGATTAAGATCGCCTGCTTGCCGCCAAGAATGCGCGGCTCCATGAACGAGCCGACCACCGGCACGAAGATCAGGATCACACCGGCCGCGATGCCGGGGAATGACAGCGGCAGGATGAGTTTCCAGAAGATGCGCGCCCAACTGCCGCCCAAACTGCGCCCCGCCTCGATCACGCTCTGGTCAATGGCCTGCAGCGAGAGATAGCAGGTCAGGATCATATAGGGCAGATAGGCGTGCACGAGGCCGATGACGATGGCCGGATAGGTATAGAGCACGTTGATCGATCCCGCTCCCGGCGCGATGGCCTGCCAGGCCTGATCGAGCAGGCCGTTGCCGCGTAACAGGATGGTCCAGGAGAAGGTGCGCACCAGCGCGTTGGTCCAGAACGGCAGAATGATCAGCAGAAACAGCGCCTCGCGCGCCCGGCCCGTAATCATGCGGGCCAGCACCCAGGCCGCCGGGAAGCCGAGCAGTAGGCAGACGGTAGTCACATGCACGCCGAGCCACAGCGAGCGCCACATCAGCGTGCGATAGAAGTCCTTGGTGACGAAGTCGCCGTAATTCGCGAAGGTCCATTCCGGCACGCGCGTGCCCAGCGGCGCAACCGTCAGGAAGCTGAAATAGAACAGGGCCAGCAGCGGCAGGAACACCGTCAGCAGCAGCCACAGATAGGCCGGGCCGATCATGCCGACGGCTGACAGCCCACGGCGCTGCCGTGCGCTCATGCCGGTGCGGCTCTCAGCTGCCTCGACCAATGCCACCCGCGCCTCGTTCCCAACATCGCCGCCAGCCGCTATGACTGCCCGAACGCAGGCTGGCGCGCAAGCTCAGGACCACGCATGGCAAACATCGACAGCGCGCCTCGCACCGGCCTTGCCGGACTTCGCGTCACGGCCGGGGCGCACATCGCCTTTGGGCCGGGCGAACCCGCGTCGCGACTGCGCGGCTTGCAGGAATGGGGCGGCTATCGTGTAAAATTTCCCGCTGCGGCCGAGCGGGCCGAGGCGGTGCTGCTCAATACCGGCGGCGGGGTCGCGGGCGGCGATGCGCTTGAGGTCGACGTCACCCTGGACGCGGGCGCGGCGCTAACCTTCACCACCCAATCGGCCGAGCGGATCTATCGCTCGATGGGCGACGCGGCGCGCATCGACGTCCGGCTGACCCTTGCCGCCGGGGCCGACCTTGCCCATATTCCGCAGGAGACGATTCTGTTCTCAAAGGCGCGTCTCAAGCGCTCGATCGCGGCCGAGCTGGCCGAGGGCGCGCAGCTGCTGCTGGCCGAGACGGTCGTGTTCGGCCGCACGGCCATGGGCGAAGTGGTTGCCGAGGGCGCGTTTGCCGACAGCTGGCGCATTCGGCGCGGCGGCAGACTCATCTATGCCGATGAGGTGCGACTGGAAGGTTCGATCAACGACCTGCTGCAGCGCCCAGCGATTGGGCAGGGTGCCAAATCCTTCGGCACGATCCTCTCCATCGCCCCCGATGCGCCAGATCGCATCGACGAGGTGCGTGCGCAACTGACGACCGCCGAATGCCGAGCCGCCGCCAGCACTTGGAACGGCGTATTGTGTGTCCGGCTGCTTGGCTCGCCGGCCGGCGTGCGCAAAACGGCGGCTCTCGTCATCGCAGGGCTTTCGCGACGGCCGCTTCCCCGCGTATGGTGTTTGTGAGTTAGGAGACCGCCACCCCATGAACCTCACCCCCCGCGAAAAAGACAAGCTGCTGGTCGCCATGGCGGCCAATGTCGCGCGCCGCCGGCTGGAGCGCGGCGTCAAGCTGAACCATCCCGAGGCCATCGCGCTGATCACCGACTATGTGGTGGAGGGTGCGCGCGACGGTCGATCCGTATCCGAACTGATGCGCGACGGCGCGACCGTGATTTCGCGCGCGCAGGTCATGCCCGGCATCGCCGAGATGATCCACGACATCCAGGTCGAGGCCACCTTTCCGGACGGCACCAAACTCGTCACCATCCACGAACCCATCCGCTGAGAGGCCCACATGATCCCCGGTGAAATCATCCCCGCCAAGGGCGAGATCGAGCTGAACGCGGGGCGGACCGTCACGGTGCTGACCGTCGCCAACAGCGGCGACCGGCCGATCCAGGTCGGCAGCCACTATCATTTCTTCGAGACCAACCCGGCGCTGACATTCGACCGGCCTAAGGCCAAGGGTCAGCGGCTGGATATTGCGGCGGGAACGGCGGTGCGCTTCGAGCCGGGGCAGAGCCGCGAGGTGCGGTTGATCCCACTGGCGGGCAAGCGTGTGGTCTATGGTTTCAGGCAAGAGGTGATGGGGAAACTCAAATGAGCGAACAGCATTACAAAGGCAGCTGCCAGTGCGGCGCAGTCGCGTTCGAAGCCGATGTCGATCTTGACAACACGATCACTTGCAACTGCTCGCGCTGCCAGCGCATGGGCTTTGTCCTGGCGTTCACGACTCAAGCCAAGATCACGTTGACGTCTGGCGAGGGTTGCCTGACGGAGTTCACCTTCAACACGCACAAGATCAAACACCGCTTCTGCAACGTCTGCGGCGTTGAACCGTTCGCCATGTCGGAAGGGCGCGACGGTACGCCCAGGGCTGCGGTCAACGTGAATTGCCTCGACGGCGTCGATCCGCAGGTGCTGAAATCCAAGCACGTGGATGGGAAGAGTTTCTAAAGGCATGACCATCCATCCGGCTCATACCATCCCGTTCGACGACCTGGTCACGCGCCTGAAAACCGCGCGGGACGAGCGACTGGTCTATGAGCGCCCCGGGCCGGGCGGACTGACGCTCTATGTGTACACGGAGCGCTGCGTCTACGAGAGCGCCTGGGATCTCGCGACTATTTCGGCGCGAGGCCTCATTTTGGATCTGACGGCGAAGAAAATCGTGGCAACGCCGTTTCCAAAATTCTTCAATCTCGGCGAGCGGGACGGCGCGGCCCCGGATCTTCCGTTCACGGTGACGGAAAAACTCGATGGCAGCCTGATCATCGTGTTCCATCACGGCGGGGTCTGGCGCACGGCGACCAAGGGCGCGTTCGAGTCGCCCCAGGCCGTGTGGGCGCGCGAGCGGCTGGCCGAGCGTGATGTGACGGCGCTCAATCCCGGCACGACCTACCTTGCCGAAGCCACGTACCCTGAGAACCGTATCGTGGTGCGACACGATACGGCGGCGTTGCGTCTGTTGGCTGCCTACGACGCAGGCGGGATCGAGGTCCCTGCGCAGGACATTGAGCGCATCGGAGCGGCCGCTGGTCTGCCGGCGGCGGGGCGGCACGCCTTCGGCTCGCTGCCTGAATTACTCAGGGTAACGCGCAGCCTGCCCAAGAGCGAGGAAGGCTTCGTCGTTCGCTTCGAGAACGGCCTGCGCCTGAAGGTCAAGGGCGATGAATACAAGCGCATCCACGCGCTGGTCTCCCGCGTGACGCCGCTGGCGCTGTGGGAGCTGATGGCGAGCGGCAGCGATCTGGACGCCATCCGCCGCGACATTCCGGAGGAATTCTGGGGCGATTTCGACGCCATCGTCGCGATCATCGGCAGGCAGATCGAGGCGACAGTGGCGCTGGTGGGCGAGGCGGCCAGGGCCGTTGCGCATCTGAGCGACAAGGAACTTGGCCTCACGCACGCCACCCTCGACGAGCGTGTGCGCCCGTACCTGTTCGACTACCGCAAGTCGGGCGGAAAACTCGGCCCGCGCAGCATGGCGACGCTGTTCCGGAATGTGCGGCCAACCGGGAATGCGCTGACGGGCTACACGCCAAGCTTTGCGGTCAACCGCGTGCACGACGATATCTAGCTGGTTGCCTTACGCCGACGTTCGCCTTACATTCGATGACGTAAGGAGCCCAGTGAAGTAAGGAGCGCCGCAATGTCAGCCAAGACCTACGCCACCCTGACCAGCAAGGGCCAGATCACGATCCCCGCCGAACTGCGCAAGCAGTGGAACCTCAAGGCCGGCGACAAGATCGCCTTCGAGAAGCTGACAGACGACAAGGGCACCATCCGCCCCGAACGCCGGCGCTCGATTTTCGAAGTGATGAAAGAGTGGGAGCCGGTGGCGATAAGCAAGCCTCTGACACAAAAGGACATCGACGACGCTATCGGTGCGGAAGTTAGCGAACGCCATCTCCGCGTCATGGCGCAGTGGAAGAAATGATTGGCATCGACGCCAATGTCTTGTTGTGCGCTTTGGTGAACACAGCAGATCCCGCCATGACGGCGCGCGCACAGAAGGCAATCAGCGACAATGCGCCCGTGTTCGTGAACACGGTCGTGTTGATGGAATTCGCTTGGATCTGCAAGCGTAACTACAAGATGGTGCGAGCCGACATTCACCAGAGGCTCGAAGGGATGCTAAGGTCGCCCGAGTTTCTGTTCGCCGAACGCGACGTCATCGCACGCGCCGTCGCCGGCTATGGGTCGCGCATGTCCGACTTTGCCGATTGGCTGATCGGCGAAACCAATCTGGAGCATGGCTGCAGCGTCACGCTGACTTTCGATAAGGGGGCGGCGAAGGGTGCTGCCTTCAAACCCGTTCCCACCTGACAACGGAAGGCCCCCATGCCCGTAAAACTCTCGCGCGCCGCCTATGCCGGCATGTTCGGCCCCACCGTGGGCGACAAGGTCCGCCTCGCCGACACCGACCTCATCATCGAGGTCGAGAAGGATTTTACGACGTACGGCGAGGAGGTGAAATTCGGCGGCGGCAAGGTGATCCGCGACGGCATGGGGCAATCGCAGGTCACCAACGCCAAGGGGGCGGTCGACACCGTCATCACCAACGCGCTGATCCTGGACCACTGGGGCATCGTGAAGGCCGACATCGGGATTATACGCGGACGGATTGCCAAGATTGGAAAAGCCGGCAATCCCGATATCCAGCCGGGCGTCGACATCATCATCGGGCCGGGCACGGACGTGATCGCCGGCGAGGGCAAGATCATCACGGCGGGCGGGTTCGACAGCCACATCCACTTCATCTGCCCACAGCAGATCGAGGACGCCATGATGGCCGGCATGACGACGCTGCTCGGCGGCGGCACCGGCCCCTCGCACGGCACCTTCGCCACGACGTGCACGCCGGGACCGTGGCACATCGAGATGATGCTGCGCGCTATCGACGCCGTCCCGATCAACATCGGCATCGCGGCCAAGGGCAACGCCTCGCTGCCCGCCCCGCTGATCGAGATGATCAAGGCCGGCGCCTGCGCCCTGAAGCTGCACGAGGACTGGGGCACCACCCCCGCCGCCATCGACAACTGCCTCAGCGTCGCCGACGATCACGACGTGCAGGTCATGCTGCACTCCGACACGCTGAACGAGAGCGGCTTTGTCGAGGACACGGTGAAGGCCTTCAAGGGCCGCACCATCCATGCGTTCCACACAGAGGGCGCGGGCGGCGGCCATGCGCCGGACATCATCAAGATTGCCGGCCTCAAGAACGTCCTGCCGTCCTCGACCAACCCAACCCGTCCGTTCACGGTCAATACCATCGACGAGCATCTCGACATGCTGATGGTGTGCCATCATCTGACCTCGAAGATCCCCGAGGACCTCGCCTTCGCCGAAAGCCGCATCCGAAAGGAGACCATCGCCGCCGAGGACATCCTGCACGACCTCGGCGCGCTGAGCATGATGAGTTCGGACAGCCAGGCCATGGGCCGCATCGGCGAAGTGGTGATCCGCACCTGGCAGACCGCACACAAGATGAAGGTGCAGCGCGGGGCGTTGCCTGAGGACAAAGGGGCGGGCAATGACAATTTCCGCGCCAAGCGCTATGTGGCGAAGTACACGATCAATCCCGCGATCGCGCACGGCGTGTCGGCCCACATCGGCTCGATCGAGGCGGGCAAGCTGGCGGACCTGGTGGTCTGGTCGCCGGCCTTTTTCGGCGTCAAGCCGGACCTGGTCGTGAAGGGCGGCATGATCGTCGCCGCGCCCATGGGCGATCCGAATGCGAGCATTCCCACGCCGCAGCCGGTGCACTACCGCCCGATGTTCGGGGCCTATGGCAAGGCGGTGCAGGCGACGAGCGTGACGTTCGTCTCGAAGGCCGCAGCCACCGGCGGTCTTGCCAAGCGGCTGGGCCTCGACAAGGAATTGGTGGCCGTGGAGAACACGCGCGGCGGCATCAGCAAGAAGAGCATGATCCACAATGACGCCACGCCCGACATCGAGGTTGACCCCGAGACCTACGAAGTGCGCGCCGACGGCGAGCTTCTGACCTGCCCGCCGGCCAAGGACCTGCCCATGGCGCAGCGGTATTTTCTGTTTTAGGCTCGCTAAGTTGCCATCATTCCAGCTCGCATAGGCTGCCTTCACGAACAGGGCCATTCGATTCGCGAAGGCGATAGCATGAAAACGATCATCTTTTCAAAAACGGCGGCGAAGCAATTTGACCAGTTGCCTATGGACGCTCAAACTCGCGTTCTGGATGCCCTGACGCTCTACGCGACCATTGGCCAGGGCGATGTAACGGCCCTCAGCGCCCGTGGCGGCTATCGCTTGCGCGTAGGACCTTACCGAGTCATCTTTGATGAAATCCTTACCGCAATAGTTGCCGTCCAAATCAGCCGCCGCACGACGACCACCTACCGATAGAGTCAGCCATGAACGTCATGACAAAGCCCAAAGAGTTAACCACCCCGTTAGGCGAGGAACTCGTCGTTCTGGCCAAGCGTGACTATGAGGCGCTGATAGCCGCCCTTGCCGATGCCGAAGAAGAACTGGCCGACATCGAAGCCCTTGATCAAGCCAGGGCCGAGATCGCCAACAATCCCGATGCCCTTTTGCCTGCGGACGTTTCCGCCCAGATTCTGGCGGGACGCAATCGGCTCGGTGCAATTCGGCATTGGCGGCAGATAGGTATCCCTGATCTTGCCACAAAATCCGGGCTGCAGGCGTCGGAGATCGAGGACTTTGAAGCCAGGAGAGCGACTTGGGGGCTGAAAGAGGCGCGCAGTCTGGCTCACGCCTTGAACGTTCCCGAAGGATGGCTTGAGCCCTGACGAACATTCGAACAGCTGTGCCTGCGACCCCTTAAGCCTGATACGAGCCAACGGCCGGAGCCCTCCAATGATCTACGTCCTAGCCACCATCCAAGTAAAACCCGACAAACACACACCCTATCTCGCGGGGGCTAAGACCATGATCGCCGCCACACGCAAGGAGGACGGCTGCCTCTTCTACGACCTCACACAAAGCATCACCGCCCCGAACGAGTTCACCTTCGTCGAGCGCTGGACCACGCGCGAGGCGCTCACGGCCCATTTCAACACGCCGCACATGGCGGCCTGGCAGGCCATCGGCAAGGACTGCGTGGCCGGGCGCGCCATCGAGATCATCACGTCCTCGCATGTCGAAACGCTCTGAGGGCAGATGATCCGCGCCACCAAAGTCGAACCGGCGTCGGGCGCCATGACGCCAGCGGATGATCGCGTGCTGCTCGATTTCGACGCACGCTATCGCCGGCGCAATGCCATGCGCTCGGAAGGCGGACTCGACTTTCTGCTCGATCTCGAGCGTGCGCAGCGGTTGCGCCATGGCGACCGGCTGGTGCTGGAGGATGGGCGGCGGGTGCAGGTTGCCGCAGCGCCAGAGGACCTCGCCGAAATCCGCTCGACGGCGATCGGCGGCCTCACGCGCCTGGCCTGGCACCTCGGCAACCGCCACCTGCCGGTGATGCTCGCGCCCGACCACATCCTGATCCGCCGCGATCACGTCATCGAGGACATGGTGCGCGGGCTGGGCGGGACGGTCGCGCCTGTGTGCGCGCCCTTCGATCCCGAGCGCGGTGCCTATGCCGGCGGACACATCCATGTCCACGAGGGCCAGGATGGCGCGTGATCATGCGACCGTGCCGACCTCGCCAGGCCAGCAGCGCCGGCTCTTGCAGATCTGGTTCTCGCCATCCTTCCCGATTGGGGCGTTTGCCTACAGTCATGGGCTGGAGCGGGCGGTTGAGGCCGATTTCGTCAGAGACCGTGAGAGCCTGCGCGATTGGATCGCCGATCTGTTCGCTCACGGATCGATCCGCAACGACGTGATCCTGCTGGCGGCGGCCTGGCGGGCGGTGTGTGCGGAGG
>Ga0209069_10000540_pt1 | contig 17680 bp, 15 predicted proteins | sample Str013_2_FD_187202 | JGI IMG/M metagenome (GOLD analysis project Ga0209069, IMG submission 187202) | Freshwater sediment microbial communities in response to fracking from Pennsylvania, USA - Straight Creek_MetaG_SC_2013 (SPAdes) (version 2) | ecosystem: Environmental > Aquatic > Freshwater >...
CATCAAGATTGGCCGCACGCATACGCAGGATGCAACGCCGGTGACACTGGGCCAGGAATTCTCTGGTTACACCCAGCAAATTGAGAATGGTATCAAGCGCATAGAGCAAACTCTTGCAGATTTGATGCAACTGGCACAAGGCGGCACGGCAGTGGGCACGGGGCTTGCCTCCCCACATGGCTTTGCCGAATTGGTGGCCCAGAAAATCGCCGCCATCACGCATATGAAATTCACTTCCGCCCCCAACAAATTTGAAGCATTGGCCGCCCATGACGCGATGGTGATGAGCCATGGTGCGATCACCACGGTGGCGATGAGCTGCTTTAAAATCGCCAATGACATTCGCTTTCTTGGGTCGGGCCCACGCGCTGGATTGGGTGAATTGTCGCTGCCCGAAAATGAGCCGGGTTCCTCCATCATGCCCGGCAAGGTGAACCCCACACAGTCAGAGGCTTTGACGCAAGTTGCGGTACAGATTCTGGGCAACAACACGGCGATTGCGTTCGCCGGATCGCAGGGGCATTTTGAACTCAACGTTTACAATCCGGTGATGGCCTATAACTTTTTGCAATCCGTGCGCTTGCTGGCCGATGCGGCGGTGAGCTTTACTGAAAACTGTGTGGTGGGCATTGAGCCGCGGCTTGATAACATTGCCAAGGGCCTGGCCAATTCGCTGATGCTGGTGACACCACTCAAAGAAAAATATGGCTACGACCTCGCCGCCAAGGTGGCGAAGACGGCGCACCAGAACGGCACAACTCTGCGTGAGGAAGCCATCAAGGCCGGCATATCGGGCGAAGACTTTGATGCCATTGTTGTACCCTCAAAAATGATCGGCCCCGGCTAATGGGTGAAGTGGTCAACCTTCGCCTCAAGCGCAAGTCAAAGGCGCGCGACGAGGCGGCAGACAAAGGCGCGCAAAATCGCGCTGCCTTTGGCCGCGCCAAAGACGAGAAAAAGCTGACCACCCTTCTCCAAGCCAAAGCCGAAAAAAATCTCGATGGCCACAAGCGCGAAGAGTGAGCTGAAACGCTCACTCACGATCAAAGGCCACCGCACATCGCTGTCGTTGGAGCCAGAGTTTTGGGAAGCCGTGAGGCAGGCGGCGGTAAGCGAAAAAAAGTCACTCGCGAGTTTGGTGGCGGAAATTGATGAAGCCCGCGAAGGGCGCAATCTTTCCAGCGCCATCAGAGTGTGGGTGCTGGCGCGCGTTTCGAAATCAAACTCTCACTAATGCGCGGGCAATCTCTGCAACAGCCGCCGCCTCTCATCTTTCAAAATTGACTGGCCATAAACCACCGCAGCATCCACCACCGCCTTCAACCGTGCTGCATCCAAGGTGCGTTGCTGCTGAAACACCTTGATCATGCGCGCCTGCAAACGCAGCTCATTGCGCTGGGCTTGGAAGGCATCATATTTTGCTTTGTCATCCTCTGCCTGTTTGGCGGCTTCGGCATCGGCCTTCTGTTGCTCTTTCTGAAGGCGGGCCAACTCTTCCATATCTTTGTTGATCAGCGCGGTTCCCAACTTGGCAGAAAGAGCTGTCGTATCCAGCCTTTCGCCCATGGACCCTGGCTGGCCGGAAAGCAAAAGCCGCATCGGCGGCAAGGTGCTTTGTGATTTTGAATTCAACACAACTTCCGCAGCCACAATGGCATCTGCCACATCGCCTGATGCTGTGAATGCCAGCGCAGCCTCTTGTGTATCCGTTTTTAAAGTTTCGCAATGTAACGCGCCGTCTTTGAGTTCACATTTCGCTTCTTGCGCCGCAAAGCCCACGCCTTCGCCCTTGTTCAATCCGCTAAAAGCCCGCGCCAGTTCCTCGCCCGTCTTGGCTGCATTGGCCGCTGCATAAAATGGGTCGGGTGCCAGGCCATTCACTTTCAAGCCGCTGAACGAAATGGTGCCGCTGCCAGAAAGCCCGCGCAACAAAGCCAATGGGGAATAACCTTCGCCCGCAAACGTGCCCTTGTAAAATGTCTGGCCCGCCAGTGATGATGGCTTGGCTGAAAAAGCAAATGCCTTGTCCAACGGCACCGGATAAGCAATTGTGCCCTCGCTTGCAAAGGCGGCACCCTTCTGTTGCAACTTCGCATCGAATTGAACATCACCTGCAGCACGCAAGGCAAAGCTTTTACCCTGCGTGTTCGATATCAGCCGCAGATTGGCCCCCGTGAGCGCCACACCAAATGGGTCAATCAGGCTTGCGGGTTTCAGTGAAATATCACCGCTTAACCCAAACGGCCAATTGGCCCCAAACCGACCCGTGGGAAAAGTGCTTGGCCCATTCCATGGTGCCAAGGCCAAGGCAGCCAAATCGCCCATGCGCCACGCGCCGCCGCTTAAATCTAGCTTGACTTCATGAACCGCAGAAAGCCGCCCGTCGCCGGAAACCGATTGACCACCCAAATTCAAAGACAGCGCCTTGAATTGCAAACCATCTGTCATCGGAACAATCGTCGCTTCCAAGGCCACTGGCCCACCCGCACTTGCGATGGGGCTGCCCAGTGCGGCAAACACGGCGGCGGGCTTTTCTGCAGTCAACTTCGCAATGCCGGAAAAACCCAAAAGCGGCGCGTTGGTGGCCATTGTGCCATCAAGCGAAGCTGAAGCCCCAAGCCCCTCAAAATCCAACACGACACGCATGTTTTGTGAAGCCTTGCCCTGAAGTGTGAAGCTGACTTGCCCATCGCCAGCCTCTGCGCCAAAAGGCGCAAAGCCCAAGACACGCACCACATCACGCGCATCCGCCGATGAGGCGGTGCCCGAAAGGCCAAGGCTTGGCCCCTCCTTTGATAGAAGATCAGTCGCCGTTCCAGTGCCCACCAGTTTCAGCGGGCCACTTGAACCCGTGACGCTGCCATTGATTTGCGGTTCCGTTTTGCCGGGCTTCACCGTAAAATCTGCAAGCAAATTGGTTTGGCCAAGGCCCTGCGCCCATACCGGGTCAGGCCCTTTGGGCAACATGCCCAAAAGCCGCATCAGGCCTTGCGGGCGTTGCGCGCCCACCGCGAACTTCACTTCGCCCGAAGGCCCATCGGAGCCAACCACAACCAAGCCATTGCCGCGCAATTCCGCACCTTCAACCGCACCGATATCTAAGCGTTTGATCTCAAAACCAGAAGAAGAAGCATTGATATTCACCGCTACATTATTGGCACCCGCACCGTTCATCGAAAGCCGCCCAAATGTCAGATCAAGCTTCTTCTGAAACCCGGCTTCGCCCGGCAACAATACAGGCATGGCCGCAAGCAAGCCGGTGGGTGAAAGACCAGTCGGCAAATAGGAACCAAGATCAAAATCATCTGCGGCTATTTTCAAATCCAAAGCCGGTGCCACGCCAAGTGACACCGCGATGTTGCCTTGGCCAGCTAGACCGTCCAACTCATATTTCACATTCTGCATGCCAAATTGACGGCCACTCCACGTGATGTCTCCCTGCCCCTTCAATCGCCCGCGTTGGCCCGTCCATATCTTGGTGATCGTTTCCTTTGCCTGTGGCCAAAGCCAATTGGAAAAAGCCCGCGCATCTCCCGTTTCAAAGGCCAGCGTGCCGCCCAACTCCGCCGCTGTAGGGCCTGGAAATGCAATGCCATTGAATTTCATGCGTGAAAGGCCGGGCAAATCCGCCGTCAGGTTCTGCACCCGCACAGCCCCCGCCGCCGCCGTGGATTTCATCGCAAAATTCTGGATGTTCTCACCACCAACCGTCACCGCAGCCACATCCAATTGTCCGGTGAGATCAAGTGACTCCGGAAACTGTTGAATGAAACCATTGATCAGCCCCATCACGCCGCCATTGTCGCTCAACCGTGACAGTCCCTCGCCCGCCATGGCATCAAGATCAATATGCGGCGCGGTGAGTGAGACTTGCGCTTTCAAGCCTTGGGTGAGGTCAACATGCCCGTCACCCTCAATCAGTGTGCCTGACTCTTTGGGGTCAGCCGCCACAATGTGGATGGAAGTAAAATCAATTTGATCCCCCTTCGCTGAAACCTTGGTTGAATAAGACAATGGCTTGAACAGGCCCGTCAGGTTCGAATGATCCTCAGAAGATACCACAGGATCAAGCGTCAGTCGGCCTTCAAAATCGCCCGCTTCGCCTTTTCCGTCAAATGCCAGAGCTGGCAAAGAGCCATCAAGCGCTGATAGCTTGAATCCAAATCCAAGAGGTTCACCTTGTTTTGGTAAATTGGTGGAGAGCGAAAAATCAAATGGCAATTCACGTTTGCCTGCATTTAATAAATTCGCCTGGCCATGCAGCTTCCATGGCCCGGCCAACGCCGCACCGGAAATCACCCCATAGACTTTGGAAATTTGCCGCGCCCAGCCGTGACGCGCATCATTGAGATTAATCTCTCCGCCGTTCACTGAAATCACATCAAGCTGCACATCCGCAAGCAAACCACTTTTGCGCATTTCAGCATCTGGCATGAAGTGCCAATTGCCATTGCCCTTGGCATCCAACTGCAAATTCAGCACTGGTTTTTCCAGCGCGATCGCTTCCACTTTCAGCTTGCCGGAAAACAAGCCCACCAAAGCCAAATTCACCGTCATCCTATCAGCCGCAATCATCGGCTGTTCAATGAAGCCCGCAGGGTTGGCCACGCGCACATCGCCCGCTTCCAGCCTTGGCCATGGGAAAAGCCGCACGGCAATCGGCCCGCCAACTGAAACTTTGCGACCCGTCAAACGCGCGCCATAGTTTTCCAATGATCCGCGATAAGCATTCCAATCCACAATGAAAGGAGCAACCAACGCGCCAATCACCAAGGCCAGCAACACAAGGCCGAGATAAAGAATGGGTGATTTCCAGATGCTCATGCCCCAAATCTCATTGCATCAGGGCCCAGCGTTTTTGCCAGGATTCATCAGATTGAACGGGTCAAGCGCCAGCTTGATGGCGCGCATAACCCAAACGCCCTCGCCATGTTCTTTTTCCAGATAGGCGCGCTTGCCAGCGCCGATGCCGTGCTCTCCGGTGCAGGTGCCGCCCATGGCAAGGGCGCGGTCGATCAAACGGCCATAAACCATTTTAACGCGCTTCACTTCATCCACGTCTGATGGATTACAGAACATGGCGACATGAAAATTGCCATCGCCCACGTGCCCAATGATCGGGCCATAAAGATTGTGGGCAACCAAGTCCTTTCGCGTTGCTTCAACACATTCAGCAAGGCGCGAAATGGGCACGCAAACATCGGTTGAAAAAGCTTCTTGGGTGCCCTGCCGCCAAGCCTTGGTGGCCCAAAACGCATCATGGCGCGCTTGCCACAGCTTCAAACGGTCTTCCTCTTTGGTGACAAAATCAATCACACCGCCACCATTGGCCGCAGCAATCTCTGCAAAGCGTTGCGACTGCTCAGCCACCCCCGCAGGCGTGCCATGAAATTCAACAAATAGAGTTTGGGCCACAGGCATGGTGAGTTTTGAATAGGCATTGATGGCTTTGATATGTTCATCATCCACCAATTCAATGCGCGCCAGCGGAATGCCAGATTGAATGGCCTCAATCGTGGTGTTGCAACAGTCTTCCACCGAAGGGAAAGCACAAATCCCAGCGCTCATCGCTTCAGGAATGCCATGGAGTTTGAGCTGCACTTCGGTGATGACGCCAAGTGTGCCTTCAGCGCCCACAAACAGCCGCGTGAGATCATAGCCCGCCGATGATTTGCGCGCACGCGTACCAGTTTTAATCACCCGCCCATCGGCCAGAACAACCGTCAGCCCCATCACATTCTCGCGCATGGTGCCATAGCGCACCGCATTAGTGCCCGATGCCCGCGTTGAAGCCATGCCGCCGATGGAGGCATCAGCGCCGGGGTCAATCGGAAACATCAGGCCCTGATCACGCAGCGCCACATTCAGCTGCTTGCGCGTCACCCCCGCCTGTACCCGCGCATCCATGTCCGCCGCATTCACCTCCAAAATCTCATTCATGCCAGAAAGATCAATGCAGATGCCGCCATGGATGGCCGTAAAATGCCCCTCCAATGATGTGCCCGTGCCGTAAGGAATGACCGGGCATTTCTCAGCAGCGCAAATTTGCACCAGCTGTTGCACTTCGTTTGTGGACTGCACAAACGCCACTGCATCGGGTGCCGCTCCCTCGTTCCATGTCAGGTCTTTGCCGTGGTGGTCGCGCACCACTTGGGCCGTTGAAAGCCTGTCGCCCAACAGGGCTTTGGCGCTTTCAATAGCGCGCGCTATATGGGCCTTGGGTGATTGCTTATCCATCGAGTCTTGAAACTATCACAGGAAACAGGTTTTACCATGCCAAATGCCAAGCCTTTTGTAGGCCACCTTCAAACAGTCGAAAGCGCTTGGACGGATTATAACGGCCACCTCAACATGGCCTACTACGGTGTCATGTTTGACCGCGCCGCAGATGAACTCTTTGCCGAATTTGGCTGTGACGCGGATTATATCATACGCACCAATTGCTCCACCTTCGTGCTGGAAACTCACACCTCTTATGCCAATGAGTTGAAAGCAGGCGAACAAGTGCGCATTGAAAGCCGCATCATCGGATTTGATCAAAAGCGCGTGCATTATGTGCAACAGATGTTTCGCGCTGAAAGCCTGTATTTAGCCTGTGTGTTGGAGTTGATAACCAGCCATGTTGACCTCACCACACGGCGAACAGCAGCTTTTCCAACTGACATTTTGGCCAAGATTGAAGCCATGGCGGCAGCCCAAGCCAGCCTGCCCCTTCCGCCACAGCTGGGCCATGTGATTGGACTTCCCAGCAAGCGTTAACCTATGTGCAGTTGCGAAGGCACTCTGCCCCGCAACCGTCACATTCCCGTAAAACTAAAAGCCCAATCGGACGGCATTGAGAGGTTCAACAGCAACCACTCAAGAAAGGAGCCGCCCATGTTGAACAACGGATATGTGCATTTCGCTGATGCTTTGGTTTTCGTTCACGGCAAAAGCGCCGCTGGCGAGGCCGCCCGCCACGCACTCCTCTGTGAGAAATCAGGCGACACTGAAACCGCCGCTTATTGGCGCAAGTTGCAACGCCAACTTGCAATTCTGCAAGAAAAGCAGGATTTGCCGCGCTGTGCTTAAGTTGATCGTGGGGGCAACGATTACTGAGACTGCCCGCTGTTTTCAAAATCTAACTTTCGCCCCTGAGGGCTTGGGCCCCTTCACGGCCTGATATTCGGCATTGCGCGCTCCTATATGCTATTGAGATTCGCCATGCCGATTGATTTTTCAGATTTTGATGATGCACCTCCACCGCCCAAGCCAGCGGGCATTGCGGCGCGCGCCATGGCGCAGCCCGCCCCCACTTATCTTGAAGGGCTGAACCCAGAGCAGCGCGAAGCCGTGCTCACCACCGATGGCCCTTTGCTGGTGCTGGCAGGCGCTGGCACGGGCAAGACCCGCGTGCTCACCACAAGGCTTGCCCATGTGCTGTCGCAGCGCAAGGCTTGGCCCTCACAGATCCTCTGCGTCACCTTCACCAACAAAGCGGCGCGCGAGATGAAAGAGCGCATCGGCCATCTGATCGGCGGCGCGGTTGAGGGCATGGGCTGGCTTGGCACCTTCCATTCCATCGGTGTTAAAATCTTACGCAACCATGCCGAGCTAGCAGGCCTGCGATCAGGCTTTTCGATTCTGGATGATGATGACCAGCTGCGCCTGCTGAAACAATTGGTGCAAGTCGAAGGCTTGGATGAAAAGCGCTGGCCCGCAAGGCAACTGGCCAATCTCATTGATGGTTGGAAGAACCGCGGGCTCACGCCAGACAAGGTTCCTGCGGGCGAAAGTTTCGCCTATGCCAATGGTCTGGGCGGCAAGCTCTATGCCGATTATCAAGCCCGCCTGAAAGTTGTGAATGCCGCTGACTTTGGCGATCTGCTGCTGGAGGTTTTGCGCCTGTTCCAAACCTATCCCGACGTGCTGGCGCAATATCAACAGCGTTTCAAATACATGCTGGTGGATGAATATCAAGACACCAACACCGCGCAATATCTGTGGCTGAAGCTTCTTGCAGCGGGCCATAAAAACATTTGCTGTGTGGGCGATGATGACCAGTCGATCTACGGCTGGCGCGGCGCGGAGGTGGATAACATTCTACGTTTTGAAAAAGATTTCCCCGGCGCAAAAGTGATCAGGCTTGAGCGCAACTATCGCTCCACCCCGCAAATTCTGGGTGCTGCATCAGGCCTCATCGCCAAGAACGAGGCGCGCTTTGCCAAAACCCTGCACACAGATAGGCCGTCCGAAAGCCCTGTTATCGTGCGCGGCCATTGGGACGGTGAAGAAGAAGCCCGCACCATCAGCGATGACATTGAAAGCCTGCAAAACAAAAAGCACAAATTGAATGATATTGCGATCCTCGTGCGCGCCTCTGCACAAATGCGCGTATTGGAAGAGCGCTTTGTGCGCACCGGCTTGCCTTACCGCGTGGTGGGCGGGCCACGATTCTATGAACGTGCCGAAATCCGTGACGCCATGGCCTATTTGAAGGTAGTCGCATCGCCCGATAATGACTTGGCATTTGAGCGCATCATCAACACGCCGAAGCGCGGCGTGGGCGACAGCTCAGTGAAGAAGATGTTTGATATGGCGCGTTCCGGTGGCATCACGCTTTATGCAGCTGCCGATAAAATGAGCCTCACGCCAGAACTGCCCGCCAAAGCCCGCACATCCCTGCGCCAATTGCTTGATGGATTTGCGCGCTGGCGCGGGCAAGTGGAATCCATGCCACATACTGAACTCGCTGAAATTGTGCTTGATGAGTCAGGCTACACCGGCATGTGGCAGGCCGACAAAAGCCCAGAGGCCGAGGGGCGTTTGGACAACCTCAAAGAACTCGTACGCTCGATGGCGGAGTTTGAAAATCTCGCTGGCTTCCTCGAACATGTGTCGCTGGTGATGGACCGTGATCAGGGCAATGAAGAAGACCGTGTCACGATCATGACCATGCACGCCGCCAAGGGCTTGGAATTCACGCAAGTGTTTCTGCCCGGTTGGGAAGAAGGCCTGTTCCCCTCGCAGCGCAGCTTGGATGAAAAGGGCCGCAGCGGCTTGGAGGAAGAGCGCAGGCTGGCTTACGTCTGCATCACGCGAGCCAAGAAATATCTCACGATATCCTTTGCGCAGAACCGCCAGATCCATGGCCTCTGGCAATCGTCCCTGCCCTCACGCTTCATTGATGAACTGCCGGAAAAGCATGTGGAAGTGGTGGCCATGACGACAAGCTATGGCGGGCATTCACTAGGCACTTTCGGCAGCAGCCGTTTTGACAGTGGCAAGGCTTTCGGCCAGGGCAGTTACTCAACGCCGGGCTGGCAACGCGCCGCCGCCAACCGCGCCTCAGGCGAGGCCGCAAGGCACACGCCGAAGTTCATCGAAGGCCGCCTGATGGCCGACGCCGATGCCCCATCTGAATATCAAGTGGGCAACAGAATCTTCCACCAAAAGTTTGGCTATGGCGAAGTGACCAAGGTCGAAGGCAACAAACTGACGATTGATTTCGAAAAGGCCGGTGAGAAAAAGGTGTTGGATAGTTTCGTCGAACGGGGGTGAATTCACCGCCCCATCCCTAAATCCACCACAATCGCCCGGCATCAAATTGACATAGGCACATGTTAGTATCTTTGTTGTCGCCCGCGTTGCGTATTGGGCGGCCCCACCCTTTTGCTCATCAATTGAATTATCGAATGGAGTGCAACATGGAAGAAACCAACAAAACCAATCCGCCTCAGCCTTCGCGCGATGAACGTGTTGGCATTCTGGCTTATGAAATCTGGGAAAGTGAAGGCCGCCCAGACGGAAAGGCTGAAGTGCACTGGCATCTGGCTTGCAATATCATTGATGCAACTGACGCTGGCTTGGAACCCCAAGACCTGCCGCCATGGCTTTCAAAAGTCGAATTGACCCCTGCAGAAATGGACAGCAAGCGCCACGAAAAAGTGGTGCATCATCCACGGCATAAATCAGCCGCCTGACAAGTGATCGCGCAAAATAAAAACCCCGCTCTCATGCAAGAGAGCGGGGCAACCGCAATAAGCAAAGGGGAAGCCAAACCTTATTGCGCGGGAGAAATCATGCTGCGGCTGGTGCAAATTTCAGCGCTACGCCATTCATGCAATAACGCAGGCCCGTTGGCTTTGGCCCATCATCAAACACATGCCCCAAATGCCCGCCACAGCGGCGGCAATGCACCTCAGTGCGCGAAGAAAAAAGCGTATTGTCCTCTTTGGTGCCAATCGCATTTGGCAAGTGGTCATAAAAGCTGGGCCAGCCGGTGCCGCTGTCATATTTGGTGCCTGAATCATAGGCGGCCAAGTCACATCCTGCGCAATTGAAAGTGCCTTTGCGGTGTTCATTCAACAACACAGAAGTGCCGGGGCGTTCAGTGGCTTCATGGCGCAAAGTTTCAAAGGCAGCGGGCGTAAGCAGCGCCTTCCATTCCGCTTCCGTCTTGGTGACTTCAAATGTCTCTGCTGGTGCAGCGGCTTTGAGCCAGCCAGCGCCAAGGCCCAGTGCGGCCAGTGAGAGCGAGGCGATTTTGAAAGCTTGTCGGCGGGTCATTGGTTTTGCTCCTGTGTTGATGTGAAGATAGGGCGGCGCCGTGCAATTTGCCACTCAAGCCGCTTCAAACATTCGTGAGCCGACTTGATCAATCAGCGCTGCATATGCCCAGACATGGCAGACCCCGCATTTGCCTTCAGCCCGTAAAAACTGGGTAACGCAAAAAGCCCCAAAACAGCAATGACAACAAAAGTGATGGCAAAATCAGCATGGGTGAGTTCATCACCACCGCGCCACCAAACACTGCCGTCCAAAACAAAGGCGGCAAAGGCCACACCCATCGCCATCGAGAGTTGCTGGTTCACCGTGTAAAGCGAATTGGCGCGTGAAATATCAGCGTTGGGAATGTCGGCATAAGCTATGGAGTTGAGCGAGGTGAACTGCAAGCTGCGCGAAAAGCCGCCAAACAGCAAAGTCAAAAATATGATTGCGGCTGGCGTTGCATCAGTGAACATGGCGCAAGCCGCGATGAAAAGACATGAGATCACGCCATTGACCAAGAACAGCTGCTTGAACCCATAGGTGCGCAGAACCCTGCTGGTCATGAATTTCATGCTCATGGCACCTGCCGCCGTGGCACAAGTCATCAGGCCAGACTGAAACGGTGTGGCATGAAACACGATCTGCAAAAGCAATGGCATCAAGAAGGGCAAAGCCCCCGCCGCCATGCGGTAATAAAACCCACCTTCAAGTGAAACGCGCAACGTCTCATGCTTCAACAACCGCAAATCCAAAATCGGATGTTCGACATTCAGCGCGTGCAGCACATAGGCCAGAACCAGCAACAGGCCGATCACCACCACACCAAGTGTCTCCGGCCAGCTGAACAGCCCGCGCCCAAGAATGGTGAAGCCAAATACCGTGAGGCTCAAGCCCAGGCCAGACAAGATGAAGCCTTTGAGATCTAACGCAGCAACCGGCAGCTTCGGTTGCTCTGGCATCAAAATCGTGGTCAGCACCAGCCCCAAAATGCCGATGGGCAGATGCATCCAGAAGATCCAGTGCCAGGAAAAATAGGTCGTAATGAAGCCGCCAATGGGCGGGCCAAGCAGCGGGCCGATCAGCGCCGGAAACGTGAGCCATGCCAATGCATTTACCAGGTCGGCTTTCGGCACACTGCGCAGCAGGATGATGCGTCCAACCGGCGCCATCATCGCCCCGCCCAGGCCTTGCACCGCACGCGCCGCCACCAGCCAGAACAGATTGGGTGCAGCACCACAACATAACGAGGCCAGGGTAAACACCACAATCGCCAATCGGAAAATCTGTTTGGGCCCAAACTTGTCTGACACCCAGGCAGAGATCGGCAAAAACACGGTCAGGCTGAGCAGATAGGATGTGAAGGCCAGTTTCAGCGCCACTGGGCTGGTCGCCAAATCCTGCGCCATGGCGGGCAAAGAAGTGGCAATGATTGAACTGTCCATGTTTTCCATGAACAGTGCCGTTGCAATGACGAGTGGGAGAACGCGGCTATACGGGGCCAAGGCGGCAGAGGACATGAATCAGGTTTAGCATGCCCTGCCCGCTATAGCGTGAAATTTCTGTCAGTTTAGGTGGCAAGCCCCGCTTTGGCATCAGAGCGTCGGATCAATTGAATGATCGGCATCGCCGCCAATACTGCCCACAGCTTGCCAATGATCTGCCCGCTGAGGAAATCGAGACTGTGGAAAGCCAGGGTCAGGAACAGCACGCTATCCACCAAAATGCCAGCCAAGGCGCTGACGGCCACGGCCACCAGAAGCCCTTGCTTTTGCAAAGGTGTGAACACCAGGGCATCAGCGGTTTCAGAAAACACAAAGGCTGCAACTGAAGCCAACACCAAAAATGGCGGCGAGATGAACCACGAGATCACAGCACCTATCACAATGGCCACCAGCGAAAACGACAAGCCAAGGCGGCGCTGCACCAAATCACGCAACACCAAGGCCGCACCAATCGCCAACACGCCAGAAGGCGCCGCAAGGCCCGGCCAAACCGGGATCATGCATGGGCCATCGGGCAAGCAGAAGCTGCCAAAATGCCCGATCAGCCAATTGGCCAGCGGCACGCAGGCCACATAAAACGCAAAAACGATATAGCCCTGAATTTTTCTGTCCATATTCTTCAACCTCTTCCACGATAAGGTGCAACACCTTGATCGGGGATCCACACATTCTTGGGCGCTGGCCCGGTTTGATAAAAAACGTCAATCGGCATGCCGCCGCGCGGATACCAATAGCCGCCAATGCGCAACCACTTGGGCTGCAACAGTTTCGCCAGGGTTTTGGCAATCGTCACGGTGCAATCTTCATGGAAGGCCCCATGGTTGCGGAAGGCACCCAGATAAAGCTTGAGGGACTTGCTTTCCACCAGCCACTTGCCGGGCACATAATCAATCACCAAGTGCGCAAAATCCGGCTGGCCCGTCATCGGGCAAAGCGAGGTAAATTCGGGCTGCACGAAACGCACAAGATAGGCCGTGCCAGCTTGCGGGTTTGGAACCTTTTCAAGTTCGGCTTCTTCGGGGCTGGTGGGCTGCTTGGTGGCTTGGCCAAGTTGCTTCAAACCTGCATAAATGTCTTTTTTGGCCATGGCCAAACGCTCCTGATTTCAGGCGCAGCGACACAAAGCAAAAAGATGCAAAGTGCAAGTTTTGACTGGGGTGCTGCGACCAGAGGCTTCAAAGCCTGCGCGCCCACTAGCAGGGCAGAAATGCAAAGTAAAGTGGAGCGCCTTTGATCTTTGGATGTCAGGCGCTGTATGCTAAAAGCCAATTATAAACCCATGCCACATAAATCCAGAAAGGCAGATGTATTGATCGTGGGTGCTGGCCCCGTGGGGCTGACTGCTGCGATCGAGCTGAAGCGCCGTGGATTTCACCCACGCATCATAGACGCCAACACTGGCCCCAACCCCAATTCGCGCGCCTTGGCCGTAAACCCGCGCACGCTGGATTTGCTTGCGCCATGTGGTGCAACCGAAGCCCTGGTGGCCGAAGGCATCGCAGCACGAAAACTTGTCATTCGCCGCAATATAGAAGTTCTGGCGCGCATTGACCTTTCAACCATTCCGCACAAATACAATTTTCTGCTCATCATTTCACAGCACAAGACCGAACAGATTCTAGAGCGTTGCTTGCTCAGCCAGGGCGTAAAAGTTGAGCGCAATATGGCGCTGGTGAGCACTGTAGGCGTTGATGCTCCGCTGGTCACACTTTCCAATGGTGAAAAAATGACCCCGCAATTTGTCATCGGCGCAGATGGTGCCCATTCAGTGGTGCGCAAATCTCTCAGCATCGGCTTTGACGGTGAATCCGATAAAGAGCAATTCGGCTTGGCAGATGTGACCGTGCAAGATTGGCCGTTTGATTTTGAAACCGTAGTGCTGACGATCCTAGACAATCATCTCGCACCCTTCCTGCCACTGGGCGAAAACTTCGGTCGCTTCATCACCACCAAGCCAGATTGTTTGGCACATTTGCCAAGCGACGCGAAAATCAAAGACGTGGCTTGGTCAACGGATTTCACCATCAGTTACCGCCAGGCGGCAACCTATCAAAGCGGCGGCGTATTCATTGTCGGCGATGCGGCACATATTCATTCGCCCGTCGGCGGGCGCGGCATGAACCTTGGCATTGAAGATGCATGTTGGTTGGCGTGGTTGATCTCGCAGGGCAGGCAAAACGAATACACCGATCTGCGCCACCCAGTGGGTGCGAAGGTTCTGAAATTCACGCATCGCTTTACCGCCTTTGCCAAGGCACGGGGTCCGTTTCAGGATCTTGTGATTAAACTGGCCTTGCCTATATTTTCACGATCGCCATTTCTACAGAGGCGCTTGTTCCACAATCTCACAGCATTGAACACGCCGCCTGCACCTTGGTTGTCAAGCGCTGGGCTTTGACGTTTCGTCATCAAGCGCCCATATAGTGCCCGTCATGCTCAATCGTTTATATTCTTGGCTGGAAAGAAGCGTCTATTCCTTTCCTGAAGAGACACCAAAAATGCCCAGCGCCACGGCTTGGGGCTTCATCAAATTTTACGCGCGTCCATTTCTGCCATTGATTTTGGCTGGCCTCACGTTTTCAGTGGTCATCGCCATCATCGAAGTGCGCGCCTATGCCTTCATTGGCCGCCTCATCGATCTGATGGGCAAGGAAAATCCAGCCACGTTCTTTGAAACACATGGCTGGGAAATGGCCCTTTATGCCGCCATCATTCTGCTCATTCAGCCGGTCTTGGCAGGCCTTGGAGACAGTGTTGAAAACCAGGGCCTGCGCGGCAACTTCGCCATGCGCATCCGCTGGTTGGCGCACCGCTATATGCTGCGTCAAAGCATGGAATTTTTCCATAATGAATTTGCGGGCCGTGTCGCCACCAAGGTGATGCAGGCGGCCCTTGGCGTGCGCGATGTGGTGATGAAACTCACGCAGGTGATTTCATGGGTGGTGGTTTTTGTCATCACCGCACTTGCCTCTTTTGCTGCAAATGATTGGCGCTTGGCCATCCCCATGGTGCTGTGGATTGCGGCTTATGGCTTCGTTATGCGCCGCTATGTGCCGCGCATGGGAAGGCTGTCGGAAAAACAAGCCAACATGCGTTCGGTGGTGACAGGCCGTCTGGTGGATACCTACACCAACATGCCCACCGTAAAACTCTTCGCCCATGCCGCGCGTGAAGATGATTATGCCAAAGAGGGCATGGGCTGGATGCTGCAAAGCGTTTACGATTCTCTGCGTGTAGCCACCACCATGAACATCTGGCTCAACGCCCTCAACGGCGCCGTGCTCACCTCCACAGCGGCGATTGCCATTTGGCTTTGGTCACATGGCTCCATCACCGTGGGCGCCATCGCCTTTTCTGTGGGTCTGGTTTACCGGATGTTGGGCATGGCCCACTGGATGCTGTGGGAAGTGGCAGGCTTGTTTGAAGATTTCGGTGTGGTCAAAGACGGCGTTGAGGTGATCGCCCGCCATCATGCCGTGGTGGATGTGGCAGGTGCCCCTGCTCTTGATGTGCAGCGAGGCGAGATTGATTTCAAAGATGTGCATTTCAACTACGGCAAGGCCGTTGAACATGGTCGTGAAATTTTGGCCGGACTCAACCTCACCATAAGCCCCGGCGAAAAGGTTGGCCTTGTGGGCCGCTCCGGCGCTGGCAAATCCACTTTGGCCAATTTGCTGTTGCGCTTTTATGATATCAGCGGCGGGGCCATCACCATCGACGGGCAAAATATCGCGGGTGTCACCCAAGAATCCTTGCGCGCGGCGATTGGCGTGGTCACGCAAGATACATCACTCATGCACCGCTCGGTGCGCGACAATATCCGCTATGGCAGGCCCGATGCCTCTGAAGATGACATCATCGCCGCCGCAGCCCAGGCCCATGCCAGTGATTTCATCAGCACACTGATTGATCCCAATGACCGGCGCGGTATGGAAGCCCATGTAGGTGAGCGTGGCGTCAAACTTTCCGGCGGCCAGCGCCAGCGCGTGGCCATCGCCCGCGTGTTGTTGAAGAATGCACCCATTCTGATTTTGGATGAGGCCACTTCAGCTTTGGATTCTGAAGTCGAAGCCGCCATTCAAGAAAACCTAAACACACTGATGCAAGGCAAAACCGTGATCGCGGTGGCGCACCGCCTCAGCACCATCGCCGCCATGGATAGATTGGTGGTGATGGACAAGGGCCGCATCGTCGAAGAAGGCACGCATGCAGAGCTGCTCAAAAAGCGCGGTGGAATTTATGCAAGTCTATGGGCCAGACAGTCCGGGGGCTTTCTTATTCCCGAAGATATTAAAGCCAAGGCGGCGGAGTAATAAGTCCTCGCCCGCCTGCGGGAGAAGACACTCATTTCACCGCGACCAAGAATATCCGAGGGAACCGCAACAACACTTTTCCATCGGCTTGCACGGGGTAATGCTTGGCCAACAATGCGTGATAGCGCGATAGATAATCCGTCTGCTCGAACTCAGTCAGTGTCTCAAGAAATGGCCGCAACCCTGTTCCCTTCACCCATTCGACAATGCCGTTCACACCGTCCAGCACATGGTTGTAATGCGTGTGCCAAATGTCGAGGCGCGAACATAAAGGTTTCAGCGCCGCATAATATCCCGCAGGCGTCAGCAAATCATCACGCGCGCCCGCGGCGGCTTTGATCTTGTCCGCATAGGCCGTGCCCTGCCCCGCATCGCGCATGGCAGCATGGGAAGGCTCGTTCAGATTGTCGGGCATCTGCACCGCCAACACACCACCGTCTTTCAAACCACGCAGCAAGTTTTGCAACACGCCCACATGGCCGTGCACCCACTGGAACGTGGCGTTGGAATAAAGTAGGTCGGCTTCACTGGGTGCAGCCCAATGTGCCAAATCAGCTTCCACAAAATCCAGCTGGGGCAAAACCTTGCGGGCCTTGACCAGCATTTCAACCGAACTGTCCATGCCCACCACCCGCGCGGTGGAGAACGCCTCGACCAAAAGTTCGGTGGAATTGCCGGGGCCACAGCCCAGATCATAAACCAGCTCGGCTCGTTTCAACGCCACTTGCGCCAACAAATCCCGCGCGGCACGCGTGCGCTCATCAGCGAATTTGAGATATTGGGCAGGCGACCAAGTCGGCATAAATACTATTCTTTCAGAACCACAACTTTGCCGCCCATTTTCATTCGGTCATAAAGCCAGATCACATCCGCGTTCAGCATGGCAAAACAGCCAGCGGTGGATTTGGTACCGATGTGTTCAGCCACATCGGTGCCGTGGATGCGGTAAGATGTGTCGCCCTTGCCGTCATAAAGATAAATCGCCCGCGCCCCCATCGGGTTATCCAGCCCTCCGGGCATGCCCTTGATGTATTTGATCAGATCGGGCCTGCGCCGCAGATGGTCTTGGGTGGGTGTCCACACCGGCCATTTTTCCATGCGGCCCACCAAGGTGGCCCCCGCCCAATCACCATATTTTCCAGTGCCAATGCCAAAGCGCACCGCCTTGCCATTGCCCAACACATAATAAAGATAGTTGTGGCGCGGAGAAACAACCACCGTGCCCACAGGTTCGGCAGATTGGAAATCAACCATCTGTCGGCGAAACCAAACGGCAATCTTGCCTTGGTCCTGATCAGAAACCGCAAAGGGTTCTCCAACCAAATTGTTGGCAAA
>Ga0209069_10000541_pt1 | contig 17671 bp, 13 predicted proteins | sample Str013_2_FD_187202 | JGI IMG/M metagenome (GOLD analysis project Ga0209069, IMG submission 187202) | Freshwater sediment microbial communities in response to fracking from Pennsylvania, USA - Straight Creek_MetaG_SC_2013 (SPAdes) (version 2) | ecosystem: Environmental > Aquatic > Freshwater >...
TTTGATTTTTCGTTTCGCTATCAGTAGCTTTGCCCTTCGTTTGCATTCTTTCTCCCGTTTGTGCTTGCCATCGGTTTTTCCGCAAAAGAAAGACTTCCTGATTTTTTGTCAACGCTTTTTAATTATGATGAAACAATACCTGAGCATTATTTTCCTGGTTGTTTTTATATCCCCGGCTTATTCGCAAACCAGTGATTCGCTGTTGCAGACCGCTTCCCTGCAAAACTGTGTGCAATATGCACTCAAACACCAGCCGCTGCTGCAACAGGCCCTGCTGGACGAAGCGATAGCCGGGCAGCAAATCCGCATAAAGCTGGCCGACTGGTACCCGCAGGTGAACTTCAATTACAATATTCAGCACAATTTCCAGGTGCAGACTTCTATTATTGGCGGTAACCCCGTTAAACTGGGAGTAAACAATACTTCTTACGGGCAATTTGGTCTTACCCAGGCCATTTTTAACCGCGATGTGTTGCTGGCCCGCCGCACCGCCGGGGATGTTAGAAAACAATTGAAACAACAAACCAGCAGCGATAAAATTGACATCACTGTAAACGTAAGCAAGGCGTTTTATGATGTATTGCTCACCCAAAAGCAAATAGACCTCGACAATGAAACCCTGGTAAGACTGGAAAGAAGCCTGAAGGATGCCTACAACCAATACCAGGGCGGCATAGTTGATAAAGTTGATTACAAACGTGCCCTGATATCACTCAACAATGCAAAGGCACTAAAAAGGCAAAACGAAGAAAGCCTGAAAGCCAAATATGCCAGCCTGAGAAACCAGATGGGCTACCCGCCTGATGGAAAACTGGATCTGCAATACGACAGCACACAGCTGGAACGGGATGCATGGGCAGATACCAGCCAGGGCATTCAATATGAAAACAGGATTGAATACCAGCAACTGGAAACCCAGAAACGCTTACAGGCCAGTAATCTTACTTATTATAAATGGGGCTACCTGCCGGTGGTAGGTGCTTTTGGCAATTACAACCTCAATTATTTAAACGATACATTCAGTAAGCTATACAGCAATAATTTTCCCAATTCTTATGCGGGCATTTCACTGTCGTTTCCCATTTTTCAGGGCGGCAAGCGGGTGCAGCAAATACGCCAGGCTACCCTGCAGTTAAAAAGGGTTGATTACGATTTGATTTCGCTGAAGAACAATATCAGTGCGGCTTATGCGCAGGCATTGGCTGCCTATAAAGGTGCTTACGTGTACTATAACATACTAAAAGAAAACCTGGCCATTGCCACGGAAGTATACAATACCATTCAGCTGCAATACAAAGCCGGGGTTAAAACCTACCTGGATGTAATTTTTGCAGAAACCGATTTGCGTTCGGCACAGGTAAATTATACCAATGCACTTTACCAGGTCATTAGCAGCAAACTGGATGTGCAAAAAGAATTGGGAACCATTCAATATTAAAATTAAACATGCCTAAATCATCAGTATATATGAAATTGAATTTTAAACAGCTGCTTGCGGTTTGCGCGGCTGCTGCACTTGTTTCTTCCTGTGGGTCTTCCGGCAATGCAGTTGCCCCCAAAGCTCCGCCGCCCGTACCGGTGGCCATCTTTGCAGTGCAGAAAGGCAGTGCCGTTTATTATGATCAATACCCGGCTACCGTTGTTGCATTAAACGAAGTGCAGTTAAGACCACAGGTAACAGGTTATATCACCGGTGTTTTTTTCAAAGACGGACAGCATGTAAGCAAGGGGCAAAAATTGTATGCCATTGATCAGCAGCAATACGAAGCCAGCTATAACCAGGCTGTAGCCAATTTAAATGTGGCCAAAGCAAACCTGGGCAAAGCGCAGCAGGATGCAGATCGGTATGCTGAACTGCAAAAAAATGATGCCATTGCCCGGCAAACCGTAGAACATGCACAGGCAGATCTGCAGGCATCCAAAATGCAACTGGAAGCTGCCCGTGCAAATGTGGCCAGCGTGCAAACCAATGTTCGTTATTCTACCATCTTTGCCCCTTTTGAAGGCACCATCGGTATATCGCAGGTAAAAATGGGCACCGCCGTTTCTCCGGGTCAAACCATACTGAATACCCTTTCTTCCGATAATCCCATTGCGGTAGATGTGGCCCTGGATCAAAAAGAGATAACGCGTTTCCTGATGCTGCAGCAAAAGACAGGCGCTGATAAGGATTCTACTTTTTCACTGGCCCTGCCCGACCAGTCTGTTTACCCCTATTCCGGCCAGATCAGTTTTATAGACCGCGCCGTTGACCCGCAAACCGGTACCATTAAAACAAGGATCATTTTCCCCAATAAAGAAAAATTCCTGAAGGCCGGTATGAGCTGCAATATCCGTGTAAAAAATAACGGCAACAGCCAGTCGCTTTTAATACCCGCTAAAGCAGTCATGGAGCAGATGGGAGAATATTTTGTGTTTGTGGTAGGAGACAGCAACAAAGTGGCCCAGCATAAAATACAAACCGGCCAGGTGATAAACGATAAAATAATGGTGAAGAGCGGGCTGGAAGAAAACGATAAAATAGTAATTGAAGGGGTGCAGAAATTGCGCGAAGGTGCCGTGGTGATACCCAAGACCGACAGTGCCATTGTTAAGAAAACAGACAGCAGCACTGTTACACCAAAGCAATAGTGCTTTAGTATTGTGAAACCAGTAACGAAACAAAACAGATGATCGCAGATACTTTCATACGCAGACCAGTAACCGCTATTGTAATTTCAATTGTAATTGTTTTGCTGGGTGTGCTGGCCATTTTAAACCTGCCCATCAGCCAGTATCCCGACATTACGCCGCCCACCGTGCAGATTACCGGAAGTTTTACCGGCGCTGATGCGCAAACGGTAGAACAAACGGTTACTACCCCGGTTGAGACACAGGTAAATGGCACCCCCGGTATGGCCTACCTGCAAAGCAACAGTACCAGCGATGGCCGTACCACCATCAACGTAAACCTTAAAGTAGGTACCAACCCCGATATCGCAGCACTGGATATTCAGAACCGCGTGGGCATTGCCACACCGCAATTGCCCGATGATGTAAAACGGCTTGGGTTAACTACCCGCAAACGAAATCCCAGTATCCTGATGCTGGTGGCCATGTTTTCGCCCAATGGCACACACAACGTTACTTTTACTGATAACTACACCAATATATTTGTAAAGGATGCCTTGCTGCGCGTAGCCGGCGTGGGAGATATATTTACAAGGGCCGATGACTTTAGTATGCGGGTATGGCTGCAACCCGATAAAATGGCACAGCTGGGACTAACGCCCAACGATGTGGTGGCGGCACTGACAGAACAGAATTTGCAGATAGCGGCCGGTTCAGTGGGTTCGGCGCCGCAATCAAAAAGCCAGGCTTTTGAATATACGGTGTTTACCAACAGCCGCCTCAATTCAACGCAACAGTTTAATAATATCATCGTTCGCACCAAACCACAGGATGGTTCTGTTGTATACCTGAAAGATGTTGCACGCACCGAACTGGGTAAATTCAGTTATGCCAGCAACTCTTTTGTAGACGGTAAAAGAGCTTCCTACCTGCTTATTTACCAGGCGCCGGGCAGCAATGCGCTGGATGTGGCCAAAGGAGTATATGCATCGATGGACAACCTGAAAAAATCTTTTCCAAAAGACATTGATTATGTAGTGCCTTTTGAAAGCGTCTCCGTTGTACAGGTATCTATCAGCGAAGTGGTAAAAACATTACTGGAAGCACTGGCATTGGTAATCCTGGTGGTGTTTTTATTCCTGCAAAGCTGGCGGGCAACGCTCATCCCGGTGCTGGCCATTCCCGTTTCTATTATCGGCACATTTGCGGTGTTTATTCCACTTGGTTTTACCATCAATACACTTACCATGTTTGGCTTTGTACTGGCCATTGGTATAGTGGTAGATGATGCCATTGTGGTAGTAGAAGCCGTACAACATTATATTGACACGGAAGGACTCTCTGCTAAAGAAGCTACTTCCAAAGCTATGAAAGATATTTCTGGCCCGGTAGTGGCCATTGCGTTGATCCTTGCGGCAGTGTTTGTGCCGGTGGCATTTATACCCGGCATTGTTGGAAGATTGTACCAGCAGTTTGCCATCACCATCGCTATTTCTGTTTTAATCTCCGCATTTGTGGCACTATCACTTACACCCGCATTGTGTTCACTGTTTTTAAAACCCATGCATCTGGGCAAAGAATCCAGGGGGCTGAACCAGTTTTTTTACCGGTTCAACCAATGGTTTAAAAGAACCACGGATAAATACAATACCGGCGTTAAAAAAACTATCAAAGCAACGCCTCTGGCCATCATTGTGCTGATCTGCATTTTTGCGGGCACGGGTCTTTTGTTTAAAACAAAACCCACCGGTTTTATTCCTACAGAAGACGAAGGCCGTTTATTTGTTACCTACGAACTGCCGGAAGCTTCTTCTACTACCCGCAGCCTGGAAGTGCTGGACAGTGTAATGAGCATACTGAAACAAACGCCGGGTATTGCGCACTATGCGGGCCTGGGTGGATTAAACGTGGTGAGCTTTGCGTCCAAATCAAACAGTGGTACGGTGTTTTCGCAATTAGACCCATGGGATAAACGAACCGATAAATCGCTTCAGTTAAGCAGTTTGATTGCTACGCTGCAGAAAAAATTTGCTTCAATAAAAGGTGCCAATATTATTGTGATTTCGCCACCGGCCATTCCCGGCCTTGGCCAAACAGGGGGTTTTACATTTGAACTGGAGCAAAAAGAAAGTACGGATGACATCAAGCAGTTTGAAAGAGTAGTGAATACGTTTGTAGCCGAAGCCAATAAAAGACCCGAGATCAGCCGCGCCTTTTCATTTTTTACGGCACGTACGCCGGGTTACCAGGTAGATGTTGACCGGGAGAAATGTAAAAAACTGGGTGTATCCATTTCAGATGTATATGGAACCCTGCAAACGTATTTGGGTAGCCGTTATGTCAACGACTTTACCCTGTACGGAAGAAATTTTCACGTGGTGGCACAGGCAGATACCGCTTTCAGGGCCGGCATCGCCAATCTTGATAAATATTATGTGCGCAACCAGGCCGGCAGTTTATTGCCCCTCAGCACACTGATAAGTTATAAAGTAACAGAAAGCGCACCACTGGTATCGCATTACAACCTGTTTCGGTCCGCAGAAATAAATGGAGGTGCGGGCCCGGGTTACAGCAGCGGCCAGGCCATTGAAGCCCTGCGGGAAACAGCCGCTAAAGTATTACCGGCAGGTTATGGCTACGAGTTTTCCGGATTGAGCCGCGAAGAGATCAATTCTGGTGGCAGCACCATTATCATCTTTTCTTTGTCCATTGTATTTGTGTTTCTTTTCCTGGCGGCATTGTACGAAAGCTGGTCGGTGCCTTTCTCGGTATTGCTGGCGGTGCCCCTGGGTGCTTTTGGCGCTATACTTACGCTCACCTTTATACCAAGGCTTACCAACAGCGTATATGCACAGATAGGATTGATAACACTGATAGGGCTTGCTGCAAAAAACGCTATCCTGATTGTGGAGTTTGCCAAAGAAAGGGTAGACCGGGGCATACCTTTATTACAGGCCACCCTGGAAGCCGTTGATTTGCGGTTGCGCCCCATCGTTATGACCTCCATGGCATTCATACTGGGCGTTTTGCCCCTGGCTTTTGCCGAAGGCGCCGGCGCCGTTGCGCGGTCTACCATTGGCTGGACGGTGTTGGGCGGTATGATTGCCGCAACCTTGCTGGCCATCTTTATGGTACCGGTATTGTTTGTGCTGATAACAAGGCTGGCTTATGGTAAAGCAGGACTGGCAGCACTGGAAAAAAAGGCGAAAGAAGAAGGAGACGAAAGGCAGGAATCCATCGGCGCATAAGGTTTTCAGCGATGATTTATGAGTACAATATTGAAAAACAGGCGGTCTTTGTACTGCCTGTTTTTTTATAACCCGCTGATATTGTTGCAGTCCGTTTTTTACATCGAAAATTTCCGGGCTGTAAGGGTATTTCTCCTATGTGGATAAGGGCTGTTTGGCATGGCAAATGCAATACGGTAACTGCAAAAAAATCCAACTTATGAAAAAGACCATTGTATTAAACCTGGCGGTGATATTGGTTTACTATCTTTTGTTGAGGGCCTTTCTTCCTTTCTGATTTTATTTGATTGCAGGCCCGGTATTTTCTCAGAGGTTCAGCCAATAATTCATTTTAAAGACGATTGCCCTGTTTTTATTTTTAAAAAACGGGCTCGTAAAGTAGTTGTCTGTATATACCAGGAAAATATCACTCATGGGCTTGTACCGCCATTGAAAACGACTGTTGATATTGAAATTATTCGCCTGCGTGTTGTATTGCACAAACGTGGTCCAGAATAAATTGGTAGCAAAATTCAGCTCTACCCGCGGTGCTATCAAAAATAATTCTGCATTTCCATATGCTCCCGGGAAACTGAGTTTATTGTATTCTCCCTGCAACGTTATATTCAGGTGCGGCTGTTTGCGCAAAGATATTGTTCCGGTTAATTGCCGGTAGCTGCCGTTGTAAAACCCACCTGTTCTTGCGCCCACCAACCAGGTAAACATTTTCCGGATATCTGAACTATAATATAATCCCAGCTGGCTGTAATGATAACGCTGTGCCGGTAATGGTTTGCCATCAGTAAATGAAGTGGGGTACAAAAGCTGCACCGTATTCATGGTGGCAATGGCATTAAAGCCGGCAGAATTGCTAAAGGTGGCGGTATAGATTAGCTCCTGGCTGAGTTCGTTGAATGAATTGTTGGGGTTGACGGTATATGAATTGCTGTAATCAATTTCCTGGCGGGAAATAAAACTCTTTTGCGGAAACATCCTGTAAGTGGCTTCGGTATAAAGATTCTTAAAACCAACCCGTATACTGCTGTCCCTGGCAGCATCATAATTGAGAATTCTTTCCACAAAGCCCATATCTGTATAATAATTGGTGCCCACCTGCGACCCGTTTACCATCAGTTTAAAAGCCCGGCTTGAGTAGCCACCGCCGGCATCAATATAGTTATTGTCTTTTGTAATGCCGGGCTTGTAAGCATGATGAAAAGCACCCCAGCTGCTCCAGGTGCCTTTGAGATTGCTATAGTTAAAATCAGCACCAGCGTTGCGTCCGTATTGTTTCAAAGGGTCCTGGTTTTTTTCTGTGGCCGATAAAAAGCTTTGCTGGTTTAAAAAATAGCCACGTACCAGCGAACGCTTCAAAACACTCTGGCTGATGCTGACCGCCGAATAATTCTGGGCTGCAAAACCGCCTTTACGGCCTGTCTGCATATTCATAACGCCAATGCGTGTACGCTTTGCGAGGTTGCCGCTGAGCCTCGCACCAAAAAGTATGGGAATGCGGTTGCCTTCATTGTCGAGACCGATTCTCCGGCTGTAAAACGGGCGAATGGGATCAATGCCAAAATCGGCAAACAAATCTGCGTTTTCTAAAAAGAAGGTTCGCCTTTCGGGAAAGAAAATACTGTAGCGGGTAAGGTTGGTCACCTGGCGATCTACTTCCACTTGTGAAAAATCGGGGTTTACCGTAAGGTCAAGGTTGACGGAGGATGACAACGCCACTTTTGCATCAAAACCGGCACTGGCGCTGGTTTTTACGGGAAGGCTATCTTCTTTGTTACTGCTGGTTTCTCCGGTAATATAGGGAATGAAAGCGATATTGCCTTTTGCAGATGGCGGGTGCTGATCCCATAGCAATGCACCGGTATAGCCCAGATCAAAAGAACGGAAATTTAAAGGCATATCAGTCCAGGTAGAATATTCATTGTTGGAAAGATCGGAACGTAAAAAATTAATACCCCAGGTAAGGCGTTCCTGTGTATACCGCAGTGTTTTAAATGGAATGGCAATTTCTGCTGTCCAGTGATCGGCATATCTTTTGGTGGCCGAATACCATTTGTTATCCCAACTGAGTGTGAGATCGGCTGAGCCGCCATTTAGCTGGTCATCCGTTTGCGAATTATAGGGGTTAACCACAAAGAAGAAACCATTGGTCCGCTGGTTGATGGGGTCCAGCACAATGCCGATGGCATCGTTGGTATCATGGCCACCATCACGTTTCAAAGTTTGCACCACACGTTTGCCATCATCATACGCAATAAAAGCGAAATAAATAAACTGGTCGTCGTAACTCAGCTTCACTTCCGTTTGTTTTTTAGGCCGCACATGATCGCTGGGAAATTTTCTCCAGAATGGCGTGGTTTTTTCTGCGTTCTTCCAGGCAGCTTCGTCCAGTTCGCCATCAATTTTTATACGGGAATTTGCTTTGCTGATGTGCAGCTGAAATTGCTGCTGGTAATTAATGGCCGGATCAACCTGTGCATGAAGAAAGAAAAAAAGATGGAGCAGTAATAAGAAAAATACAGGCTTGTGGTATTGCATGGGTTCTGGTTCGGGCTGGCAGGATCAGCAGTTTGTTTTGATTGCGCAGTAAAATAAATAAAACTACCAGCAATTGGCCAAAATGAGGACAGCATTCCTTTACCGGTCGTTGTTTTTGATGAATGGCAAAAAACGGGACTACCAGCAAAGGGTTGTGGGTAGAATTGAAATCTGTTTTATAAATCTTTAATCATTCAGCAGATCGGGTCTTCTTTCTTTTGTGCGCTGCAAAGATTGTTCGAAGCGCCACTCTTCAATTTTTTTTGGATCGCCGCTCAGCAATATGTCGGGCACTTTTGCGCCGCGAAAATCGGCCGGCCTGGTATACACCGGGGGCGCCAGCAAATTGTCCTGAAAAGAATCAAAAAGGGCCGATGTTTCATCGTTTAAAACACCGGGCAACAGTCTTCCGATGGCATCTACGATGATGGCTGCCGCCAGTTCACCGCCACTCAATACATAATCGCCGATAGAAATCTCGCGGGTAATGTATTGCTGCCGGATGCGTTCGTCGATGCCTTTATAGTGACCGCAAATAATCAGTAAATTATTTTTTAGGGAAAGCTGGTTGGCCGCCTGCTGGTTGAATGTAGTGCCATCGGGCGTCATGTAAATAATTTCGTCGTAGCTGTTTTCTTTTAACAGCGATTCGATGGCATTGGCCAATGGCTCGGGCATCATTACCATACCTGCGCCGCCGCCATACTGGTAATCATCTACCTGTCCGTATTCATTCACTGCCCATTGGCGCAGATGGTGTACCCTCACTTCCAGCAAACCCTTTGCCTGTGCCCTTTTCATGATGCTGTGTTGCAAGGGGCTCTCCAGCAATTCCGGTACCACCGATATGATGTCGATCTTCATGTGGCAAACTTAGGTTTATTTTGAATTTTATCCCGATGCCTGGTGATTGAATTTTGAATGGACAGGATGGTCGCCTTTATTTAAAATAAAAAATGCAAAATTAAAAATTGCTCAAAATCAGTCTGCAGTAAAATCATCCAAATCGCGGCGTTCTTTTTTGGTAGGGCGGCCAATCTTGCTTTGTCTTTTGCCGGTATTAAAACTGGCACTTTGAAACTGCAGGCGATCCAGTTCTTCCGCCGGTGTAATGTCTGTGTAAAATTTAATGGCTTCTGCATATTGTACCCTTTTTTCCAGCAGGCCGGTTACTTTGATGCGCCATCTTTTGGCTTCTGTTTTTACTTCGTATTCATCGCCTGTATTTACGGTCTTCGCTGCTTTTACATTGTCGCCATTCATTTTTACTTTGCCTTTATCGCAGGCATCGGCGGCCTGGCTGCGGGTTTTAAACAGCCGGATGGCCCAGAGGTATTTATCAAGACGGAGTTTTTCTTTTTCTGGCATGCATCAAAATTAAAAAATCCCAACCAGTTGGTTGGGATTCTCTTCAAAACAGATTGTCCACCATTATTTCATCTCCGCAAAATACTGGTGAAAGTAGGGGATTGTTTCAATGCCTTTGTAATAATTGGCAATATCATATTTTTCATTGGGGCTGTGCAGGTTGTCACTATCGAGCCCAAAACCCATGAACACAATTTTAACGCCCAGTTCTTTTTCAAACAAAGAGCAAATAGGAATGCTGCCGCCACCACGCACGGGTATGGGGTCTTTTCCAAATGTGGCTTTGATGGCTTTTGCCGCAGCTCTATAGGCATTTGAATCTATCGGTGTCATATAAGGCTCGCCACCATGGTGCTCACTGGCTTTTACGGTTACACCTGCGGGTGCAATACTGGTAAAATATTTCAGTAGTTTTTCGGTAATTTTTGCGGCCGATTGGTTGGGCACCAGCCGGGCAGAAATTTTTGCAAATGCTTTTGAAGGCAATACGGTTTTGGCACCCTCGCCGGTATAGCCGCCCCAGATGCCATTCAATTCAAGCGTTGGCCGGATGCCGGTTCTTTCATTGCTGGTATAATCTTTTTCTCCCCACAATGCGGTTACGCCCAAATCATCTTTGAAGGCCTGTTCGTCATAAGGCGCTGCAGCCATCAGTTTTCTTTCACCCGAGGTGGCAACAATTACATCGTCATAAAAACCCGGTATGGTAATGCGGTTATTGGCATCGTGACAACTGGCTATCATTTTTGCCAGCATGGTAATGGGGTTTGCCACTGCACCGCCATAAACGCCGCTGTGCAAATCGCGGTTGGGGCCGGTTACTTCCACTTCAATATAGCTGAGTCCGCGCACGCCAATTTCAATAGAAGGCGTATCAAGACTAATCATGGCCGTATCGCTGATGAGGATTACATCTGCCATTAGCAAATCTTTATTGGCCATAACAAATTTTGCAAGGTTGGGCGATCCAACTTCTTCTTCTCCTTCAATACAAAATTTAATATTGGTGGTAAGCGTATTTGTTTTCACCATTGTTTCCAATGCCTTCACGTGCATGTATACCTGGCCCTTATCGTCGCAGGCGCCGCGGGCATAAATTTTTCCATCTTTTATAACGGGCTCAAAAGGCCCGCTGTGCCAGAGTTCCAGCGGATCGGCCGGTTGTACATCATAATGGCCATACACCAGCACGGTTGGTTTAGAAGGATCAGTAATTTTCTCTGCGTATACGATGGGGTGTCCTTCGGTTTCATAAATTGCTGCAAGGTCCGCACCGGCTTCCAGCAAACGTAATTTCATGGCTTCGGCACATTTTACCATATCAGCTTTGTTTTCACTCCGGGCACTGACGCTTGGAATACGCAACAATTCAAGCATCTCATCTAAAAAACGATCTTTATTGGCCAACTGGTAATCTTTCCACGCTTGCATAACATTATATTTTTGACGGGTGATTTTATACCTGCGAATATAGCAGGTTTTAAAAACATAAACACTGATTGTAGTTACCTGCCGGGGTTATACAGTTTGCAGCTGTTCAAGTACTTCATAGTGGGTTACCAGTGGTTCAAATTCCAGCAGGTAGTCTTTGTCTTCCGGGTAATACCTTGCCTTTTCATACTCCTCACCAGCAAATCTTTTAATGGCGTCAATATCATCCCAGAACGTAAGCGTATAGAAGTGTGTAATCTCTCCTTCTTCTTTTTTTAAAAGAGATGCGCTGCGGTTGCCAATAATGCTGGCATAATCTTTTAACCCGGTGGCAATCAGGTATTGATGGTACGCAGCCGCTTTTGCAGCAGGCACCCTGCCATGCCAGCATCTTGCTATCATTTTGGAAGGATTTTTTCTTTTGAAAAATTTACGATGATGACGCCTGCTAAAATGATGATCAGTGCAATCACCTGGTGCCAGGTGATTTGTTCGTTTGCGATCAGCCATCCTAAAAAAACTGCTACCACCGGGTTTACATAGGCGTAAGTACCCACCAGCGATGGCGGCCTGACCGTCATCAACCATACAAAAGACATATAGCCAATCAGTGAGCCAAATGTAATCAGGTATATTACCGCCATGATGGCTTGTGCGGATACATTGCTCCATGCAAAATGTTGCAGCTCTCCGCTAAACAATGATACGATGAGTGAAGCAAGACCGGCTACCATCATCTGGATTGATGCCTTCATTCCATTGCTCCCATTTGATTTTTTGTATTTGGAATACAGCGAACCGGTTGCCCAGCTGATGCTGCCGGTAACCAACACAAAAAAGCTGATGAGCTGCATTTTGTTGCCACTGAAATTAATACTGCTTTTACCGGCAAAGAGCGAAAGTATTCCTGCAAAACCGATCAGCAGCCCGATGATGATTTGCTTGTTGGCGAAATGAAATTTCCATTGGCGTTTGTCGAGTATAACAAACCACAGGGGTACCGTAGCAATAACGATGGCCGCAAAGCCGCTGGGCAGGTATTGTTCTACCCAAACCAATCCGCAGTTGCCCACAAACAATAGTAAAAAACCGCTCAATGAAATGTTGCCAATGGATTTAATATCCGGTGTGGCTTCGCCCTGCAAACGGCACCAGCTATAAAGGATAAGGCCGGCTGTAATAAAACGACCACCCGCCATTAAAAATGGGGGGATGCTTTTAATGGCGATGAGGATGGCCAGGTAAGTGGAGCCCCAGATGAGGTACAAAGCCGCAAAGGCGGCAATGACCAGCGATTGCGCCGGTTTTTTTTCAATATAGGTAAGTGTTTGCATTGTTTATGATTTTGGAAAAGGGAGATAATTGTCTTCTTTTGAGGTGTCTAATACAATGGTTGTTTTGGTAGAAGTGATGTGTGGAATTTTACCAAACTGGTTGCGCATGAGTTGCAAAAGCGATTGGGCATCCTGCGTTCGCACTTTTACCAGGAAGCAGTCTTCACCGGCAATATGGTGCAGTTCCAGTACTTCCGGAATTTTTGAAATTTGCCTGGCAACGCTGTTATCGCCCGGGCGGTTATTGCTTTTAATAAATATAAAGGCCAGCAGCTTCAGGTTGAGTGCAGCCGGGTCAATGCGGGTGCTGTATGATTTAATGATGCCTTTTTGTTCGAGTTTTTTTACCCGCTCCAGTACGGCCGAAGGTGCCATACCCACTTTTTTTGCCAGTTCCGTATTTTGTAATCGTGCATCGGGCTGCAGCGAAGCAAGAATGGTGAGATCTATTTCGTCCAGTGTGTGTTCCATATAACAGAATTTAATTCTGCTAATTTAGTAAATTTTGGAATTAAATTCTAAAATCTTGACAATTTCAGAATTTAAGAAAATGTAAAAAAGGGAAAAAGATGAAAATGGGATGGTTACAGGCGCATGGAAACCTGAAAAAAGTTTAGGGAAGGCATTACCGGGCAGGGGGCAGTCCGTGTTTTTTATTGGAGATGATATTTTGAAGCGTCCAGTCTACCTTTTTTTCAAACGGGTGTTTTCTTACCGGGCAGTCTTGTTTGCTGCAGATATGGCAGGAGAAATCGAGACAGCCATCGGAGTGTACAAAGAATTCGATGCTGCCGCCAAATTCATTTTTGATAAGATCAATCAGGGCATCAATTTCTTTATGCGCTTCATTTACATTTAAATACCAGGGAACAGTCATGTGGCAATCAATATGCAGTTGCCCGCCGTATTTAATCACCCGCAGGTTGTGCAGGTCTATCCAGTTTTCGCGGCGGTTTTTGTTTAAAAGAGTTACCAGTTTTGAAAGCAGGTCTTTATCTATCTCGTCCATAATACCGGCCAGCGAACTGCGGAGGATGCCATAGCCGGTGTAGATAATGATAAACGAAAAAACAATGGCGATCACTCCATCCAGCCATTTGTAACCGGTAAGCATGATGAGTGCAAGCCCGATGATAATGCCAAGGGTAGAATAGGTATCGGTCAGCAGGTGTTTGCCACTGGCGGTAAGTGCCATTGAATTGTTTTTCTTTCCCTGCCGGATACTGAAAAAACCTGCGCCGAAATTGATGAATGCTGTAATGGCCACCAGCAATATACCATAGTCCAGTTTTTGGATCTGGTGCGGGTGTACAAAGTTGTCGATGGATTCATAGATGATCACAAAGCCGGCCACCAGTATTAGTGTTCCTTCTACTGCTGCAGAAACAAATTCTGCTTTGCCATGCCCGTAAGGATGATCTTCATCGCGGGGTTTGGCGGCCACGTACAAACTGTACAATCCAATAAAGCCCGCAATTACGTTAACGGTGCTTTCCAGCGCATCTGTAAGGATGGCAACGGATTTGGTAAGCCACCAGGCCACGATTTTTACTACAAACAACAATACTGCAATGCCAACAATGAACTGCTGTACGCGGAAGTTTTGCTTTTCTTTATTCAAAACGGGAAATTAAATGCGGCCTACTCAATGATTACTTTTGCAATAATAGGACAATGCTTACGCAACATGGCTGCTACACCGCAATATTTTTCGAGTGAGAGATCTACCGCACGTTTTACCTTGTCTTCATAGCTGGCCGGTATTTTTACAAAATAGGAGATATTGATTTCTTTGAAGACACGCGGGTGTTCATCCGTTTGTGCTGCTTCTGCTTCTATGCGGATGCTTTCATAAGGGGCTTTCATTTTGTCGAGGATGGAAACGATATCGATACCGGTGCAGCCTGCCAGGCCTGAGAGTAACAATGCTTTGGGGCTGAAGCCGCTGTCGTCTTTGCCGGATGCGGAAACATCGTCCAGCGCAATGGTATTGTTTTTAAAACGGCTGTCAAAGGCAAAGCCGGATTTCCAGTGGGTAACTGTTTTCATGTATTGCAACTTTTGTACAGCAAATGTATATGATAGCCGCAGAATTGCCGCTTTCTTTATTGCCGCTTTGGTTTCATGTACTGCGGCAAAGACGCTAAAAAAAACCGCAGCCGCGCAGGTTAGAGATACCCATCTGCACAGCTGCGCTACGGCTTCAATATTTTACAGGCTTTCAAAACGCTTCTGTACAAAATCCCAGTTCACCACTTTCCACCAGTTTTCTATGTATTCCGGCCGGCGGTTCTGGTAATGCAGGTAATACGCATGTTCCCATACATCCAGCCCCAGCAAAGGGAAACCTTTTACATCGGCAATGTCCATCAGGGGATTGTCCTGGTTGGGTGTAGACCCTGTTTTTAATTTTTTATCATCTCCCACTACCAGCCATGCCCAACCGCTGCCAAACCTGTTTTTGCCGGCGTCGCTGAACTGGGTTTTAAAAGTATCAAATGAATTAAAATCTTTTTCTATGGCGGCCAGCAATTTTCCGGAAGGCTTTCCTTCGCCGTTGGCCTTAAATGTTTTCCAGAACAATTCGTGGTTGTAATGGCCGCCTGCGTTATTGCGCATCTTTACAGAATATTTTGAAATCTTTGCCAGCACATCTTCCAGCGGTTTTGAAGTGTCTGCATTTTCTGCCTGCGCCGCTTCCTTTACATTTTTGGCATAGGCAGCAGCGTGTTTTGAATAATGAATTTCCATGGTCATGGCATCTATCACCGGTTCCAGTGCATTGTAGGCATAGGGCAGCGGGGTTTGATCAAAAGATGTATAGGGAGCCAGCGGTGGTGCAGCAGCAAACAATTGATTGGAAAGAAAACCTGCGGCGCCGAGCGCAATACCGGTTTTTGCTGAAGCGGCAATAAAATTACGGCGGTTGAGTTTTTTCATAGCTAAAAATATTTTTTTAAAGTTACGCAATGCGGGATTCATTACCCGCCGATTTCCGGTTCTTAACAAATGCACGCACTTTCCTGAAAAAGCGGTAATAAAATTCCTGGTTAAAAAGTTGGGAATCGTTCATGGCTTTGTACACCAGGAACAAGCCAATGGGCAAAAGGGCAAATGTTGCCAGCCACATACCGGCCCAGGGTTGCAATACATCTTGTTTTACAAATTTTTCGCCATAATTGTTGAGCAGAAAAAAGAGCACAAAAAAAGCAACGGCAAAAATCAGGGGCGTTCCAATACCTCCTTTTCTGATGATGGAACCCAGCGGAGCGCCAATTAGAAACAATACAAGGCAGGCAAAAGAAAGACTGAGTTTCCGGTGCCATTCAATGAGGTGCAGGCGTAGATTTGTTTTTTTAACGGCATAGTCTGCGGCCTGTCTTTCCATCACTGACTTTACCGAATTGGCCTGTCCCAGCGCAATGTCAAGTATAGAATTCCGCACCAGGCTATCGGGCACCACCTGGCTGAAGGATTTGATGGGTGCTATGCCAGCTGCCACCGCTGGTAACTTCCAGTTGCTGTCGAGGTTTTTTGCAAACAGCATGTAAACGGCTGTTTCTGTAGCAACAGATTTGTATACGGCGTTCCTGTTTTTCTCCAGCGAATCAATGGCTTTATCAAGTTGCCGCATGCTTAACATGCGCCAGTTATCTTTAAATACGCTGTCTTCTGTTTTTTGAATTTTAAAGGAACTGAGGTCAAATAATTTTTTATATTCTTTAAAACCCATGCGGGTAAATTCTGTGTTGGTCGTAATTCTGTCGCCCTTTTCTGAATAGCGCCAGCCACTGTTCAGAAAAAATTCAAGGTATCGCTTGTCATCAGAAATACGCATCAGTCCGCTGTCTGCCACGGTAATATTATCCTGCAGGTTGTAATTTTTTTCATAGATAACCACATTTCGGATGGTGCCATTTTTTTCTTTCTTGCCAATCTTTATTACATAGCCGTCTATCTTATCATAAAAAACGCCTTCTTTTATATCCAGTGCGGGTTTGGTAACAATAATATCGTACTTAAGCGTGTTTAGTTTAAGCGTGGCTTTTGGGATAATGTAGTTGTTAAAAAGAAATGCAATGCCGCAGATGACCAGGCTGGTTACCAGCAGCGGGCGCATAAAACGCAGCAGGGGAATGCCGGCCGATTTAATGGCTACCAGTTCAAAAGTCTCTCCCAGGTTGCCAAACGTCATAATGGAAGAAAGCAACACGGCCAGTGGCAATGCCAGCGGCACAACGGACGCTGTTACATAAGACATCAGGCGGGCAATGGTAAAAAAATCGAGGCCTTTGCCAACAATATCGTCAATGTATAACCAGAAAAATTGCAGCACCAGTACAAACAGGGTAATAAAAAAGGTGGCAATAAAAGGGCCTACAAATGCTTTCAGTATTAGCCGGTCTAGTTTTTTTATCACTAATGTCTTTTAATTGTACAAATTACACTAACTGCGAAACAGGCATACAGCTTACCGGCCGCTTTGTCATCATCTTCTCTTTTCAAAAGGTTTTTGATTGTTGCTGACAGATTCGTGTAATTCGTTTGTAATTTGTGTTATAAAATATGGATACCTCAAAAATACAGCTTTCAGCAGAGGAAATGCACCTGGTGCAAAACAGCGAATGGATTTTAACAAAGCACCGGATTATTGAGAAAGTATACCAGTTGTTCGGTGATCTTGCTGTACAAATGGAACTTCATTTAGCGCAGCAAAATACATTGGTGGATGAAGTGCTGCTGGTGCCGGCAAAAATTTCAAAAGGAGAGCAATATAAAGGACTGCCCTATGTAGTGCTGGATTATCCCCGTTATTTTTCGAGAGAAAATGTGCTGGCGGTACGCAGTTTTTTCTGGTGGGGGCATTATTTCAGCATCACCCTGCAGCTTAAAGGGAAATTTTATGCGCAATACCATCAAAAAATTGCAAACGCCATTGCCGCAAAAAAATTAAAAGAATACAGGTTCTCTGTTGCCGGCAATGAATTTAGTTTTGACCTGGAGGGCAACAATTATATTTCCGGAGAATATGCCACGCATCATTTATCAAAAGAAATGGAACCCCCTTCTTTTTTTAAAATCAGCTATAAAGTTTCATTTGAACAATGGGATGGGGCCGGACAAAAACTAATGCAGGCTTTTGAACAC
>Ga0209069_10000543_pt1 | contig 17648 bp, 14 predicted proteins | sample Str013_2_FD_187202 | JGI IMG/M metagenome (GOLD analysis project Ga0209069, IMG submission 187202) | Freshwater sediment microbial communities in response to fracking from Pennsylvania, USA - Straight Creek_MetaG_SC_2013 (SPAdes) (version 2) | ecosystem: Environmental > Aquatic > Freshwater >...
CCCCGGTAGACGTCGGCGCGATGGTCGACTCGCACGACGACGACCTCGCTGACTTCCTCATCGATCTCGTAGACGATCCGGTAGGCGCCACGCCTCGCCGACCACAGCCCGGCGAGCTCTCGTTGAAGCGGATGACCTACCTGGTGCGGGTTGTCAGACAGCGGTCCAAGCATGAACTCGACGACGGCGGGAGCGACCTTGGCGGGCAGCCGCCCCAGTTGACGATCTGCAGACGCGGCGACGACAAGTGCCCAGTCGGGTTCGGTCACTTCGCGAGGTACTTGGCGCGCAGCTGCGCGGCCGACAGGGACTTGCCCGTCCGGGCCTCCTTGCGGGCCTTGGCGATCTCGGCGATGGCGTGTGGATTGGAGAGCAGATCAAGGGTGTCTTCGAGCGACGCGAGGTCATCCGGAGACACGAGCACTGCGGCCGGCCGCCCATTGCGGGTGACGGTGATCCGGTCGTGCTGCTGCTCGACCCGATCGACCATCTCAGACAGCTTCGCCTTCACCTGGGCCAACGGCAATGTCTCCGACATGACCAGGATTCTAGTCATAGTTTGACGAGCGCAACTCATCAGCCGGTGTCGCGTAGGGGCCTTTCAACAACGGCGCGACCGCTTCTGGGGCCCGACGCGTCGAGGAGGTCCGGTGGTGCCAAGGAATCGACGAAGGCCCCCACAGACTGTCCGAGAAAGTCGCTACCTCCGACACCCCGAGGCGGTCTCCAGAGCGAGGCTCGATCACCATGAGAAGCTGTCTGGCATGTTGGCTATTGAAGCCGCGGCCGCGTCGGGTCGTTCGGGCCTCGCTCGGTGGCTCTTTGACTGGCAGGGTCTGCTCAGTCTCGCTGCGACGATTGTGCTCGTTGTCGTGACGATCGTTTACGTCAAGCTGACGCGTGACTACGTGGCGCTGACGCGGCGCCTCTCGGACTCGACAGACGCCGACCTGAAGCTGACGCGGGAAGCACTCGACCAGACGAACGATGCGCTGAAGCTCGAGCGAGCACGCTGGAACAGAGAAATGGACGACCGGGAACGCTGGCAAGCAAAGCTCGTCTCCTGTCGCTTTCAGCTGGGACGCATCGTCCCGGGATCGAGTCCACCCGCTTCCGACGGGCGCTTGTGGTGGATCGTCGAGAACGACAGTCCGACAAGTGTCGACAACGTTCGACCTTTCTACGTGGTGCAGGGCGTCTTGCACCGGGTGGGTTCATTGGAAGGTGTAGTCGTCCCCCGAGGCGGCCGATCCGAGATCGACCAGGAACCCATTTTCGGTCGTGATCTGATGGCGAACCTTCCCTTGGACGCTAACGGGATCAGTTTCCGTGATAACGCGGGCCGCTGGTGGGGTAAGTGGGCGAACGGTGATCTTCGGGTGTTGGGCGACGACCATGAGGAAGGACTCAAGAGGCCGGCGCGCCTACAAGGTGATTGACGCGTCGCAGCACGGGTGTCGAGCCGTCGTCAGAACAGTCTCGATCTGGACTCACGAATCGACCGGTGCGGACTCAGCAACCGAGTCGGCTCGCGAACTCAGCGCGGTGCCGCCAATCCGATGTCAGGGTTTTGGCAGCCAGCCGCGTGGGGCGTGGAGCCGGAACCCTGTTGGCGCGACTACCGGGTCGGGTAGCCGGCTGGCGCGGATATTGCGGTTGGAGATCCGGAACGATGCGTCGGCGACGCGCTCGAGCTCGGCGGAGTGGCGCTGAGGTGGGAAGGCGACGACTATACGTTTGGCTGGGAAGCGCGCCCGGATCGATTCGATCGCCGGGACCAGGTCGCTGTCTCCGGACATCACAATCGCGACCTCGAATCGGTCGTCGTAGGCGTCGTCGAGGAGTCGGACGGCGATGTTGACGTCGGTCTTCTTTTCCTCGTTCTGCTGCCAGCTGTTGTGACACGACCGGCACGTCACGGTCTTGGACAGGAAGTGACCGAAGTCGATCTCGATCCCACCGCGAGCTTGAAGGGCGTCGATGAACACGGCTTGCCGTTGGGCGGCGCTCGGGTCATTGCGGACTCGCGTGGTGAAGTATCGGACGAGTTCGAGGCGCTGGCTGGCCTTGAGCAGCGTGTCGGAGAGCTGTCGAAGGTCGAGCCAACGCGAGGAATGCAGCTTGGCTGCCCGTATCCCGTGGTAGAGGTTGTAGCCGTCGATATAGACGATGACCCGGTCGTTGTTCACATTCCGCATGACGGTACTTGACCGCCGCTCGCCGATGGCCGATAGTCTTCGTGTACCCCGCTGGGGTGAGTAACTCCAGCTCGACGGCCCCGACCACACGGTCGGGGCTGTTTCGCGCTGACGCGGGCCGCCGCTGCCTACACAGTCAGCGGTCGGGCCAGGTGTCGTTGGCGGCGAAGGCTTTGACGCGATCGACGCACGCGCTGCGGTCGTAGATGCCGTAGAGCGCTTGGCGCATCCGCACGGGATCGCCGAAGAAGAAGTTCTCGTAGTGGGTCTGGCGACCGCCGAACCCGGAGATCGTCATGTCCCAGGCCAAGCGCATCAACCGGACGCGCTCTTCGGCGTCGCCGCCGGCCGAGTTGAGGTACTTGGCGATGTCGGCGCCACGCGGACCGCGACGATCGGCCTCGGTCGGGATCATGATCAGCCCGCTCGACGTGACGAGGCGCAAGATCTCGACGAGGCGTTGATAGACCGTCGGGTAGTAGTTGCGCGCCGCGTCGAGCGGGCCGCGCAACGGTGTCATCACGCCGTAGCGGTTCTTCGTCGCCCCGACCTCGGATGCGACCTTCAACGACTTCATGATCTCCAAGACGATGATCACCTCGGCGATCATCTCTTGCACGTGCTGGTAGCTGCCGTTGCCGATCATGTCGATCGCCGCTTGCATGACGCCGAGGAACGCCTCGGTCTTCGCGACTTTTAAGTTCACGACTTGATGGGCCATGTGCAACACGGCAGTGGTCTCGGCGTAGGCGCGGTTCGCTAGCTCGACGTCGTTCATCAGAAAGACGCGCTCCCAGGGCACGAGCACGTCGTCGAAGAAGACCATCGCGTCCATCTCGTCGAAGCGCGAGCCAAGCGGATGGTCGACGTGTGAACGACCAAGATCGAGCGGCTCACGGCACTGGAACGAGAGGCCGGGCGTGTCGTTGGGAATGGCGAACGCCAACGCATACGGCTTCAGGTCGTCACCGCCTTTCAGCACCGTGGACGGGAAGATCAAGATCTCATCGGAGATCGGCAGGGTCGCCAACATCCGCGCCCCACGCACGATGATCCCGTCCGACGTCTCGCGCACGACACCGAGGGCGATGTACGGATCGGCCAGCTCTGACACCGAACGGGAGCGGTCGACTTGCGGGCTCGTCAACGCATGGGTCAAGGCGAGGTCGTTCTCACGCACGAGCTCGAAGTAGTTGGCGATGTTGGCGCCGAAGCGCGCGTCGCACTGGTTGAAGTAGTCCGCAGCCATCCCGGCCGCCATGACGTTGACGTTCAAGTAGTCGGGGGCGCGACCAAGGAACCCGAGGCTGGCGTTCGCCCACACCGTGTGCATCGCCGAGCGGCGCTGCAGGTCCTCGATCGTCTCGGGAACGATGAAGCTCATCCCGACGCGGTCGCCCGTCGTCGGGCTGGCGAACGTCATCACGTCGACGAGATCGGGGCGCTGTTGCAGGTCGTAGAGCGCGGCCAACGAGTTGGCCATGTTCGCCGTGCGCGGGTGCGCCGTCGGATCGCCGATCTGCTCGCCATCGAGCCACAACGCCGGAGGGTTCTTGCGCAGGCGGCTGATGACGTCGGTTCCGGTACGGGCAGGCATGTGCTGATATAATCAAACCTTGTATGAGTTTGTCAACGCCTGCACCAAAGCGCCCCGGACGCGGCCCCCAATCGTCGAGCGGCGAGCCAGCCCTCGACTTCATCGACACCGCCATCGATCAGATGGGGCACGACGTCGGCGGCATCGATCTCGACGCGGCGCGCCTTGTGCTGCTGCTGCATCGCGTCACCAACGTCGTCGTCTACGACCTGGAGTCGACAGTCCACCGACCGGCCGGTTGGAGTTGGGCTGCGTTCCGCTCGCTGTTCGTGCTCTGGCTCGCCGGACCGCTGGAGTCGAACCGCGTCGCCGAGCTAACGGGCATGAGCCGTCAAGCGGTGTCGAGCCTGACCAAGACCCTCGAACAAGAAGGGATGATCGAGCGGCAGACGTCAGCCGACGACGGTCGCGCCGTGATCTTGGTGCTGACCGGTCGCGGTAGGCGGCGGCTGGAGGCCGCCTACCGCGATCACAACCGGCGCGAGGCGCAGTGGGCCAGCGCGCTCGATGCTGTCGAGCGCACGACGTTGATCACGTTGCTGTCGAAGCTCGCCGGCGCCGGTCAACAAGACTGGGTCAGCCACCGCTTCTAACGCGTCGCGTCAGTCGTCGGCGTGGCTGCGCGGCAGTCCCGACACGGTGAACGGCGTGGTGTTGGTAGCGAAGTCGGCGTTGACGACGAGGTAGAAGTCCCCGCCGCGCGCCACTGTCGATGGTGTCCGCAACGTCGCGTCGGTGCGCCGCTCGACCACGGTGCCGGCGGTGGCGTCATCGCGCAGCTTGACGAAGTTGAGCGTCGGCACGGGGCCACCCTGCACGACGATCAAGCGTCCCTGGTCGATGAGCAACCCGTCGCCACCGACGAGCGGCTCGAGCGCAAGTTGTGTGATCGTTGGCGCTGCCGGCATCGCACCGTCTTCGTCGTCGTGACCGACGTCGACGCGGAACAGCTTGCCAGTGTTCGATTGCACGACGATCAGCGCGTCACCATCGTCGATGGCGACGATGCCGTTGAGGTTGAAGCCGGTTTGGAACGCGATGCCGGCGCTGACGTCGATCGCCTCGGACGTGCCCGTACCGGCGGCGACCTGATCACCGGTGATGTGGAACAGCGTCGGGCGGAAGGAGTCCGTCACGTAGACATCACCGTGCTCGGTGACGACGAGGTCGTTGAGGAACCCGCCGGCGCCGGTGTCGAACGAGGCAACGAGCGCCTTGGTCGCGATGTCGTAGACGCGCACCTCGCCCGACGGTCCGCCGGCAACGTAGAGCTTGCCGTCGGCGACCTTCATGCCGACAGCCGGCGTACCCGGCCCGGTGATGAAGACAGTTGCGGTCGATGAGCCGAGCGTGCCGCGATAGATGGTGCCATCGCCGAGCGCACCGACGAAGAACGACTTCGATGCTGGATCCCAAGCGACACCTTCAGGGTTGCCGTGGGTCGACGGATCGAGCACGAACACCTTCGTCGCCGCCGCCGTCGTATGAGTGTGTCCGCCGTCGGAGGCCCGCGCTGGTGAGGCCAGCACTGCACCGAGCAACGCCGCACCGGCGAGCACGGCTATGGAGACTCTGCGCTTCATGGTTCCTCCTGGATGCCATGGGCTCGCGACAACGCGAGCCCGCGTTCTCGACAACCTAGGGATCAGCGCGCGCCAATGGGCATCAGACCATCGCCCTACGACCGGCGTGAGTGTCGCAGCACGGGCAAGGACGCGCCACGTGATCAGCTCAGTCGTTGGCCTTGGCAGTGCTGATCGGCGATGCCAGCGGCTCTGGCGGAGCCCACGGCGAGGCACCGCTCGTTTGCTTCTCCCAACCCGATTCAACGACGACGGGGGCGAGCCAGTACCACGGCGATCGTGCCCGCGCGGCGCGACGAGCAAGCGTGCGAGCACCAACCGCTGGCCCACTGTCGTGCGTGCCTAACGACATCGACGTCGATGCCGCGCTGAACGATGACGACGCCGGTGCCAACCACAACGGCGGGCCACTCGGCGCTTCGTCGACAGCCGACAGTCCGGCGATGCTGGCTGGCACGCTCAGAGCGACCGCGGGCGGGGCGAATGGCGCGCTGGCTTCTCGCGGCTCGGACCACCTTGGCGGCGCCTCAGCCGCCGGACGCAACCGGTCGCGCAGGTCGATGACGGCGCCGATGAGCGGGTGGTCGATGGGCCACGTCGCGCGCGTCGCGTCCAAGATCGTTTCGATCTCGCGGCGCGCCTCGTCGGGGCGCGCCAGTTCGGCGAGGCACACGGCGCGCTGTTGACGGGCGACGACCACACCGGCGCTGTCGGCAGGCATCGTCGCGACGCGTGCGGCAATGACCTCGTCGAGATCACCGAGCGCTTCGCCCCACCGGCCGAGGAGCAACAGGCACACGGCTCGATCGTTGCGTGTGTCGACCAACGTTGCATCGTCACTCGCCAACGCTGCGACCCGTTGATCGAGCACCTCGTCGAGCTCGGCGAGCGCGTCGAGATGACGTTCGAGGCGGATGAACGCAACGGCGCGCGAGTGACGCGCCGAGATGAGCCGCGGCGCGTCGAGGAGATCTAGCTCGGCGCGACGGGCGATCACGTCATCAAGCTCGACGAGTGCAGCTGCGCTGTCACCGGCATTGGCCAACGCCGAGCCACGACGATGCCGAGCGAGCAGCTCGAGCTCCTCGTCGACCAAGGAGCGATCTGTGGCGCACCGCAGGACCGCATCGGCATCGGCCAAGGCTTCGTCATAGCGTCCAAGGGCGAGGAAGCAGTCGGCGCGGTGCAGACGAACCTCCAACAGCTGCGCGTCGCGTTCGTCACCGATGGTCGAGCGGTGGTCGACGACGCGGTCGAGCGCGACGAGCGCTTCGTCGGCACGACCGGCGACAGCAAGGGCGCGGGCGTAGAACAACGACGTGAGCGCAAGCGCAGAATGAACGTCGCCGAGCGCGCCTCGCTGCTCGTCGACGACGGCGACGAGCTCGCTCAGCGCATCATCGACGCGACCGTGACGAACCCAACACCACGCTCGCCAGGCGCGAGCGCGCCAGGCGATCAACGGCGGTCGCCGGCGCAGCCCGCCGAAGATCGCGACAGCCTCGTCGGCGACGGCGATGGCATCGTGAACGGTGTCGAGTCGACCGAGTCGTTCGAGCAGTTCGAGTCTCGACAGCAGCGCGTAACCGAGCGCCTCCGATCCGGGCACCGTCGCTCGCAACGTGGCGATCAGCTCGAGACCGGCGAGCACCTCGACCGAGCGGGCAACCAGTCCGGCTTGATCCTTCCATTGCGTCAAGTGGGCGAGGCGCACAGCTGCCGAACGCGACAACCAGCGATCTCGTGCCGTCCCGAGCGTGCGATCGAACGCGTCGAGATCGCCGAGCGACAGCGCGACACTTGCCGCCGCGAGCCGTAGCCTCGTTTCTTCCATGCCCGAGTCCGGCTGCACGTCGCCGAGCGCGTCGTTGGCGTGGCGCAACAACACCCCGGCGATGTCGGCGTTCGTCGCGGTCAGCAGCGCGGCGCGGATCAAGCTCGCTTCGATCGAGCCCAACGTGTCGGTGGCAGCGACCGCGCCGAACGCCGGAGCGCGACCACCGCCCTGTGCTCGCGATGACATACCACTCGCCGACCACCACGCCATCACCGCCGCTTGCTCGACTGCGCTCGACGCGATCGAGCCACCGAGTGAAAGCGCCGGCTCGATCTCACCGCTGCGCGCCAGGAGTCGGGCGCGTCGCCACGCCGCGTCGCTTCGATGGTTCGCGACTTGCGCGGCGTACGTCGTCAGACTGATGACGATCGATTCGCCGGCACTGGCGTCGGAGCGTTCGAATCCGAACAGCTCGCTCACTGCGCTCTCGATCACCGCTGGCTCCGCGTGTGAGCGAGGCCGCGCCGCCAAGGCATGTTGCTTGTGCACCGAGCTCGTCAACGAGCACACGTCGACCGTGATCCGTCGCACCCAACCCGTGTTGCGCAGCTCGTCGAGCACCGCCGCTGGCTTGGCGTCGATGCCGAGCGCGGCCTCGGCAGCAGCGGTGAGCTGAGCGTTGGTGAAGACGAGATCGGTGATCGATGCCGCCAGCTCGCCGGCGACGACGCCGGCGTCGATCGACAACGGCTCGACGACAGGGTTGCGATCGACGTCGATGTGGACCGCAGGAACACCAATCGCACTGAACGGCCCCGCGAGCATGTTTGGATCGGCAGCGATCGGACGACCGGAGAGGATCACGAGGATCGGTTGCGACGTCGCCAGCACGGCGGCGACCAGTTCGGTCACGAAGCGGCTGGCGCGGTGGGCCTCGTCGATGACGAGCACCAGTGGGTACGTCTCGGCGACGCGCGTCAACCAGCCGGCGGCGAGCAAGGCGCGCGTTCGAGCTCGCGGGCCGTCGACGGCAAGCACACCACCGTCGACGAGGAGCCGACCGGGCTCGAGCAGCGCGTCGAGCTGACGCACCGCAGCCGCGATCGACGACGCGCCTTCGCCAACGGGATCACCGAGGCAGGCGAAGGCGAGGTCGGCTTGGTCGCCAGCGCTCTCGAGTCGCTGCGCAAGCAGACCGGCGCGCCAGTGACCTCCGTAAGCGGCGCCGGCCAACCAATCGACGACGTGGCCGTCGCGACCGAAGGCCTCGAGTTGTTCGACGATCTGCGCGGCCTCGAGACCAGGGATCTCCGACGCCTGGATGCCGAGCCAACAGACCCGCGGCGCGATCTGCAAGAGGTTGCCATCCAGCTTCCCGCCCAACGAGCCCGGCGCGAGCGCCGGCAGCCACGCACCGCTGAAGCGGGGATGTAACGCGACGCGCTCGTAGAAGCGGGCGATGAGGGCGTGACGCACCGTTGGCTCGACGCACGGCAATACCACGGCGTGCGGTGTGCCAATCACCGAAGCAGTGTCTTCGAACCATTCGACGAGCTCGTCGACGCTCGCGTCATGCACGTTGGTCATCACCGCCCACTCCCGCGTTTGGTTTGGTTGAACAACGTCGCGACCCTATGAGCGGGGCAATCAAGACGCTTCCGAGGACCGTCGGCGTTTCGTCGAACGCGATGTGTCGAGGTGCGAGCCGAGGTGTAGGAGATCGCCACAACGACGAGTGCTAGCCCTCCAGACCAATGTCCCCCCTGGTGTTGCGTTGACCTCGTCTTACGTCATCCGTACGTTCGAACCGGCGGCTGTCACGGCGGCGCCGCGCACGGAAGAGGGGCAACGGTGAATCGCGTCAAGCGGTCCAAGAAGCACACAGCACAGGCGGTGACCGGCGCGCTCGGAGCGAGCGTGGCGGCGATCGCCGGGTTCATCCCTGCGTCGGCGACATCGTCATCATCGTCGTCGTCTTCGACGCCACCGATACCTCTGCCGACGTCGAACGTTCTCGACCTCTGCTTCCGCGCTGCGGCCTTCAACGATGACCGGCCCGACGTCTACTTGAGCAACGGCGCAGCCTGCAAGGTCGGCTACGTCGCCGCGCACATCCCACTCAACTGGACGACCGTCCAAGGTCCCACCGGACCGACCGGTCCGACAGGCCCCGCCGGCGCCAGGGGCGACACCGGCGCAACCGGCACAGCCGGCGCAACCGGACCGAGAGGCGCTACGGGCGCAACCGGAGCAGCCGGCCTCACAGGCCCGCAGGGCCCCGCCGGCACTGTCGGAGCAACGGGAGCCAACGGCACGAACGGAGCCACCGGAGCGACGGGAGCCAACGGCACGAACGGAGCCACCGGAGCGACGGGCACCAACGGCAAAGACGGCGCCACCGGAGCGACGGGCACCAACGGCAAAGACGGCGCCACCGGAGCGACGGGCACCAACGGCAAAGACGGCGCCACCGGAGCAGCCGGTCCCACGGGCCCTCAGGGTCCCGCTGGCGCGACCGGAGCAACCGGAGCGACAGGTGCCAACGGCACGAACGGCAAAGACGGAACGACCGGCGCAACCGGAGCAGCCGGCCCCACGGGCGCACAGGGTCCCGCTGGCGCTGTCGGAGCAACCGGAGCGACAGGCGTCAACGGCACGAACGGCAAAGACGGAACGACCGGCGCAACCGGAGCAGCCGGCCCCACGGGCGCACAGGGTCCGGCCGGCGCTGTCGGAGCAACTGGAGCGACAGGCGTCAACGGCACGAACGGCATCGACGGAGCCAACGGCGCGACCGGACCTGCGGGTGCTAACGGCAAGGACGGAGCCACCGGTGCAACCGGCGCCGCAGGAGCGACCGGAATCCAAGGTCCGCAAGGACCCACCGGCGCCAAGGGAGACACCGGACCGCAAGGCCCGCCAGGCCTAGACGGCGCAGCCGCAGCCAAGGGCGACACCGGAGCCACAGGCGCGACCGGAGCTACGGGCGCGGCAGGCCCACAAGGCGCAACCGGCGCTGCAGGAGCGACCGGAATCCAAGGTCCGCAAGGACCCACCGGCGCCAAGGGAGACACCGGACCGCAAGGCCCGCCAGGCATAGACGGCGCAGCCGCAGCCAAGGGCGACACCGGAGCCACGGGCGCGACCGGAGCAACCGGAGCAACCGGCACGGCCGGAGCTACGGGCGCGGCAGGCCCACAAGGTCTCGCCGGGGCGACAGGAGCAACCGGAGCAACCGGCACGAACGGCACGAACGGAGCCACGGGCGCAGCTGGCCCAGCGGGCCCACAAGGTCCGGCCGGAGCCACAGGCGCAACCGGAGCAACCGGCACGAACGGTACAACCGGAGCCACAGGCGCAACCGGAGCAACCGGAGCTACAGGCGCAACCGGAGCCGCGGGCACAACCGGCGCCACAGGCACGAATGGAGCCACGGGCGCAACCGGAGCTACGGGCGCAGCTGGCCCAGCAGGCCCACAAGGTCCGGCCGGCGCGACAGGAGCCACTGGCGCCGCAGGCCCACAAGGTCTCGCCGGGGCAACAGGAGCCACAGGCGCAACCGGAGCAACCGGCACGAACGGCACGAACGGAGCCACAGGCGCAACCGGAGCTACGGGCGCAACCGGAACGACGGGCGCAGCTGGCCCAGCGGGCCCACAAGGTCCGGCCGGAGCAACCGGCGCGACAGGAGCCACTGGCGCGGCAGGCCCACAAGGTCTCGCCGGCGCAACAGGAGCCACAGGCGCAACCGGAGCAACCGGAGCAACCGGCACGAACGGCACGAACGGCACGAACGGAGCCACGGGCGCAACCGGACCGACCGGCGCAACCGGAGCCGCGGGCGCAACCGGCGCCATAGGCACCAACGGAGCCACGGGCGCAGCGGGCCCACAAGGTGTCGCCGGGGCAACTGGAGCCACAGGCGCAACCGGAGCTACAGGCGCCACGGGTGCAACTGGAGCCACCGGCACCAACGGAGCCACAGGCGCAACCGGCGCCAATGGCACCAACGGATCCACAGGCGCAACCGGAGCTACCGGAGCTACCGGAGCTACGGGCGCAGCCGGCCCAGTGGGTCCACAAGGTCCGGCTGGCGCGACCGGAGCCACAGGCGCAACCGGAGCCACGGGTGCGACGGGAGCCACCGGCGCCAATGGCACCAACGGAGCCACGGGCGCAACCGGCGCCAATGGCACCAACGGAGCCACGGGCGGAACAGGAGCCACAGGCGCAGCTGGAGCGACCGGCGCGGCCGGTCCTGCGGGTCCGCAAGGCCCCACGGGGACAGTCGGAGCCACAGGCGCAACCGGCGCGGCTGGAGCCACCGGCACGAACGGAGCCACAGGCACCGCTGGTCCTGCGGGACCACAAGGACTCACCGGTGCAACCGGGGCTACCGGCCCAACGGGTGCTACAGGAGTCACCGGAGCCACGGGCGCAACCGGACCGATCGGCCCGGCCGGACCGCAGGGACCGGCGGGAGCGACGGGCGCCAAGGGCGATCAGGGCGTGCAAGGCCTCCAGGGCCCGAGTGGCGTCGTCAGCCTTTTGGTGCGGACGACGGCAGGTCAGTTCAACACCAACAACACCGACCAGACCGTCGCCGCGAACTGTCAGGCCGGTGAGACCGCCATCGGCGGCGGCTACGAGATGGCGCCGCCAGCGATAGCAGTTCCGCCAACTCCAGCGGTGGTGTTCGGCACGATCCACTCGAGCAAGCCGAACGCGGCCAACGGCCAACCTGCGACGGGGTGGCAAGTGACTGGTCAGGCGAACTCCGGCGGAGGTGCCACAACCAACTTGACGGTGTACGTCATCTGCAAGGCCTGACACACCGGAACTCGGAACTGAGGGGGCGGTCTACACGGACCGCCCCTCAGCGCGTCCTGCAACAGGTCTACGCACTCGAGATCGTCGAGAGTGCTAGCGACCCGAGCTAGCCGACGCCCGCGGCGACTAAGCGACGTTCCGTCGCATGCACCAGTTCGTGGCATGGTTGCGGCGGGGTTGCTTCGTCGAAGGGGGCATCGTGGGTGTGTTGGATGATGTCTTTGTGGTCGAGCTGGCGATCGCGATCGCGGCGCCGAGTTGTGCGCGTGCGCTCGCCTTCCATGGGGCCGACGTCGTCAAGATCGAGTCGCGCAACAACCCTGACGTGATGCGGTTGTTCGGTTCGGTGTGGGCCCGCGAGTTGGACCCCGCGCTGTACATGGACACGTCGCCGTACTTGGGTGAGATGTGCGCCAACAAGCGATCCGTCGGGCTCGATCTCAAGCAACCTGATGGTCTCGCGGCCGCGCTGGCGCTGCTCAAGTCGGCCGACGTGTTCATCACGAACTACTCGACGCCGGCAGTGCGTGCCCTCGGCCTCGGCTACGACGACATCGCCGCGGTGAACCCGAGCATCGTCTACGTCGCGATGCCTGGCTTTGGTTCGGACCCCGCGCAGCCCTACTACGAGTACCTGGCGTGGGGCCCGAACCAGGCGCCCATCGTCGGACTCGACGCACTCACCGGCTACCCCGACCAGGAACCGGCAGGCATCGCCACGATTGCCCCACCCGACTACTTCGCCGGCTTGCACGCGCTCACCGCGGTCCTCACTGGGCTCGAGCACCACGAGCGCACGGGCGAAGGTTCTTTCGTCGACATCGCCCAGTTCGAGACCTCGGTGTCGTGCCTCGGGCCGTTCCTGTTCGACAACGCGTTGACTGGCCGCTGCGAGAACCGATCGGGCAACCGGTTGTCGTGGCTGGCGCCGCAAGGCTGCTATCCGTGCATCGGCGACGACGCATGGGTGGCGATCACCGTCGTCGATGACGAGGGATGGACAGCGTTGGCCGCAGCGATCGGTGGTCCGGCGAACGACGCCCGCTTCGGCCCGCTCGCCGGACGTCTCGCCCACCACGACGAGCTCGACGAGCTGATCGGCGCGTGGACGTCGGCGCGTACGGCGGCCGGTGTCGCCGCCACGCTCCAGAACGCCGGTGTCGCCGCCTACGAGGTGCTCGACAACGTTGGCGTGCTGCACGACCCGCAAGTGCGCGACCGCCACTGGTTCCAGCGCGTCGCCTCAATGCGCTTCGCCGACGGCGACGTGTTCGGTAGCCATCCGATCCAGCTACCAGAGACACCGGGCAGTTGGTGGCGAGCAGGCCCATCGATGGCCGAGGACACCGTCGAAGTCTTGACGACACGCGCCGGGCTCGCGCTTATCGAGATCGATTCCTTGATCGCCAGCGGCACGGCGTTCACGACCACGCAACCCGAACAGCGATTATCGCGGCCGTACATCGACTATGCCGACGCGCTCGGCATCCACCGGACGGCGCCGTGATGACGGGTCCGTGGAGCGGCGTGCGCGTCGTCGAGCAGGCGGGCCTGACCGGTGCCTACGCAACGCGCATCTGGGCCGCGCTCGGCGCGCACGTGATCGTCGTCGAACCACCTGACGGTCACCCCTTGCGACGCCTGCCTCCGTTCGCGCCAGGGCACGCCGGCGCAGAGTCATCGCTGTGGTGGGCCTTCTTCGCGCAAGGCAAGCACTCGGTCGTCGTCGAGGCGGGTAGCGACGAGCACGCCCACATCCTTGCGTCTGCCGATGTCGTCATCGGCGACGTCGATCCCGCGCTCGGGCCGCCGCAGCCTGCTCACGATCGCCAGGTCGTCGTCGCCATCAGCCCGTTCGGCCTGTCCGGACCACGGCAGCATTGGAAGGGCTCAGAGCTCATCGCCTGGGCGTCGTCAGGCTTGGCGTACACGTTTGGGTTTCCCGATCGACCACCGGTCGCGGCGGCGACGCCCGTCCAGTTCGCGGCGCACGTCACGTCGCTCTATGCCGTGAGCGCAGCGATGCTTGGCCTGCGCGGCGTTCGTCGCACCGGTCGCGGTCAGGTCATCGATCTGTCGATGCAGGAGTGCTGCCTTTCGCTCGCGCCAGAGACCGGTGTGCCGCTGTTCCTCGACGATCGCGTCCATCGATCGCGCCACGGCAACCGCCGCGCAGTCAGCCGGCCGTGGGGCTTGTACCCGTGCGCAGACGGCTTCGTATCGATCCTCATCGTCCAACCCGCGCATTGGAGGGCGATGGCGAACTGGATCGCCGAGGCGACCGGCGTCGACGCCGTGCTCGACGACGCGTTCAACGAGATGCACGTGCGTTGGGAGGTGTCGGACTTCATCGACGATCTCACCGAGCAACTCACGCGCCCGCGCACGAAGTTGGAGATGTTCATCGAAGGACAGCGCCGCGGCATCCCGACGACACCGGTCAACACGGTCGCCGATTTACGCAACGATCCGCATCTCGCCAGCGCCGGGTTCTGGCGCGACGACGAGCACCCGACGCTCGGAACGCTGACCGGCCCCGGTGCGCCGTTCCGCGTCAACCACGACTGGTGGCAGTGGGCATCGGCCCCGCAACTTGGCGAGCACACCGCCGAAGAGCTCGCCGCGGTTTGACCTTGTGCGAGCGCGCCTCGAACTGGTGCTATCACTAGTGAGTGGACGCATCCTGCTACGTCCACGGGATTGGGGGACAAGATGAAGACGCGAGGTGCAGTCGTCCGCACGACGCCGGGCACGTGGGAGATCCTCGAGATCGACATGGACGAACCTCGCCAAGGCGAGGTGCAGTTGAAGATGGTCGCGTCGGGTCTGTGCCACTCCGACGATCACATGATCAGTGGTGATCTGCCGCCCGGCATCTTGCCGATGGCCGGAGGTCACGAAGGGGCGGGGATCGTCTCGAAGGTTGGCCCGCACACACCGGGCTGGGAGGTCGGCGATCACGTCGTGCTCTCGTTCCTTCCCGGTTGCGGTCGCTGCCGTTGGTGTGCGTCGGGGATGCAGAACTTGTGCGATCTCGGTGCCAACGTGCTCACCGGTTGCCGCAGCGATGGCAGCTACCGGATGCGCATCGACGGCAAGCCGATCGGTCAAGGCGCCGGCATCTCGACGTTCTGCGAAGACACCGTCGTCGACGTCGCCTCGTGCGTGAAGGTCGACAAGGACCTTCCGCTCGACAAGGCGTGCCTCGTCGGTTGCGGTGTCGGCACGGGGTGGGGTTCGGCCGTCAACGCCGCCGAGGGCAAGCCAGGCCAGACGATGATCATCATGGGCATCGGCGGCATCGGCATCAACGCCGTGCAAGGTGCGTCGCACGTCGGCGCGACGCACGTCATCGCCGTGGACCCGGTCGAGTTCAAGCGCGAGACGGCACAGAAGCTCGGCGCCACGCATAGCTTCGCGACGATGGACGAAGCCGCCGACTTCGCCCGCTCGGTCACCAACGGGCAAGGCGCCGACTCGGTGTGCGTGACGACCGGCGTGCTGAAGACCGAGCACGTCGCGCAAGCGTTCTCTGCCATCCGCAAGGCGGGCACCGTCGTCGTCACCGCCATCGGCAAGATCGACGAAGAGGTTCGAGTGCCGGCGTTCGAGCTGACGCTGTTTCAGAAGCGCATCCAAGGGGCGTTGTTCGGCGCGTCGAGCCCGAGCCGCGACATCCCGTGGATGCTCCAGCTCTACCAGAGCGGCCAACTGCGCCTCGACGAGCTGATCACGACGACGTACAAGCTCGACGACATCAACCAGGGCTATGCCGACATGCACGCCGGCAAGAACATCCGCGGCGTCATCGTCTATTGATCGGTGACAGTCGCGCTGGTGCGGTGGGTCGGACGTTCGGTGCCCGACCCACTGCGCGCCGGAGGCCATCGACTGCCGTCCGCGCTCGGCCGACCGGCTGTGCCTGGCGACGCGGCGCCCAGCGTGTTCGGACCCAAGTTTGGTGTCGGAGGCCAGCTAAGCCCGCTCGCTGGCGGCCAACGGGAACAACCGGTCGGCAACTTCGCCCCATGGTCGTGACGGCCACTCCGATCGCTGATCCGGTGTACCCGACTAGCGCGTTCGGGCCCGTCTTGTCGGCACCGAACGCAGCCTCCCACACGCAACCGCGACTGGGCCGTCCCATCCGGGGCTGACGATCCGTGGCGGGCAACAAGATGTGAAACCCCGCACAGTCCCACAACGCGATGTCGATGTAGCCCTGCACGGTCGCATCGAACATCCGAGACCGAGCCGCGAAGTCATGCCAGATCGCGCCAATGTCGAGCGGGTCGCGCCCCAACAACATCGGCTTGGCCAACGACACCAACTGCGACGCCACATCCACACCCGGCGGGCTCAGGAACACATCGCCATCGACACCTTCGTCGGTCGAGATCGTCACCACACCAATCGGCATCGACGCTCTCGAGAACACGCCCGGCGGCAACATCCGCTCGTGCGCTCCCGCCGGTGATCACAGGTTCCGGTCCTCGTCGAGCACGGCTATCGCGCTTATCTCGATGAGGTAGTCGGGCGACGTCATCTTCGTGACCTCGACCATCGTTGATGCCGGTAGCGGCGGTTTGAAGTACTGGCGGCGAACCTCGTGGATCAACGCGAAGTGCTCCATGTTGCGGACGAACACGTCGACCCGGCAGATGTCGTCGAGCGTGCCTCCCGCGGCTGCCATGGCCGCTTGCAGGTTCTCGCAGACCTGCCTCGTCTGTTCGGTGATGTCGCCGATACCGGCGATCGTGCCGTCGGGACGACGAGCGGTCAGACCGGAGACGAACACAATCGTGCCGTGAGCGGCGATTGTCGTCGCGTGCGAGAAGTGACCGCTTGGTGGGAACAGGTCCTCGCTCACGATCTGGCGCTTGGTCATGTCGATACCTCCGTGCTCGCAGGGCCTTGCTCTCCAGCCGTCCGACGACGACGATGTCGCGCTCCATCACCCATTCGCTGGCGGGCGAACGAAGCGGACGTCGAGGGTTAGGTCGACCTCGTCGCTGATCACGGCGAGGGCATAGCTCACGCCGAACGCTGATCGGTTGATAGTGGCCCGACCGGTGAACCCGAAGTGCGTCGACCCGTCGATCGGGAAGATCGCTTCCCCGTTGAAGGTCACGTCGAACGTCATCGGCACGGTGACGTTCCTGATCGTCAGGTCGCCTGTCAGGGCGTAGCCCGATTCGCTTTCGGTGATGGATGTCGAGCGAAACGTCATGCGCGGATGGTTGGCGACATCGAGGTACTCGGCGGCGTGGACGTTCCCATCGCGGAGCGCGTTGCCGGAGTTGATCGACGCGACCTCTGCGTCGATCGTGACGGAGGTGTCGTCGAGGTCGTCACCCACCCTGAGCTCTCCGCTGTAGTCATCGAACGTGCCGCGGATCGTAGAGATGCCGAGATGCATCAGCGAGAAACCGAACTGGCTGTGGGCCGTGTCGATCGGATAGATGCCGACCCCAATCGGTAGCGCCATCTTCCCCCTCCTGGTCCCGACCGGCGTGGCCGACGGTCATCCGATGAGACTGTATGGCCGCGGCGCGCGACTCAAGGCCATCGATCGCAGCACATCGAACACGTGATCAAGCCCTGCGGCTGCAGGCCGCCCCGGCAGCGCGGCGTTCGTCGGTCCGTGTCAGACCACGCTCCGGACG
>Ga0209069_10000545_pt1 | contig 17620 bp, 12 predicted proteins | sample Str013_2_FD_187202 | JGI IMG/M metagenome (GOLD analysis project Ga0209069, IMG submission 187202) | Freshwater sediment microbial communities in response to fracking from Pennsylvania, USA - Straight Creek_MetaG_SC_2013 (SPAdes) (version 2) | ecosystem: Environmental > Aquatic > Freshwater >...
TCGATCATTCGCTGGTCGCCTCCAGCAACGACGCCGTGGTGGTGCTGGAGAACGGCTGCCTGTGCTGCACCGTGCGCGGCGATCTGGTCGCGACGCTCATTGATCTGAACCAGGGCAGCATGTCCGGCCGCATCCCGGCGTTCGACAATGTGGTGATCGAGACGTCGGGCCTTGCCGAGCCCGGCCCCGTGCTGCAGGCCTTCCTCTCCGACCCAAATCTCGACGGCCTCTACCGGGTCGCCAGCGTGCTCACGCTGGTCGATGCCGTGAATTTCGAGGGCACGCTGAAGGAGCACGATGAGGCGCTGCGCCAGGTCGCCTATGCCGACCGGGTGCTGATCAGCAAGATTGATCTGGTAAAAGACGATCCAAAGACGGCGGAAGCGGCCCTGCGCGCGACCGTCGCCCGGCTGGCTCCGGCGGCCAAGGTCGAACTCAACGATCCCAGCTCTGCCCCGCGCGTCGACCTCCTGAAATCACCGGGCTTCGATGCCGCCGACCCCAACGCCGATCCGCTTCCCTGGCTGGCGCTCACCGCTCATGAGCAGCATCACGATCACAGCCATGACACGCAGGATCACCATCACCACGATCACGCCGGCGACATGCGCGCGCGCGGCATCGAGAGCTTCGTGCTCACCCGCACCGAGCCGATGGCGCGGGAAGAGCTGCAATTCCTGCTCAACGGCATCAACCAGAATCTCGGTCCGGGACTGCTGCGCGTGAAGGGCCTCGTCAACGTCGCGGGGGAACCTGGCAAGCCTGCCGTCATCCAGGGCGCGCAGCACATTCTGCACACCATGACGTGGCTGGACCGCTGGCCCGATGCCGATGAGCGCACCCGCATCGTCTTCATCGCGCAAGGGGCAACCCGCGCCGAACTGAAAGAGATCATTGAGATGCTCGACCGCATGAGCGCCCGCACCTTCAAGGCCCGCGAGAAGGGCCGGCTGGCGCGCGAGCGGGCCGAGCGGGATGAGTCGAAGGCTGGCCACTAGCCCAAAGGAGTTCTGCCGATGGATGTTGGATTTCTGGGCCTCGGCATCATGGGCAGGGCCATGGCGGCCAATCTTGTCAAGGCCGGGCATCGGGTGACGGTGTGGAACCGGTCTCCGGGGCCGGTTGCTGAATTGGTTACCCTTGGCGCAACCGCCGCGTCACAGCCGAAAGACGCCTTTCGTGGCGATGCTGCCATTTCCATGTTCGCCGACGATGCCGCCACCAACAGCATCATCACGGACGATCTGCTGGCTTCCGCCGCCAAGGGCCTGGTGCATGTCAACATGGCCACGGTGTCGGTCGCCGCTGCCAAATCGCTCAGTGAACGCCACAAGGCGCAGGGCCTCGCCTACGTCGCCGCCCCTGTCTTTGGCCGTGCCGAAATCGCCGCCGCCGCCAAACTCAACATCGTAGCTGGCGGGCCGGACGAAGCCATCGCCCGCGTGCAGCCGCTGTTTGACGCTCTGGGCCAGAGGACCTGGCGCGCCGGCGCCGATCCCGCGCACGCCAACCTGGTCAAGATCACCGGCAACTTCATGCTCGCCGCCTCCATCGAGATGCTGTCGGAAGCCTTCGCGCTCACCGAAAAGGGCGGCGTTGATCCGAAAATCTTTGCCGAGATCATGACCAGCACGCTGTTTGCGGCGCCCGCCTTCAAGATCTATTCCGAGATCATCAACGCGCGCCGCTTCGAGCCTGCCGGCTTCAAGCTGCCACTCGGCCTCAAGGATGTCGGCCTGGCGCTGGAAGCTGGCCACGCCTCGCAAACGCCGCTGCCGATGGCAAGCCTGGTGCGCGATCACATGCTTGAGGGCCTGGCGGCGGGCCATGGCGACAAGGACTGGTCGGCCTTGTCAATGATCGTGCGCCGCAACGCCGGGCTCACCGGATGAGGCCAGCGCCCGCATGACGGAATACGAACTGCTGCGCATCATTACGTTTCTGGAGCGGGTCAAGGGCCCCTACCGCGAACTGGTGCCGATCGCCGAGGAGGACGCTTCTTGGAATATCCTGCTCCATCTCATCAAGCAGAATCTGACCGGATCGACAGTGACCATCTCTTCGCTGGCATTGATCGCCAATATACCGTTTGCGACGGCGAACCGGCGCATCCACGAGCTGATTGAGGCGGGCCACATCCTGAAGCGGGCCGCGAGCAAGACCGGCCGCAGTTTCGTGCTGGCGCCCAGCCCCGAGCTTTCCGGCTCATTCGTGCAGTATGCCAAAAGCATCAAGTCGCTCCTGGCGGAGACGTTTGGCATGAGGCCAAAACTCGAGGACGAGGACAGCTACTATTTCGGCGGCTCCTATTTCGCGGCCCAGATCATCCCGCCGCCGCGCCTGATCGAGAGCCTGTTCCGCGGCAAGCGCGAGTTGAAGTTCCTGCTCAACGACGACAACTATTTCGCCTCGATGAGCAACATGTGGTCCGACTTCCGCAACAACATGTCGTCGCGCAGGAACTTCGATCTGCTGAAACTGCCCGATCTGCATGCGCGCATCATCGAAAACGCGGCTCGCGCCAATTCAGCCTATGACATCGTCGCCTTCAATGCGCCCTGGGCCGGCGAACTGGCGAAAAAGGACGTGTTCCGCTCGCTCAACAGCCTGATCGAGGGATCGTCGATCTCGCCGCACGATTTCCACCCCTCGGTCTGGTCGATGGGGTCCTGGAAGGGGCAACAAATTGGTGTGCCGATCTATTGCACCATCGAACTTCTGGCCGCCCGCAAGGACCTGTTCGAGCGCGACCGCATCGGCTATCCGGTCACCTTCGATGAAACCATCGCGGCGGCACGGCATTTTCACAAGCCATCCAAGCAGTTCTACGGCATCGCCTGGAATGGCGGGCGCGGCATGCCAGTCGCATCCACCTTCATGTTCCTCATGGCCTGCTGCGGGGAATCGATCCTGAAGATCCCCAAGTCGCGGCTGTTCTTCACGGTGGACAGGGCCGTGGGAGATCAATTGCGCCCGCAGATCCTGTCAGACGCTGGATTGCACGTGCTCGATTATCTCCACCGGCTGATCGACTTTTCGCCGCCCGACATCCTGGACATGGATTGGGACAGGCGCACCACGGCTTTTCTGACCGGACGCACGGCCATGGCCTATTGCTGGACCGTGCGGGCATCGCGCTTTGAGACCGACATAAACTCGGCGGTGAAGCACAAGGTCGTATATTTGCAGCAGCCCAAGGGGCCCGGCGGAGCCTCCAACAATCCGATCGGGGGTTTCCTGCTGGGCATCCCGGACAACCTTCCCGAGGCCCGGGTCGAACTTGCCTTCGAGGCGATTTCCTGGATGACCTCGCCCGAAGCCATGAAAGCCAACGTGCGTAACGGTTTTCCAGTCGCCCCGCGCTTCAGCGTCAGCGCCGACCCCGAGGCCGCCGCCACCTCTCCAATCGTGAGTGTGGTCGATCAGCTCGCCAAGCTCAACCTGCTGAAATCCTGGCCCCGGCCACCCGTGCCCGAATATCTCAGCATCGAATTGATACTCGGGGATGCCATCCATCAGGCGCTGCGCGGCGAGGTCAGCGACCGCGAGGCGTTGACGAAGGCCCAAGCGGGCGTCGACAAGCTGATGCACGGCGCGGGGTACTATTGAGCACGCCTCCACTGATCAACACAATGAACAATTCGGCATTCACAGCTGTGCGGCTGAGCGCAGCGGGCTCGGCCGGACAGCTGTGAAGCTACGCATTCAATTTGCGAGGAAAGAAGCCTGTGCAGCGGACCGGCGAGCTGCACGATGACCGAAGCGGCGCCCAAGGAGGAATTTGCCGCGCTCCAGCATGAATTGGCGTCGTCGTTCTCCAGCCCATCGCAGCATCCGCATCAGGCGCCAGCCTGGAGATTCGCCTCGACAAGCGCGGCGATTTCCGCGCGGCAGGACCCGCAGCCTGTGCCGGCCCCGGTTTCACGGCCGATGGCTTCGGCGTCGGCCCGCCGGTTGCGGCCGATGGCGGCGAGGATCTGATTGCGGCCGACGCCCAGGCAGGCGCACAGGCACGCTCCCGGATCGGGTTGCCCCACCGGCGGCCGGGCCGCCAGAAGGCCGTATCTCTGTTGTGGCGTCTCGAAGGCCTGGTCGAGGGCGCCGGCAAGATAGTCGCGCGCCGCCTGAACCGGTTCCGGACTGGTGAACAGCGCCGCGATCAGCTGGTTGCCGTTGAAAAGCGCCAGGCGCTGGCGCCGGCTCCCGGCATCCGTGAAGGTGACAACATCCGGCGGCTGATCGAAACCGCCGCCCGCCAACGCTTGCAGCACGGCCTGCCAGTCATCGGGTTGCTTGGCGCCGGCAAGTTCGGTCCGCCAACCGTTCCTGGTGCGTGCTAACGCCCAATAGTCAGCCACTGGACGGGCAGGCCGGTGGCGGCCGACGGCGTACCCGTACCAGTCCGCAGCAAACGGAGCTATTGTCGCCGGGGTGTGCTTCAGCTCGGGCTGGCCGGACACCGGGTCGAGCGCGCCGCCCACCAGGGAGCCGGCCCGGGCCAGGCTGCTCAGCTGGGCGGTCCAGTGCATCGGCAGGAACACTGCGCCTTGTGGCTGCCGGTCCGTAATCAGCGCCCGCACGACAACCGAGCCATGCTCCGTGGACACTGTGGCAAGCCCGGCCGGTCCGATCGCATATGCCGCGGCGTCACGCGGATTGATTTCGGCGTGAGGTTCGCCGAACTGCGCCATCAGGCGCGGCGATTTCCCCGTGCGCGTCATGGTGTGCCACTGGTCGCGCATCCGCCCGGTGTTGAGGATCAGCGGATAATCCGTTGTCGTTGTGGTGGCCGGTGGACGGTAGGGTGTTGGCGCGAAGCGGGCGCGCCGGTCCGGCGTGAAGAAGCCGCCTTGGGCAAAGAAGCGCTGCTGCCGGACCGTCCCGGCAGCTGGCGCTGGCCACTGGAACGGGGCAAGTCCCTCATATTGGGCCTGGTTCAGCGATCCGTAGGCGCCTATATCGAAGTCGCGCGTCCCGTTGTTGCCTGCCGCCGATAGCCGGGCGTGCTCGGCGAAAACCCCGGACGGCCCGTCGTAGGCGAAGGCCTGCGCAAAGCCCATCCGCTTGCCCACCTCGGCCAGCTGCCACCAGTCGGGCCGCGCCTCGCCGGGACTTGGCAGAAACGCGCGCTGCCGTGAGATGCGCCGTTCGGAGTTGGTGACCGTTCCCTCCTTTTCGCCCCAGGCCGCCGATGGCAAGAGAACATGCGCATACGCTGTTGTGTCGGTGTGGCGGACGATGTCGGAGACCGCAACGAACGGGCAGGCTTCCAGCGCCGCGCGCACCGTGTCAGCCTCGGGCATGCTGTCGGCCGGGTTGGTGCCCATGATCCAGAGCGCCTTGATCCGGCCATCGCCAACCGCGCGGAACAGGTCCACGGCCTTCAGGCCCGGTTTGTCCGCCACGCGCGGCGAGCCCCAGAATTCCTGGACGATGCGGCGGTGTCCGGCATTGTCCAAATCCATGTGCGCCGCCAGCATGTTGGCGAGGCCGCCAACCTCGCGCCCGCCCATGGCGTTGGGCTGGCCGGTGACCGAGAACGGCCCCATGCCGGGCTTGCCGATGCGGCCGGTGGCAAGGTGGCAGTTGATGATGGCGTTGACCTTGTCGGTGCCGGCGGAGGATTGGTTGACGCCCTGGCTGTAGACCGTGACGGTTCGGGGCGTTGTCTCGAACAGCTTATAGAATGCGGCAATGTCGCGCCTGTCGAGGCCGGTGATGCGGGCGGCTTCAACGGGCGTGACCTTGCGCGCGGCTTCCAGCGCCGGCTGCAACCCGTTCGTGTGCGCCTCGATATAGCCGTGGTCCAGGCTGGCGCCGCCGAGGTGGGCGAGCAGGCCGTTGAACAGCGCCACATCCGTCCCCGAGGCGAGCGGCAGGTGCAGATCGGCGTGTTCGCAGGTGGAGGTGCGGCGCGGGTCGATGACGACAATCCTGGTGCCGCGCTTGTCCCGCGCTGCCAGCAGGCGCTGGTAGAGCACCGGATGGCACCAGGCGAGATTGGAGCCGACGAGCACGACGAGATCGGCCAGTTCCAGGTCTTCGTAGGCGCCCGGCACCGTATCGGAGCCAAACGCGCGCCGGTGTCCGGCCACGGACGATGCCATGCAAAGCCGCGAATTGGTGTCGATGTTGGCCGAGCCGATGTAGCCCTTCATCAGCTTATTGGCGACGTAGTAGTCCTCGGTCAGCAGCTGGCCTGAGACGTAGAAAGCCACTGAATCTGGGCCATATTGTTCTATGGCGCCTGAAAAGCGCGAGGCGACCAGATCGAGCGCCGCATCCCAGCCGGCGCGCTCACCGTCCACCAGCGGATGCAGCAGCCGGTCATCCAGCGACAGCGTTTCGCCGAGCGCCGCGCCTTTGGAGCACAGGCGGCCGGAATTGGCCGGATGCTCCGTGTCGCCCTCGATGGTCACGGCGCCGTCCGTGGCGCGGCCCGCCAGAATTCCGCAGCCGACGCCGCAATAGGGGCAGGTGGTGCGAACCGCGGCCGCCGTCATGCCGCGCCCTTTGACGCCAGATCGGCCGGCAATTGGGCTGGCAGCCTGGCGGCGTCAAGCAGGATGCGCCCGGCCTCGATGCGCAGCGGAATTGCCGCCACCGCGCCCTTGTCCGCGCCCTGTGCCTCGCCCGTCTCCAGGCTGATGACCATGCCGTGCAGCGGGCACGTGACGGACTTTCCGTGCACGATGCCCTGCGACAGCGGCCCACCCTTGTGCGGGCAGCGGTCGTCGATGGCGTAGGCCTCGCCGTCCGCAGTGCGGAACACGGCGACGCAGCCCGCAGCGGTGCGAACCATGCGCGCGCCTTGCAGCGGCACGGCGTCGAGCGGGCCGATGTCGACCCAGCGTTCGGATTTTGTCGTGGGCATAAGGTGCACTGCTGTCATCTGGCCTGACTCTATATCTAATTGCTGAACGCCCCCCCCCTCCCCCTTGTGGGGAGGGGCCGGGGGTGGGGTTCTTCGACAGCCGGAGCAAGCAGCGGCAACCCCACCCGTCGCTTCGCTCCGACCTCCCCACAAGGGGGAGGTGAAGACCCCCTCATTCAGCTGCCGCCTTGAAGGTGAGGTCCGCCATCGGCTTGAACTCGTGCGCCTCCTTGCCCGCCACACGCTCGGCCCACGGATCGGTCTGGGCGAAGCGCTGCGACAGCACAAACCGCTCGTACAGCGCCTTGCGGCGGGGCGCGTCATCCACGATCTGCTTACGGATGGTGTCGAGGCCAACCCGCTTGGCCCATTTGTAGATGCGTTCGAGATAGCGCCCCTGCTCGCGGTAGAGCTGCGTCAGCGCCGCGATCACCTCGATGCACTCGGCCTCGGTCGCCACATGGCCCAGCGGCTCGGCGCCCTTGATGTCAAGTCCCGCGGCGCCGGCGAAATTGATGTCGTAGCCGCTGTCCACGCAGATGACGCCGATGTCCTTGCACGTTGCTTCGGCGCAATTGCGCGGGCAGCCCGATACCGCCATCTTCAGCTTGGCGGGTGTCCAGGAGCCCCACATGAATTTTTCGAGCGTGATGCCGAGGCCCGTCGAGTCCTGCGTGCCAAAGCGGCACCAGTCGGTGCCGACGCAGGTCTTCACCGTGCGCAGGCCCTTGGCGTAGGCGTGGCCCGACACCATGCCGGCGGCGTTGAGGTCGGCCCAGACGGCGGGCAGGTCCCCCTTCTTCACCCCCAGCATGTCGACGCGCTGGCCGCCGGTGCATTTCACGGCGGGGATATTGTACTTGTCCACCACATCGGCGATGGCGCGCAGCTCCCTGGCGCTCGTCATGCCGCCCCACATGCGCGGAACCACCGAGTACGTGCCATCCTTCTGGATGTTGGCGTGCACCCGCTCGTTGATGAAGCGCGACTGGCCGTCGTCCTTGTACTCCCCGGGCCAGGCCGCCAGCAGATAGAAATTCAGCGCCGGCCGGCACTTCGCGCAGCCGCACGGCGTTTTCCACTCCAGCGCCTGCATCAGGTCGGGAATGGCCTTCAGTTTCTGCGCCACGACCAGTCTGCGCACATCGTCATGGCCAAGCGTTGTGCACGGACACATCGGCTGCACCGCGGCGGGATTGTAGCTCTCGCCGAGCGTCACCTTAAGCAGTTGCTCGACCAGGCCCGTGCACGACCCGCAGGACGCCGAGGCCTTGGTGTGGGCGCGCACGTCATCGAGCGACGTCAGCTTCAGCCCCGAGATCGCTCCGGTGATCTTCGATTTGCATACGCCGTTGCAGCCGCAGATTTCCGCCTCATCCGGCAAGGCTGCAACGGCCGCCATAGGGTCCAGCGGGGCGCCTCCGGCAAAGCCCGGGCCGAAGATCAGGGTCTCGCGCATGTCCGAAACGTCCGTGCCCTGCTTCATGTGGCCGAAGAACCAGGCGCCGTCGGAGGTGTCGCCATACATCACCGCGCCGATGACGCGATTGTCCTTGATGTTCAGGCGCTTGTAGACACCGCGCGAGGCGTCGCGCAGCACGATCTCCTCGCGGTCCGCGCCATCGGCGAAGTCGCCGGCCGAGAACAGGTCGATGCCGGTGACCTTCAGGCGCGTGGCGGTGGCGCTTGGGTTGAACCTGGCCGAGGCATCGCCCGCCAGCTGCGCCGCGATCACCCCCGCCATTTCGTAGAGCGGCGCGACGAGCCCAAACACTTGGCCTTCAACCTCGGCGCATTCTCCAACCGCAAAAACATCCGGGTCGCTCGTATGCATGTGGGCATCGACCTTGATGCCGCGCCCGGCCTCGATCCCGGCATCCTTGGCGAGTTGCGCGTTCGGCTTGATGCCAACGGCCATGACGACGAGGTCGGCCGCGATGCGCGTGCCGTCTTCGAGGACGACGGCCTCGACTTTCTTTTCACCAAGGATGGCTTTGGTGTTGGCCTTGGTGATGACGCGAATGCCGCGCGCTTCGATCGCGCGCTGAAGAAGATGTCCCGCTGGCTGATCAAGTTGGCGCTCCATGAGGGTGGGGGCGAGGTGCAGAATGGTGACGTCCATGCCGCGCTCCTTGAGCCCGACGGCGGCTTCGAGGCCGAGCAGGCCCCCGCCGATGACCACGGCGCCGCCGCGCGATTGGGCGGCCAGCAGCATGGCCTGCACGTCGTCGAGGTCGCGGTAGCTGAGCACGCCCGCCAGCCGGTGGCCGGGGACCGGGATGATGATGGGCTGCGAGCCCGTCGCGATCAGCAGTTTGTCGTAGGGCACGGTGAGCCCGCGCGCCGAGGTCACGGTCTTGGCGGCGCGGTCGATGGCGGTGATGGTCGAGCCCTTGTACAGGGTGACATTGTGCTTCACGTACCAGCCGTCGCCGTGGATGACGATCTGTTCAAAGCTCTTTTCGCCCGACAGCAGCGGCGAGAGCATGATGCGGTCGTAATTGACGCGCGGTTCGGCGTTGAAAATGGTGACGTCGTAGGCGCCGGGGGCGGCCTCGAACAGCTTTTCCAGCGCCCGTCCCGGGGCCATGCCGTTGCCGATCACCACCAGTTTTTGCTTGGGTTTTTCGCTGGCCATGGCGCCTCTGTTGCTGCTCCGGGCGCCAGTTTTGTGCGGCGCACTTAGTTAACAAGAAGCAAGTGGCGTGCCAGACTGGGCGTGGGTTTGGCGGTGGATGAGTAACCCAAGGAAATAACTGCATAAAATCATAACCCGGTGGACCGCCGCGCCGGTTCGTCATTTTCGCTGCGATGCAACAAAAACAGGCATTGCGGGTGCGAATTGCTCATGAAATGGGCGAAAGGCCAAATTGCATGAAAAATAGGCAAATAGAAAAAACAGCAATAAAATCAATGCGATAATGGCAATAAGTCGGGCCGCAGCGACTTGGCACAAGACTTGCCCCTGTCACCCTGGGTTAACCAACCAGGGGATGCCTCATGGACGCCGGATCAACCTCTTCGCTGCGCCTGCTCAGTGCCGAGCCCAAGATCCGGGTGCTGCATCTGAGCTGGCTCGCCTTTTTCATCACCTTCCTGGTCTGGTTCAACCATGCGCCGCTGATGGCTGCCATTCGCGAGACCCTGTCGCTGAGCAAGGAGCAGGTCGCGGCGCTGCTGATCATGAATGTGGCGCTGACCATCCCCGCCCGCATCGCCGTCGGCAGCCTCGTCGATAAGATTGGCCCACGGATGATGTATTCGGCGCTGCTCGCCATCTCCGGCGTCATCTGCATCGCCTTCGCGCTCTCGACCAATTTCGTCATGCTGGCCGTCACGCGCCTGCTGTTGGGCTTCGCCGGGGCCGGCTTTGTCGTTGGCATACGCATGATCGGCGAGTGGTTCCCGGCCAGGGAAGCCGGCTACGCGCAGGGCCTCTATGCGGGCCTCGGCAATTTCGGCTCGGCCGTCGCGGCGATCACGCTGCCGGCGGTGGCGATCGCCTTTGGCGGCCCCGAGGGCTGGCGCTGGGCCATCGGCCTCACCGGCCTGATCGCCATCGCCTACGCGCCGGTCTATTATCTTCTGGTCACGGACGGGCCAGAGGGTTCGACCTACTTCAAGCCCAGGAAGTCGGGCGCCATGGAAGTGACCAGCGCGTTCGATTTCGTGCTCTACGGCATCATGCAGGCGCCCATCGTGCTGGCGCTCGGCCTGCTGGCCTGGAAGCTCGGCAGCGGCGGCCTGCATCTCATCTCGCAGGCTGCGGAATGGGCCGCCTACCTGGGCCTCGCCGCCGTCTACGCCCTGCAATTGGCCGATACCTGGCGCATCAACAATTCCGTCTTCGACAAGCCGGTGGCCAGGATCTTCCGCTACAAGTTCACCCAGGTCGCGGTGCTCGATATCGCCTACATGATCACCTTCGGCTCGGAGCTCACCATCGTCTCGATCCTGCCGCTGTTCTTCAAGGACACCTTCGGATTGTCGCTGACCTTCGCCGGCTTCCTTGGCGCCAGCTTCGGCATGACGACGTTCTTTGCCCGGCCCATCGGCGGCTGGCTGAGCGACCGCCTGGGGCGGCGCAACGTGCTGGCCTGGTGCCTGGCCGGAACGGCGGCGGGCTACATCGGCATGAGCCAGATGGGCACGGAAACCGGCGTCGTGTTCGCGGTGGCCGTCACCTTCCTCTGCTCGCTGTTCGTCAACGCGGGCAACGGCGCAACCTACGCCATGCTGCCGCTGATCAAGCGCCGCCTCACCGGCCAGATTGCCGGCATGGTCGGGGCGTTCGGCAATGTCGGCGGCGTGCTATACCTTACGCTCTACTCGTTCGTTGGCATCAACACGTTCTTCCTGTTTGCGGCTGCCACCGCCATCGCCGGCCTTGCCCTGGTCTGGATCTTCATCGAGGAACCCAACGGCCAGATCGCCGAGGAGATGCCCGATGGAACCATCGCCATGATAGATGTAACGTGAGCGCGCGAACGCTCGGGGGCCGCCTTAAAGGGTGCCAAGCCATCTTAGACGGTGAATGCCGCGCGGAAGGCCTCGACGGCCGCGTCCGCATCGCCGGAGGCGTGGGCTTCCATGCAGACCGGCCCGCGATAGCCCATCTGTTTCAGGCCCCTGGCGACGCCCGCATAGTTGATTTCGCCGGTGCCCGGTTCCATGCGGCCCGGCACGTCGGCGACCTGGATTTCGCCGATCCAGGGCTGGCAGGCGCGGCACAGTTCGATCAGGTTCCCCTCGCCGATCTGCGCATGATAGAGGTCGAGATTGAGCTTCAGGCCCGGGCGGTTGACCGACGAGACCAGCGCCAGCGTGTCCTTGGCCAGCGCAAAGGGCACGCCGGGGTGGTCGACGGGCAGGTTGAGGTTCTCCAGCATGAAGACCACGCCGTGCTTTTCGGCTAGGTCGGCGATCCGGTTGAGGGTGTCCCGCGCCTTCAACCACATGGCGGGTGTCACGGTCTCGCAGGGCGTCACCGGCAGCCCACGGTCGCCGAGCCCCGTGCCGTGCAGATTGAGCCGCGCCACGTTGAGGCGCTTGCCGATGGCGATGGACTGTTCCGCCGTCGCCAGAAGATCGGCGGCGCCCGCGTCATCGGCCAGCCTGCCGGTGACATAGCCGGTCATGGATGAGAACACCGCGCCCGACTTCTCCAGCATGGCGAGATCGTGGTTGCCCCAATTCCAGATGCCGCACTGGAAGCCGAGCTCTGTCAGATGCCTCAGCCGCCAGGCCATGGGCTTGTCCTGCCAGAGCATTTCGGCGCAGACGGCGAGGGTGAATGGGGATGTCATTTGTGTAACCTCAGTGAGTGGCTGAGATGCCTTCGATCTCGGCTTCCAGCGCCGCCATGTGCTCGCCGCCGGCCATCAGGTCGGTGATCTCCTCGCGGCTCTTCTCGCCCTTGCGGAAATCTGCGGCCTTGGCGCCGCGGATGAGCACGGCGAAGTGGTCGCCGACGGTCAGGGCGTGCACGACATTGTGGGTGATGAAAATCACCGCGATGCCGCGCTGGCGGGCCTGTAGCACGATCTTGAGGACGTGCGCCGCCTCCTTGACGCCGAGCGCGGCGGTCGGCTCATCCAGGATCAGCACGCTGGCGCCGAAGTGCACGGCGCGGGCGATGGCCAGCGCCTGCCGCTCGCCGCCCGACAGCCCGCCGACCAGCCGGTCGCCGTCGTCGATGCGGGTGATGCCGAGGTCGCGCACGGCTTTGACGGCGATCTCGTTGGCGCGTTTGCGGTCGTAGACCTTGAACGGTCCGAAGCCTTTCACCGGCTCCTGGCCGACGAAGAACGAGCGGCCGATGCTCATCAGTGGAAAGGTGCCGCCGAACTGGTGGACGGTTGCGATGCCGTGGTTGCTGGCCTCGCGCGGGCTGGCGAAGCTCACCGGCCTGCCGTCCATCTCGATTGTGCCGGAAGTGACCGGAAACACGCCCGAAAGCAGCTTGATCAGCGTGGATTTGCCCGCGCCATTGTCGCCAAGCAGGCACAGCACTTCGCCTGGAAAGACCTCCAGCGAGATGTCGTGCAGCACGTCGATGGGGCCGAACGATTTGTTGATGCCCTTGAGGGCCAGGATCGGCTGGATTGGCGAGGTCATAACGCACCCTTCGCTTTCTTCGGCTTATAGGTCAGCGCCAACTGCCGGAAGGTGTTGTTCATGAGCACCGCGATGAGCAGCAGCACACCGATGATCAGGGACGACCAGTTGCGGTCGAAATTGGTGTAGTAGATGCCCTGGTTGACGATGGCAAAAGTGATGGTGCCAAAGAAGATGCCGATGACCGAGCCGAACCCGCCCGTCAGCAGCACGCCGCCGACCACAACGGCGATGATGGAGTTGAAGATGAAGGATTGGCCGCCGCCCACCTGGGCCGTGTTGAACAGGATGGCCTGGCACATGCCGACGAAGGCGGCCGAGACGGCCGACAGGACGAACAGCGTGATGGTCACGCGCGATGTGGGAATGCCGGCATTGCGGGCGCTAACCTTGTCGCCGCCGAGCGCAAAGATCCAATTGCCGTAGGGCGAGTAGTGCACAATGTAGACGTAGCAAACGGTGAACAGCACCCACCAGACGACGGTGACCTGAAGTTGGCCTTCCGGGAAGATGCCTCCGAGGGTGATGAAGTCGCCGAACATCGGCTTGGCCAGCCCCTCGGTTTTGAGTGCGACGCTGGTCGATTTCGTCACCAGGACCGTCAGTCCCAGCAGCATACCCTGGATGGCAAAAAGGCTGCCCAGCGTGACGATGAGCGAGGGCACTGCGGTGCGAACCACCATGAGGCCGTTCACCAGGCCGACCAGAACGCCGAAGGCAAGGGTAGCGGCGATGCCGAGCCAGATGGGCAAGCCATAGTGCCCCCCAATCACCGCCGTCAGCATGGCCCCGGCGGGCACCATGGCGCCGACGGATATATCCAGCTCACCCGCGATCATCAGCAGGCCGACGGGAATGGCGATGATGCCGAGGCCGGAGGCGACGTTGAGCCAGCTCGACAGGCCGCCGTTGACCTGCAGAAAATTGATGCCGCCGAATATCGTGAAAAAAACCAGCACGGCGACAAGGCCGAGCAGTGCGCCGGCTTCAGGCCGGCGGAACAGGTTACCCACGAAACAACTCCCTCCGCCCGCATGAGACGCCGGCTGCGTAGGGGCGAGACTTGTCTCGCCCTCATACAGCTGGACTCGTTGGTCGAGGGCGAGACTAGTCTCGCCCTACGCCACCAAAAGTGTTCCAGCACACCACATACGAAGCCGGCCCGCCAGAGTGCGGCGGGCCGGAGTTGGTGCGCAGCGCTAGCGGGCGCCCTTGGACACGCCAGTCAACGTCGCGGCGATGTTCGAACTGTCCACGATACCCGGACCCGTCAACACCGGGAAGGTCGGCAATGACGTTCCGAAATCAATCGCCGAGGCCAGCAGGCTAGTGGCAAGATAACCTTGCAGGTAGGGCTGCTGGTCGATGCAGAACACCTGCGTGCCATCCTTGATGCGTGCCAGATTGGCTTCGTTCATGTCGAATGAGGCCAATCCGACGGTTTTGACCTTGTCGGCCTGCTTGATGCCGATGGCCGCGCTGTCCGCGTCGCCAGCCGAGATCGTGATCACGCCGTCGATGGATGCGTCCTTGAGCAGTTCGGCCTTGATAGCCTCAGCCACCGCGGTGGCGTTACCAAAGGAGGTGGACGGCAACGGAAGTTGGTGCGACTTCAAACCCGCCTTTTCCATGCTGTCCTTGATGCCCTTGCAGCGGGCCTCGATGTTGGCGGTGCCGGGCAGGGTATTGATGCACAGGACGTTTTTCTTGTCGTGCTTGGCGAAGTAGTCGCCGCCGGCGAGTCCGGCCGGGTATTCCTCATTGCCGACATAGTTGATGGCGCCAAGTTCCTTGGCCTTGTCGCCGCCGCCGGCATTCATGAGGATGACCTTGATGCCGGCCTTCATGGCGTCCTTGATGGCGGGATCCTCGGCCTCCGGCACCCAATCAGGGATTACCAGGCCATCGACCTTCTGGCTGATCGCGGTACGGATCAGTTGCACCACGTCGGGGGCGAAGTTATCGTAGTTGACGAGGCGCAGGTAGTTCACCGAGCCGCCATTGGCTTCGACGCCAGGACGGGCGTCATCGAGGCCCTTCTTGATCTTGTTCCAGAACGCATCGTCGTTCGAGCCGCCGACAACCGCGATCTTGGCGGCTTGCGACGAGGCAGCCCCGAGCGCCAAAGCTGCGCCGGTGACCAGAACGCCAAACATCAGTTTCAATGATTTCATGTCAGTTTCCTCCCAGGTTGCCGTCTTGATGACGGATTCAGATTGTTTCTAAGCGGATGTGCCGGATTTCGCCTTCTGCGCATTCATGCGGGCGCGCTTCTTGTCGTAGCGCGCCTGCATCAGCGCATCGCCTTCCTTGCTGCCGTCGTGCCAGGTGCCGAACAGCCAATCGAGCGGGACCAGGCCGTCGGCGCCATAGTTCACCTCGAAATACTTGTGGTGCAGGTAATGCAGATAGCCATGGCTGCCGAGCGCGGCGTCGCCGGTCAGTTCCAGTTCCTCAAAGCCGATATGGCCGTTGACGGCGCCGAACCCGGCCATGTGCAACTGGAACAGCGCGACGATGGGGTTTGACGGGATGATCAGATGCCAGAGGGCAACGCCGTGGTAGATGAAGGTCTCGACCGGATGCATCGACAGCGACGACCACGGCGAGGGGTTGATGGAGTTGTGGTGCACCGAGTGCACCCACTTGTAGAGAAAGGGCGTGTGAATGGCCCGGTGGATGACGAAGAAGTGCAGTTCGTGGATGGCCGGCGCGATCAGCACGAGGAAGGCGAGATAGAGCGGGTGCTGCGACCAGCTCAGCCACGGCGCCCAGCCATTGGCGAACACCCACAGCATCAGCACCTCGACCAGCGTCCACATCGGGATGCCGAAGAGGTAGGTGCGCAGGAAATTGTCGATGTTCTGGCTCTTGAACCAGAAGACGTCCGATGGCGCGTCGGCGGGAAACTTGCCGTTGTACTTGAAGCGGGTGCCCTGCTTGCGCTTGATGTAGTAGAAGAACTCGATGGCGCCATACATGACGAAGATGCAGACGGCGTTGACGGCATAGAGCCAGAGCGCCCAACCCCAACTGAGCGTCTTCATGGTTTCGATGCTTGGAATGACCCAGGCCCAATAGACGAGCGTGGTTGCCATGTGAAAGGCGTTCCAGGGCCAGAAGTAGCCCGGCAGCCAGCTCAGGATTTTCGGCAGTTGCGGCGGCCAGGACCAGAACGGCGCGATCTCGGCCCGGGCGTTGGGAGACCAATCGCCGCGCTTGTCGCGTTTACCAAGCAGCAGATCGTCCATGCTGTTTCCTGCCCAGGCGGATTTTGAGTGTTTTTGTCAGATTTGATAGGCGGAGAGGGTGGCAACTGGTGGATTTCAATGCAATAGAATGGATAATGGAGACAGCATTTCGTGGCAAAACGTATCTTTAACCCAAGTCCAGAGCTGGACTGAAATGAAGCAGGCGGGGCCGTGGCAAGGGCGACGATAAGGGACGTGGCGGCGGCATCGGGGCTCTCGATCTCGACCATCAACCGGGCTTTGCACGAACCGGGAAAGGTGCGCGCCGGGACGCTGCGCGCCGTGATGCAGGCGGCTGAATCTGTTGGGTTTTATGGCCTTGGCTCGATTCGGGACGGGCTCAGGACGGGGCGGCCGAAGGTGCGGATCGCGGTGCTGCTGCTGCAACGCAACCGCATGCTCTACCGCACTCTGGGCAAGGCTCTGGAAACCGCCGCCCAAGCCGTCAGCAGCCACGAAGTCGTGATACGGATTGAGCATTTGGAAGAGCTATCAGCTCAAAAAGTCTCAGACGGCCTGATCGAGCTCGCCAAAGACGCCGACCTCATCGGCGTCGTCTCCATCGAGCACCCGCTCGTCGCCGCGACCATCGAAGGGCTGAACGAAAAGGGCATCAAGGTCTTCGCGCTGATCTCCCAGCTGACAGCACGTTGCAGCGTCGGCTATGTCGGCCTCGATGCCTGGAAAGTCGGGCGAACGGCGGGTTGGGCATTCGATTCGATCTGCAAGCAGCCGGGCAAGATCGGCATCCTCGTCGGCAACCACCGCTATCGCTGCCAGGAAACCAACGAGAGCGGGTTCCGGTCCTATTTCCGCGAGCATTCCAACGGCTTTGAGCTGTTGGAGCCGCAATCGACGTTCGAGAGCGCCACCATCGCCCGCGACGTCACCGAGGTGCTGCTATCCCGGCATGAAAATCTTAAGGGCTTGTTCGTATCGGGTGGCGGCGTGTCAGGCGCGCTCGCGGCTCTGCGCGACAGCGGGCGCGGCAGGGAAGTGGTCGCGGTCGGCTACGATTTGACCGAAGCCACCCGCGCCGCGTTGCTGGACGGCACGCTCAACCTCTTGATTTCGCATCCGATGGATTCGCTCGCCCGCGAGGCCATCGCAGCGATGATCCGTGCGTTTGATGGCGGGCCGTCCTTTCCGCCCCAGTCGATCAGCTTGCCATTCGAAATTCTCACACCCGAAAATCTCTGATGGCGCTTGGTCGTTTCGAGTGTTGAAGTCAGTTCCAGGCCCAGCCCGCTTGGCCACCCGGCGGGTGGGGCAGATGCAGAGAACAAGCCCGCATGCAGCCCTTTGTCCAGACCAGCCCGCCGCCGCCTGACGAGATCAAGGCGACTACCTGCTACATGTGCGCGTGCCGTTGCGGCAT
>Ga0209069_10000548_pt1 | contig 17575 bp, 12 predicted proteins | sample Str013_2_FD_187202 | JGI IMG/M metagenome (GOLD analysis project Ga0209069, IMG submission 187202) | Freshwater sediment microbial communities in response to fracking from Pennsylvania, USA - Straight Creek_MetaG_SC_2013 (SPAdes) (version 2) | ecosystem: Environmental > Aquatic > Freshwater >...
AAGTACGACGCCGCGATCGCGGTCCTCGAGGACATGGAGGCCCGATACGCCGACACGGAGGCGGCGAAGCGGGCGCGAAAGCTGGTGTTTCTCTATCGCGGGCTGCGCGATGCGGATCTGAAGGAAGACCGCCGGCGCGCCCGCGAGGATCTCACGGCGCTCGCCCGCGCCCTGTTCACCTACCACGACAGGTCGGGGCACTACCCTGCGAGGCTGGAGGATCTGCAGGCTGCGAAGGAACGGCTGGAAGCACGCGGCATCGCCGTGCGTGGACCTGTCGATCACGAGGGCTGGTCCAAGTCGATCTACTTCGAGGACCCGAACGGCCTGCAGCTCGAAGCGCGCTATACGGTTTCAGCGGGCGTGCGTTTGCTGTTTTGAGGTTTTTGACCGGATCAAATGCTGATCCGAATAATTTGAGCGCCAGAGCGGCGGCCAATGTGATGAGTGTCTTTGCTGTCTCTTCGCGCAGAGGCACGCGGGACACAGCCAATGATTGAAAGGCAAGCCTTGTTGCGGTTTTGCCATCGCGCATCATGAAGGCGCGGCGGGCCAGGAAGCGGAGCTGATAGGATTCAGCGGTTGCCGCATGACGCTCTGCCAGTTCTGGTGAAGTTGCCTTGACCTTGTCACGCATGCGCGTCCAGGTTTCGAACTGTTTTGATAGATTGGCAGACAGACCGCCGGATTGAATGCGGTAACGTGTCAAAAGTCCAGGAACGCCCTCGATTTTCCAATCAGAAGCGAGGATGAAGCGCATCCAGGCATCAATATCTTCAGATTGGCGCATGGATTCATCAAACCACCAATCTCGCTCATGTTCATCAAATGGGCGAAAGGCGATGCATTCCAAAGCTTCGCGCCTGATGACTGCGGCTGAGCCATTGCCAATCGGATTGCGCTTGAAAACATCAGCTGCGGTTATGTCCTTTAACTTGGGGCTTTGCGATACTTTCAATTGCCGACCATTTTCGTCAACCATGCTGGAGCCGGCAAAGCTGATGCCGACGTTGCTGTCATTTTCAAAATGAGCCAAGTGAAGTTCGAGCTTTTCTGGTTCCCAAACGTCGTCGGCATCACAGAAGGCGATGTATTTGCCTTTGGCGTGAAAGATTCCGGTGTTGCGTGCGCCTGCCAGGCCGCGATTGGATTGGCGGATGACACGAAGGCGCATGTCTGAATAATTTTTCAGAATTTCGGGCGTTGAATCAGTTGCGCCATCATCAACCACGATCAGTTCGAAGTCGGCCAATGTTTGGTTTGAGATGGCGACCAGCGTTTCGTGGATTGTTGCGGCCACGTTATAGGCTGGCACCACGACACTAAAGGTTGGGTTTTCGTTTTGCATGTGCGTTTTCCCGAATTAACGACTGAAAGCCAATTTACGAATTGATTGCGGAAGAAATGGTGCGACCACTGCACCAAGCAGGGTCATCCCTCCGCGCCAAAGCGGACTGAAAAATGATCGTGGTGAGCGCGCAAGACCTTGCATCGCCATGTGCAGCGCCTCAAAGCCTGGAGCGCCGGTGCGCAAGGCGCGGCGTGCGAGATAGCGAAGATTTCCGGCATCTGCCGCAGCGATTTCCTGCGGCGACAAACGCGCAGGCGTGTTTTGAAGCGTGTCAACGGCCTTATACCAACCCGCACGCATTTTGCCGAGATCGGCTGACAAACCAGTCAGGCTTGTGCGATATGACACTAGGTTTTCGTTCATGCCATCAATGCAAGCGCCGTTGGCGGTGGCGCGCACCAGAAATTCCACATCTTCATTGTGCACGATGGTCTCATCAAAGCCCGTGTGGCGCTGGAAGACTTCGGCCTTGATGATCAGGTTTGACATCGTGCAGACCGGATTGTCGCGCAAGAAATCGATGGGCTTCAAAGGGCGGTCATAGACTGTTGAAAATGTTTCTGGCTTCAAATGGGAGAGCCTGAAAAAGGCGATCTGTGCATAGACGGCATCTACGTTTGGCTTTGCGTCCAGGAACAGTTGTGTGTGGGCAAGCTTTTCAGTTTTCCAAAGATCATCGCTGTCCAAGAATGCAAGATATCGGCCGCGAGCCACAGAAAGGCCGGCGAGATTGCGGGCAGCTGAGGGCCCCTTGCGATTTGTTGACAGCGCGCGAAAGCGGCCATCACGCGAGCAATAGTCATTAATAATGGAAAGAGTTTCGTCGGTTGATCCATCATCCACAACAAGGGCTTCCCAGTTGGTGAAGCTTTGCGCGCGCAGACTATCAAGGGTGTCGTGCAAGGTCTTGGCGGCATTCCAACATGGAATGATGACGCTGAACCTTGGGGCGACAATTGTTTCACTCATTGAAGTGTGCGTGTTCATCGAATTTCCTTGCGGCTTATGTTTGCCCGATGACCACAAGGTAGCATTTTGCAAAACTTTGTTGAGTTGCCCGACGGCACAGAATGCCCAGCAAACGGTCATCCGATCTACACGAAGGGATAGATTCCTTGTTCAAACGGGATCACTCAATAGATGGCCAGATGAGATCAAACCCTTTGTTTGTGGAGGTTTTCAAGAAGATCCCATTCAAGCCTGAACCAATAAACCTATACTTTTGGAGAGGACTTGTCGCAAAGGCGCAGTTGTTTATGCCAGTTGCACCAAGGTAATGCAGCGGCAGTTCTGAGATAGTCCCCATGTACAAGCAGGGGAAGACAATGGGCAAAAAATTTGAGACCTCGACGATTAAGCACAAATTAACCGTGACACTCATGAGTGTATCTTTGGTGGCCTTGGCTGGCTGTTCGTCACAAAGCAAGATCACCAACCTTGAACCTGTTTCAACCGGCGGTGGATATCAGGCTGAATACCGCACGCGCGGCGTTCTTGATCCGCGCATCATTCCCGCATCAGCCAATATCAATGCAGACAAGTGTGCGCCCGAGGCCGCTGTTTCACCTCTACCAGTGTCTTTTCTCACCAATGAGCTGTTGTCCCCGAATGACCTGGTTGAGGTCAACATCAGCAATGATGAAGCCTTCTCAGGGAAATATGAAGTATCGGGGGACGGCACCCTCAAGATCAAAAACCTCATTTCCGTGCCAGCCTTTGGTCGATCAGTCGTGCAAGTTGAAGCAGATGTGATCCAGGCGCTGAAAGTGGGCAAGTTCTACAATTCAGTGCCGACCGTTTCTGTGAGATTGGCCGACTATGGTGGCGTTCGTGTCTTTGTCAGTGGGGCGGTGTTTGAACCAGGGCAAGTGACAATCGGCGGTTCTGCGATCTCCAATAATAATGACAATGCGCGCGAACAGGCCATCGGTGCCGCCACTGTTGGCCGTCGCATTTCACATTCGCTGCAAAGTGCGGGTGGTGTGCGGCCCGATGCCGATTTATCACGCGTTGAAATCAAGCGTGGATCGCAACGCTTCATCATTGACCTTCGCCAAGCTCTGATTGGCGGCGTGTTTGATGACAGAGTTCTTCTTGAAGGGGATCAGATTTCTGTGCCGAGCCGCGGCTGCTTCCAATCAGGGCTGGTGAAGCCATCTTCTGTTTCGCCTCCCGGTGCCATGGTGTTCATGTCCAATCTCACGGAGCCGGCACTTTCAAACGCCAATTCCGCCATCAACAAAGACACCCGATCACTGCGATATGGCACGCGCATGTTGCAGGCTTTGGTTGGCATGAATTGTGTGGGCGGAAGCAAGACCACAAATGCCCATCGCAGCGCGGTCTTGTATTCGCGCAATCCGGCAACTGGAACATCCATTGTGATTGAGCGCAACATTGAAGAGTTGGTTCGCAACGGTGACCGTGATGAATATGACCCCTACATTCTGCCCAACGATGCGCTGGCCTGTTACGACAGCGGCACGACAAATATTGCAAAATTGGCGCAGAGCTTTGGCATTGTTGCTGGCGCAGTTGTACTTGGACGGGGACTATAAATCATGGGCACGATTGCAGCACCACATGGCTTTTTCGCCAAATGGCAGGCTTTGAAGGCCAACAACTTTGCACGCAACCTCGGCTCCATGGGTTCAGCGCAGCTGGCCATTCGTTTCTCACGGCTGGCCGCGACAATCTTGCTCAGCCGATTGTTGTTGCCGCAAGATTACGGCATCGCCGCGCTGGTTTTGACGGTCTATGAGTTCATCTCACTTTTCACCCGCAACGGCATCTCGGCAAAAGTGGTTCAAGCATCAGTCGAGGATTTGCCTGTGGTGGCAATGACAGCTTACCACATGACTTGGGTGCTTTGCCTCGGGCTTATGGTCGTGCAGCTCTTGGTGGCGGTGCCGGTGGCGCTATTCTATGACAACATGAGTTTGGCCTTGCCCATTGCCGCGATGTCGCTGATTTATTTGGCATCACCATTGAGCAATATTCAATCAGCATTTCAACAACGCGAAGGCAGGCTTGGGCGCATCGCGCTGGCAGGTGCTGTGCAAGTTGTTGTTGACAACATATTGACGGCGATTTTTGCCGTTTCTGGCTTCGGTCTTTGGGCCATCATTCTCCCCAAGATTCTGGTTGCACCTATCTGGATCGGCTTTGTGCGCTTTGGCCATTCCTGGCGGCCCAAGAAAATCGCTGGCGTTTCGCGCTTTCATGGCTGGCAAGATATTGCGCGCTTCAGCCGCAACGTCATGGGTGTTGAGTTGCTGACCACATTCCAGGCTAACGTTGACAACCTACTTGTCGGCTACTTCCTTGGCCTCCACGCCCTTGGCATCTATTATTTTGCCTTTAATGGCGGCTTGGGAATTACATTGGGGCTGATCAGCGCCTCCGATGTTGCGGTGTACCCCCATCTTTGCCAGGTGCGTGATAATCCGGCAGCACTTGCGGACCGGTTTGCAAAAACCCGCCGCACGATCTCGTTCACAGTGTTGCCACTGATCATCGCCCAAGTAGCGCTGGCACCGATTTATGTTCCGATCGTGTTTGGGCAGAAATGGGTGGAGGCCGTTCCTGTCCTAATGCTCATCTGCCTTTCAGCAATTATGCGCCCCTTTGCCAGCCTGTGCTCACAATTGCTCAAGGCATTGGGCCGCCCTGGCATTGAGCTCAAATGGCAATTGGGGAATACCGCCTTGCTGATGGTGGCCCTTGTCATTGGTGCGCAATTCAACATCCTAGCCGTGGCTGCAGCGGTGTTTGTGGTGCAATCCTTGGTGCTCGGCGCCTTTGCCTATTTCATTCCACGGCAGGTGCTTTCAGTGGCCTTGCCAATGTCTGATGGTGAAAGCATTGAAGTGGTTGAAGACGAGCGCAAGTTTGCCGCACTCGAAACAGAGTGGGATGCATTGTGGCTGCGCGTTCCTGGTGCTTATGCCTCGCAGAGCTTTGCCTATTGCAAGACAGCCTGGCGCCAGAAGTCCAGAGCGAAGCTGCACATCTACACACTGCGCCGCGCGGGCAAATTGGTGATGGTCTGGCCCATGTTGGAGACGCGCAAAAATGGTGTCCGCAATCTGTGTGCGCTCAACTCCGGTGCCACAGAATATGACAGTGTGTTGGTTGACCCTGATGAATCTGCCGCTGAACTCTATGCAGCTGCGATGAATTGGATTGCAAAAAAAGGAAAAGCGGATCGCCTTGATGTTCCGTTCGTCAACGAAGGATCAGCGCGCCAGGCCGCTTTGCAGACTACGAAGTTCCACAAGCGCGCCCATAAGCTTGCTTCGCCCTTGTTGGACTTTTCGGCATTCGCAGATTTCGACAGCTATTGGAAATCGCTGAAATCAAGCTTGCGCACAGGCACCAGCCGTCGTCGCCGCCGCTTGGAGGAGCTGGGCGCTGTGGAAGTGAAGCTTGATACATCCGGTGCTGAGCGCATTGAGGCCATTGATTGGGCGTTGGCGCAAAAGGTCGAATGGATGCGTCGCAAGAAGATGGAAAATGATTTCATTACAAGGCCAGCGTTTCGGGATTTTCTGGTTGACTATGGAAATTTGAAAAAGCCGGAAGCACACCTGTGTGTGATGACCATGCGCCACAACGGAAAACTGATCGCCTGCAAAATTGGGATGATTGACCGGGTGCGTTTTGAAGGTTGGATCACGGTCTATGACCCTGCCTTTGAACAATTCTCGCCAGGGGTTTTGCTATTGGTGGATTGTTTCAAATGGTGTGTGGAGACTGGTCGTCTTTATGATTTCCGCATTGGTGATGAAAGCTACAAAATGAATTGGGCCAATGGCTCAGCCAACCGGATCAGCTATAAATTGGCTCTTACGATGAAAGGTCGTTTTGCGATGGTGTTCGAAACTTTAAGTGTTGAAGCTGCGAAATGGATGGGACGCGCCTTTAAGGCCTCGTGGATGATCTTTATCGAACCGCGCACGGTCATTCGGAAGCTTTCAGGAAGTATTGAGTTGGCCAAATTTTCACCTGGTAGCGAGGTTGAAACATGAGATGGAACATTTTGATGGTTGCATTTGAAGCGGGCCGTTGGGGGCCGTCGCGTCTGGTGCAGCAACTTGCTGCGGGTGGTTTCGATGTCAGCGTGCTGTGCCGAGGCGACAACGCATTGAACCAATCTTCGCATATCAGCAAACATCATGCGCTGCGTGGTGTGAAGTCATCGCGAAGCTTTCGCGCGCGCTTGCGTGCCGTGCTTTCTGAGCGGATGCCAGATCTGGTGGTGCCTTGTGATGAGCGCGCGGTTGCCGCGTTGCATGCGGTTGTAAAACAGCAACGGGCGGGCGCGCGTATTATTTCGGATGAAGCCTATAAAATGCTGGTACGCTCGCTTGCAGAGCCAGACCGGCTTGATGCCGTCTTGATGAAGGACCAAACCTTGGCCTTGGCCCGCGAGCTCGGCATTGCAACGCCGCAAACCGTTGCTATTTCAAATGCTGATCAGGCCGCTACTGAGGCAGATGAACTGGGATTTCCGGTATTTGTGAAATCAGCCTTCAGCTGGGCAGGTCTTGGCACAATCTGGTGCAACTCAACGCAAGAAGTTTCCGAGGCATTCAACGCCCTGATTGCCGGAAGCAATTCTTCGCCCTTCAAGACACTGATGCGGAAATTGTTGGCGCGGGAATGGTATCCTTCAAAGCCGGTGATTGAATTGCAAAAGGCCGCAGCAGGCAAGCCTGCCATGTATTGCGCGGTGGCCCTTGATGGAAAGCTATTGGCTGGCTTTTCAGGCATTACGCAAAAAAATATCGGCAGATCTGGACCAAGCACGGTGGTTTGGATTGGCTATAACAAGGCTTTTGAAGATGCCGCCCGATCACTCATTGCCGCAACCCGCACGTCTGGCTTTGTCGGTTTTGATTTCATGTGGGACGAAGTGCATCAATCAGCTGTACTTCTCGAATGCAACCCAAGACCAATTCAAATCTGCCATCTTGGAGAGACAATTGGTGTGAACCTTTGTTCGGCACTGGCAAATGCGCTGGAAGGAAAGGCCAGTGCGCGCGCTGCTTTACCGCAGGAGGCTGTGGTTCGGCTGTTTCCGCAAGATTGCTCGCGTGACGAAGGTTCTGAATTGGCACAGGCCGCCGCGCTGGATGTGCCGCGGCAAGATCCCAAACTTTTGCAATTCATGTTACAAGAGGGGAAACGCCATGGTTGCTCTTTTGACAAGCTCAAATTGGCATTGGCCATGCAGCGGCGGAATTAAATTACCTATCCTTTCGTATAGTTCGTTGTTCGCAATTGCCACAACGCCGCTTTTGCGCGCCGTAACGGTTTGCAAACATTGTTGTGCCAAGCATGGCGCGAGGAGAGGTGGCGTGGTTCAATTTTGGTTAAACACGAATGTAGTTCTGGCAAGCGGCATTGGCCCGTTAGCTGAAATCCGAACGCAATCCTTTGTCATCCAGATGCAAGTGAAGAAGTAGTTGATGTCGAACATGGTTGCGGGCAGCAAGTGGACGGGCAAATGGCTTTTGCTTGTGCTTGCGTCACGGGAAATTCTGATCGGACTTCTGGTGGCGGCTACGGCCATATTTGTAGCCACGATGGGCGAGCAAGTGACAAGCCGTGTGGCCGATCAGCTTGCCGCCCCGCAAGACAATGTGCAGTGGTCATTGGCGCAGCTTGATGTTGAATTGCTGGCGTTGAATGTGGCGGTGCGACAAGCCGCCGATGGCCAAGCCGATAGCATTGTCGAATTGCGCAAGCGCTTCGAAATTTACGCAAACCGCGTGAATACTACCGTCACTTTGCCAGCCTTTCGCTATGGCAAGGCTGATCGGCTGGCGGCCGATGACCTGGCCAATCTGCAAACCATCACCAAGGGCATGGCCGCAAAATTCGCTGGGCCTGATGCGGCCCTGAGCGCGCAAATGGCAGGATTTTCCGCAGACGTGGAACGCATGAGGCCCTTGGCCCAGCAGATCAGCTTGGAGGGCGTGGAGCTATATGCCAATCAATCTGATGCACAGCGCAACAGTTTCAGACAGCTGCTGCGGCGGATTTCACTCGCCAATACATTGTTGACCTTCGCACTGGGTGCAGCGCTGCTGTTCCTTATCCGCCAAATAAGCATCTCCAGAACGAGATCCGGAGAGTTGGAAGCGAGCAGTGATCGCAATGCCCGCACAGTCAACGCCTCGATCGATGCCATCATCATCATCAATTTGCAGGGTGTGATTGTGGAGTTTAATTCCGCTGCCAGCCACACATTTGGCTACACAAGAAACGCCGCCATCGGCGCGAAGCTAGATGAGCTGATTATTCCGGAACGGTTCCGCGCGCGGCACAATGCCGGGCTAGCAAGATTTAGGGAAAATGGGCAGGCGAAAATGATAGGCGCTGGCCGCATTGAGATGTCCGCGCTCAGGGCTGACGGCACCGAGTTTCCTATCGAATTGTCGCTGGGCATGACACATTCGATCAGGGGCCCAAAAGTGATTGCGTTCCTGCGCGACATTTCACAACGTGTGGAACAAGACTTAGCGCTGATGAAAGCGCGTGATGAGGCGCTGGATGCTGCGCAGGCCAAGGCACAGTTTGTTGCCAAAATGAGCCACGAAATGCGCACACCTTTGAATGGCGTTATGGCTGTGCTGGATTTGTTGCAGTCGACAAAGTTGAGCGACAAACAGAAAGCTTATGTAGATACGGCAACCACCTCAGCAGAAGCGCTCAAGCAACATGTTGACGACGTGTTGGATCTCACCGACGTGCAGGCCGGCAAACTTAAACTTGATGCACAGCCATTCCATTTGGGTGAGTTGTTGAATGAAATCATGCGCTCCAATGAGGACCTTGCTGCAAAGCGCGGCAATAGAATTTCTCTCGATGTGAAAATCGATCGGCCACATTTTGTCGCTGACAGAAAGCGCATCAAACAAGTGCTCAACAATCTTGTGGGAAATGCCATCAAGTTCACAGAAAATGGGAACATCAAAATTGGCGCAAGGTTTCACGGAGCAGCTGTGGAGTTTTTTGTTCGCGACCATGGCATTGGCATCGCCTTGGATAAGCAAAAGCAAATATTTGAGAATTTTGAAACTCTGGCAATTCCGGATCAGGATGACACGCGGGGTGTGGGCCTTGGGCTTGCCATTTGCCGCAGCATCGCTGTCGCCATGGGCGGCAGCATGGGCGTGGAGAGCGAGCTTGGACACGGGGCCACATTCTGGTTTCGCATTCTGCTGAAAGCGGCAGATTCTGGAAGCGCAGACCAGATTTCTGCGGCGCGCGCAAAAGTGCCAGACGCGCGCCGGATGCGGGTTCTTGTTGTAGACGACAATGAGACCAACCGCTTTGTTGCAGAAGAGATGCTGCTTCATTGCCAGTGCATAGTGGTGATGGCGCAAGATGGTGTTGCAGGCGTGAAGGCGGCGGCGCGCGAGAAGTTCGATCTCATTCTGATGGATATCAGCATGCCGCAATTGAACGGCTGGGAGGCGACGCGGAAAATTCGCCAGTCTGCCGCTTCGAAATCCAGGAGCGCCCCGATATTCGCACTTACTGCCCAAGCAATGCCTGAAGGGGAAGATGTTTTGGCCAAGGCAGGCATGCAGGGCCATATTCTCAAGCCGCTGCGCGCGCGCGCCCTTGATGAGATTCTAATGATGATCAGAAATGAGAAAACCCGTGAACAGGCAAAAATTGTGGAAGCAATTGTTGAAAATTCTGGCGCAATAGACACCACGGTGGTTGAGGAGTTGAAGGATATTCTTGGATTGAAGGGCTTTGCTGAGCGCGTTGATCATTTTTTGCGCGAGCTGCATAGCGATCCCATTCAACTTGGTGAAATGGCCTTGAACAAGCAATCATCGGAGTTGAGCAAACGTGCCCACCGCCTTGCGGGCTCTGCGGCCGTCTTTGGTGCAACCGAGCTGCGGGAACTCTGTTTGAAGCTTGAGGTTTCTGCTTCAAAAATGAATCAGAAGCAAGCGGTGGCGGCGGTTCGTGAGGTTCAACTTTTGGCCAATCGCTATAGCGCGCAGTATCAAGAATTGGTGGCCTTGGCCGCTTAGGCCTGCAAATGCTTGTCGCGCAACCTGCTTGGTGAAATGCCGTAAGCCGCAGAAAAATGGGCATAGAACTGGCTGGTGGAACCAAAGCCGCTTTCGACGGCGATGGTGGTGATGGCGGCGTCACTTTCCAGCAACATGCCACGGGCGCGCAGCAGGCGCATGCGCAAAATGAATTGCTTGAGCGGCAGGTTCATGGCCTTGGTGAAAATGCCCAAGGCATAATTTGGATGAAGGCCGGTGACCCCGGTCACCTGGGCATTCGTCAGCGGCTTATCCAGATTTTCCAGAACATGGCGCAGCATGGCCACCACGTGCCTGATATGGGATGAAGAGAGTGAATGCGGTGCCGATCGGGTCAGCCATGGCGCGCGCAAGGGCGCTGTCTCGCTCAATGCCATGCGGCGGAAGAGAGCGTTGATCTCCATCTTCATGATGTCTAGGCGCTCGGTATTGGCGCTGCGATAGTCTTGATACCAACGGGTGAGATGTTCAAAGGAGCAGAGTTGCGACGGGCAGGCCAACATTGCGCCATTGATCAAGGCGATTTGAAAATCTGGCAAATTGGGCATCATCAAAAAAGCATCAAGCGGCAGATAGATGTTGCAGAGTTCGGGTGCAGCAGCTGCGGTGGGTTCAATCTTGACGAGTTGGTGGGGCACATTGGCCCAAAATACCACCAGCTGATCGGGCTCCACAACAATGGGCGCGCCGTCAACCAGATAGTGCAGTCTGGCGTGGCGGCTGAAATTGGCTTCGATATGGCCATGCCAATGCGGTTCCGCCATTTGCTGGGGCTTGAAGATGCGCATGCCAAAACGCCCGAAAGCCCGGGAGCGGGCATAAAAGCGTCGCTCTGCCGGCGCATCTGCCGCAAGGGGAGCTGACTTTGAAACAGGTGTCCGTATCATCTGGCCAATTTCATAATCTTAATTTTCCGGAATTCTTATTGCTGAATCAGGATTGCCGCAAGCACTGATTGGAGTCACCCTACACTGAGAGAGAAATAACTCTCGCCATATAAAGTTTGGGAGGACTTCTAATGAAAACGATGACGAGCCTTTTGGCCGCCATGCTGCTGGCTGGCGTTTCGGCCACTGCGGCCTTGGCTGACGGTGCGGCACCTGCGCCTTTGCCGGATGCACCGAAATTTGACGCACAGGGCAAAGTGACCTTTGTGGGCGTGGGTGACATTCTCACCTACAAGGCGCTGCCTGAATATAACGAGCCTGACTATGTGAAGGCGCTTGAGAAGGCGGGCAAACTGCCTGCGCTCAAAGACCGTTTGCCGAAAGAGCCAATGGTTTACAAAACTGCCAATATGAAAGACGGCGTGGGCGTTTATGGTGACGTGATGCGCCATGTCATCGGCGGCCGCCCCGAAGGCTGGAATTATTGGGCAGGCCAAAGCCAAGGCTGGGGTGGCATCGATATCGGGTTGTCGGAATGTCTGACCCGCACGGGCCCTCTGTTCCAAGTCAAAGCTGAAGAATTGCAACCTTTGCCAAACCTTGCCAAGGGCTGGGAATGGAGCAAGGACGGCAAAGAACTCACCATGCATCTGATTGAAGGTGCCAAGTGGTCTGACGGCGAGCCTTTCTCGGCTGATGACGTGATGTTCTATTGGGACAAGAACGTGATGGACACCAATGTTCATCCGCTGAACGGTGCTAACCCCAGTACCTTCGGCGAAGGCACGACCTTGGCCAAACTCGACGCCAATACGGTGAAGTTCACCTTCAAGAACGCTTTCCCGACGCAAGTGCTCTATGCCATGGCTTACGGCACCTTCTGCCCCGGCCCAGCGCATATTCTGGCGCCACAACATCCGGCGAATTCCAAGAACACCTATGATCAGTTCAAGAATGCGTTCCCCGGCAACTATATGTCTATGCCGACAATGGGCGCTTGGGCCGTGGTTGACCACAAGCCCGACAATATCGTGGTGTTGCGCCGCAATCCTTACTATTGGAAAGTGGACGAAAAGGGCAACCAACTGCCTTATCTGAATGAGATGCAATATCGCTTGTCCACTTGGGCTGACCGCGACGTGCAGGCTGTGGCTGGTACGGGCGATTTCTCGAATCTTGAGCAAGCTGAAAACTATGTTGAGTCTCTCAAGAAATCGGCTGATCCTGCCGCACCTGCTCGCTTGGAGTTTGGCCAACGCACGATTGGTTATGCTTTGCAGTTCAACTATTCCGCCAATGGTTGGGGTGATACGGATGAGCGCTCGGTTGCTGTTCATAAATTGAACCGTGATCTGCATTTCCGCAAAGCCGTGACCTCGATGTTGGACCGTCAACGCTTGGGTGAATCTCTGGTAAAGGGCCCGTTCACCGCGATCTATGCTGGTGGCATTTATCCCGGCACCAGCTTCTTTGACAAAGACTCAACCACATACTTCCCGTTCAATGTTGACGCAGCCAAGGCCGAACTTGCCGCAGCTGGCCTCAAGGATACGGATGGTGATGGCATTGTGAACTTGCCCGGCGGCAAGAATGTTGAGATCACTTTGCTGGCCAATGCTGATTACCAGTCAGACAAGTCACTGGTCGAAGGCATTGTGGCCATGGGCGAAAAAATCGGCATCCGCGTGATCCCAAAATTGCTCTCGGGCAAAGATCACGATGCTGCGCGTGATGCGGGTAAGTATGATTGGCATGTGATGCGCCAGGGATCAGAAGTGATCACTGCTGTGCAGAACACCGACCATCTTGCGCCAATTGGTCCGAACTCGACTGACTTCCACAAGGCAGGCGCTGACGGCAAGGTGGACATGATGGACTTTGAGCAACAGCTTGTTGACACGGTCAATAAGTTCATCGGTGCCAAGGAAGCCAAAGACCGCATTGCCTTGATGAAGCAGTATCAGAAAATCGCAACAGACAATGTCTATACGGCAGGTCTGACGGTTTATCCTGGTGCTCTGATCATCAACAAGCGCTTTGCCAATGTGGCTCCTGGTGCGCCGATCTTCATGTATAACTGGGCCGAAGATAACATCATCCGCGAGCGGGTGTATGTGCCTGCGGACAAGCAGTCGAAGAGTGAGTTGTTCGCCAACACGCTGCCCGGCAAGCCAGGTTCAGCGCCTGGTGAAGGCTTGGTGAAGTAACACCCAAAGAAGGAACCTCATCAGATGCTTCTCGCCACATCCTCCGGCGGGAAGCGGTGATACCAAAACATCCTCTCCCTAGGATGCTGGTGAGGTTTCTTCACTTTTCAAAGCGCAAGTCATGCTCCGTTTTTTAGGCTACAGATTATTGGCGGCCATTCCCGTTTTGTTTGTGATGACGGTGATCACCTTTGTGATCATTCATTCCACGCCGGGCGATTATGCTGACTATGTGGGCATGCAGCTGAAAGTTCAGGGCCATGCGTCCAATGAAATTGCCGATGCGGCGGCCAAGCAATTCCGCATTGATCATGGGTTAAATGACCCGCTCATCCTGCAATATTTTCGCTGGCTGGGCGATGTGGTGACGGGCAATTTTGGCACCAGTTATTTTTTCAATCGCCCGATTTCAGAAGTGATTGCGCAGCGCCTGCCGCCCAGCCTTGGTTTGGTTTTGACTGTGCATATTCTGGGCACGATCATTGGTGTGACGCTGGGCATCGTTGCCGCGGTGAAGCAATATTCCTGGGTGGATAGCCTGCTCTCCTTTGTTGGCTTTCTTGGCATAACCACACCGAAATTTCTATTCGCGCTGGTGCTGATTTACATACTCGCTTTCAAGATTGGCGTGCAGGAATTGGGCAGCTTCTATTCCAGTTATTGGACTTATCAGCCGATGTCGCTGGGCAAAATCTGGAATTTGATTTTGCACGTCTGGCCGATCATTCTGGTGGGCGTGCTCAATGGCATTTCCTATAACATGCGCATGATGCGCGGCAATTTGCTGGATACTTTAAATGCGCAATATGTTGAGACGGCGCGCGCCAAGGGCCTGAGCTATGGCGCCACGATTTTGAAACATGCTGTGCCCAATGCTTTGCACCCGCTGGCCGCCTATCAGAGTGCCGTGATGCGCTATTTGATTGAGGGCGAGATTGAAACCTCAGTGATCTTTGGCATTCCCACGATTGGTGTGGCGATTGTTCTTTCGATGGGCATAGGCGATGTTCTGGTGACCGCAACCCTGATGCTGATGTTGGGCACCCTGCAAATCATCGGCAGCATTATTTCTGATCTCTTGCTCGCTTGGCTCGACCCGCGTGTGCGGCTGGGGGATCAGACATGAGTGTTGATGTGTTTGCACCCTTTGTGAAAGTGGAAGACGGGGCCTATGTTGATGTGGCTCCCACATCGGCGCGGTTTGTGAAAAACGACAGCTATCTTCTGCTGGTGTGGCGCAAATTCCGCCGCTCGGTGATGGGCATGATCGGGCTTACTCTGGTGAGCTTGCTTCTTCTCACCGCACTGTTCGCGGATTTTGTTGCGCCCTCAGATCCGAAGGATCCATCGCTGGCCTTTGCGCCGCCTGATCCGATCAGCTTCTTCGTCAAGGATGGTTTCACCTTTAGGCCGCAGACTTTTGCGGTGACGGAATCCGGGACGCTTGATCCCATTACGTTTCAGCCGATCAATGGGCCGGACTATGATCATCCGCGGCCGATTAAGTTTTTCATTGGCGGCTATCCCTATAAAGTGTTGGGGCTCATTCCCTCGACGACACATTTGTTCGGCACAGACGACGGCCAACCATTTCATATTTTAGGCACGGATAAATTTGGCCGTGATATTTTCTCTCGCGGGCTTGTCGGCTCACGTATTTCGCTGGCCGTGGCTTTGGTGACGGTGACCTTCATCACGATTTTGGGCACGCTGGTGGGGCTTGCTTCTGGTTACTTGGGCGGGCGCTTTGATGCCTGGACGCAGCGGATTGTCGATATCTTTTTTGCACTTCCAACATTGCCGCTCTATTTGGCGCTGGCGGCGATCATTCCGGCAACGGCCCCGAGCGAAGTGTTTCTCTCCTTTGTTGTTCTGGTGATGGCGGCATTGAATTGGGCGCAGCTTTCACGCGAGGTGCGCGGCAAAACCTTGGCCTTGGCGCGCATTGAATATGTGCGCGCGGCCCAAGCCGTGGGGGCCACCGATACGCGCATCATCTTGCGGCACATTCTGCCAAATATTGTCAGCCATGTGATTGTTTCGATCACCACCTGGATTCCCCAAATTGTGTTGATTGAATCCTTCCTGGGCTTCCTGGGTTTTGCGGTGAAGCCACCGCTGATTTCCTGGGGCATGATGTTGCAGGATTGTGGGAACTTCTCGGTGATCGGGTCTTATCCCTGGATTCTTTCGCCGGTCGCCTTCGTACTTGTCACCGTTTTTTCGTTTAACGCGCTGGGTGACGGCTTGCGCGATGCCATCGACCCTTATTGAGGCACACACAATGGCTGATCACACAAACAATGAAATCATTCTCGATGCCCGCAAAGTGGCTGTGTCTTTCAAAGTTGAAGGCGGTGTTGTTGATGCCGTGAAAGACGTGTCTTTCGTTTTGCGCAAGGGCGAGACCATCGCCATCGTGGGCGAGTCCGGCTCTGGCAAATCGGTCACCGCGCGGGCCGTCATGCGCCTGCTTTCGCGCCGCGCCAGCATTGGCAAAGATACCTCCATCGTCATGGGCGGGCAGGATGTGGTGAAACTGCCGGAGCGCGAAATGCGCAAGCTGCGTGGCAGTCGTGTCTCGATGATTTTTCAGGAGCCGATGACGTCGCTCAATCCGGTTTACACGGTAGGCGCGCAGATTGCCGAGGTTCTACATATTCACAATAAAATTTCACGCAGTGCAGCTTTGGCGAAAGCCCAAGCGCTTTTGGCGGAAGTGCAGATCCCTGATCCCGAAGCGCGCGTAAAGCAATATCCGCATCAGCTCTCCGGAGGCCAACGCCAGCGGGTGATGATCGCCATGGCGCTGGCCAATCGACCAGATATTCTGATTGCCGATGAGCCAACAACAGCGCTTGACGTGACGGTGCAGGCGCAGATTTTGAATCTGATTAAAGATCTTAAAGCCAAATATGGCATGGCCGTGATTTTGATCACCCATGACCTCACCGTGGTGCGGCAATTTGCTGACCGCGTTTATGTGATGCAGCATGGCGAAGTGAAGGAGCACAATTCAACAGCAGAATTGTTCAAGAACCCGCAGCATCCTTACACCAAACGCTTGCTGGCCTCAGACCCCAAAGGTGTGGCCAAGCCGCTGGAAGGCAATCCGCCCGTGCTGCTCTCTGGCAAAGATGTGCGGATGACTTACACGCTCAAACGCGGCGGAATGTTCAATGCGACCTATTTTGATTTGCAGGCGGTGGATGGTTTGAGCCTTCAATTGCGGCGTGGCGAGACGCTGGGGCTGGTGGGCGAATCTGGCTCTGGAAAAACCACTTTCGGCCAGGCGCTGATCCGGTTGCTTAATCCACAGGCAGGTGAAATCACCTTCGACGGTGCGCGTATTGACGGCTTGAGCCGGGATCAGCTGCGGCCCTTCCGCTCTCGCATGCAGATTGTGTTTCAGGACCCGTTCTCGTCGATGAACCCGCGCATGAATGTGCAGCAGATCATTGAAGAGGGCATGATCGTCAATCGCTTTGGTGGAAATTCTGCGGAGCGCTTGCAGCGCGTGCAACAGGCGCTGGAGGATGCTGGGCTGCCGACCAATATTCTCAACCGTTTTCCGCATGAGTTTTCGGGTGGCCAGCGCCAACGCATCGCCATTGCACGGGCCATTGCGCTGGAACCGGAATTTATTTTGCTGGATGAGCCGACATCAGCGCTCGACCTTTCGGTGCAGGCGCAAATCATCGAACGGTTGCGCAAATTGCAGCGTGAGCGTGGGCTTTCCTATTTGTTCATCAGCCATGACCTCAAGGTGGTGCGGGCTTTGTGCCACCGCGTAATTGTGATGCAGCACGGCAAAATCGTCGAGCAGGGGCCGGTGGCCGACGTGCTCACCAATCCACAATCTGAATACACCAAGCGGCTGGTGCGCGCCGCATTTGACATTGCAGCCTGAGGAGAATTGAACATGACTGCCAATCCACGCATTGCCTTTATTGGCGCCGGTTCTACCGTTTTCATGAAAAATATCATCGGGGATGTTTTGCAACGCAAATCGATCAGCGGGGCCACCATCGCGCTGATGGACATCAA
>Ga0209069_10000552_pt1 | contig 17503 bp, 18 predicted proteins | sample Str013_2_FD_187202 | JGI IMG/M metagenome (GOLD analysis project Ga0209069, IMG submission 187202) | Freshwater sediment microbial communities in response to fracking from Pennsylvania, USA - Straight Creek_MetaG_SC_2013 (SPAdes) (version 2) | ecosystem: Environmental > Aquatic > Freshwater >...
CCAATGCCGCCAATGCCGATAAAATGGATGGGGCCTACTTCGCGGGGCAGTTTCATTTCGTCATAACTCCAGTCATCGCGCTTTGCGCGCCAGTTTTTCAGTGAGGTCCGCGAGGTTTTCGGCGGCCTTGGGCGCCCCGTGATTCAGGGCCATATTTGCGGACTTCATAAGGGTTGCGCCATCACTCATCAACTGGGTCAACCGAACAGCAAAATCGTCCGGCTGCAGCTCATTCTGCTGGAAAAGCCAGCCTGCGCCCGCAGCGGCGAAGCTTTGGGCATTGCGCAATTGATCATTATCGATGGCATGGGGCAGCGGCACCAGGGCAGCGGGCCTGCCGATCACGCCAAGCTCGGCAATTGAAGATGCGCCGGAGCGGCAGATGACGAGTTGCGCATCTGCCAAGCGCTTGGGCATGTCGGAAAAGAAGGCCCCCAGCTCGGCCTTGATGCCAAGCTGATCATACTGCGCCTGCACACGGGCGATGTCTTCAGCGCGGCATTGCTGGACCAATTGAATGCGTTGGCGCGTAGGTTCAGCCATGGCGGCAAAGACTTGCGGCATGAAGTCGGAGAAGAATTTGGCCCCTTGGCTGCCGCCGAAGACGACGAGTGAAAACGGGCCCGTGGACAACACATCCCGGTAAGGAGCTGCATTTTGCGCCAGTGCAATGGCGCGGACGGGATTGCCGGTGAAAATAGTCTTGCCATCAGCTTCAATGGGCAGGCCACGCACGGTTTCAAAGGACGTGGCTATGGCATCAACGCGCTTGGCCAAAACTTTATTGGCGCGGCCCAGCACGGCGTTCTGCTCGTGGACCAGCGTGGGGATGCCCAAGCTTCGCGCAGCAAAGAGCGGTGGGAAAGACGGGTAGCCACCGAAGCCTGCCACTGCGACAGGGCGCAGCCGTTTCATAATGGCTTTGGCCTTGCGGTAACCGCTCCACAGTTTCAACCCCCGGGCTGGCAGGAGCCAGGGTTTGGAAAGCGATGGGCTAGCCGATGGAATGATATGCACTTCGGTGGCGGGGAAATTCTTGCCATAATCACGCACGCGTTCATCGGTCATCAGATGGACCGTGTAACCGCGTTTGACCAATACTTCGGCCAAGGCTTGCGCAGGGAACAAATGTCCACCCGTGCCGCCAGCGGCCAGAATGATCAGGCCCTTATCACTCATGCGAGGGCAACGCGCGGGGCGTTATAGAGCGACGAACCTGCCCGACGGCGCGCCAGCGCCAGGATAAAGCCCATGGCCAAAGCTGTGCCCATCAGCGATGAGCCGCCGTAAGAAATAAAGGGCAGCGTCATGCCCTTGGCTGGCAGCAGGCCCACGTTCACACCCATGTTGATGCAGGCCTGGAAGCCGAACATGGCCACAAGGCCTGTCATGGCGAGGGCGGCAAAAGCATCTTCCTCAGACTTGGCTCGTTTCAACACGCGCATGATGATGAAGAAGAACAGCAGCATCAAGCCAAGGCAGGCGATGAAGCCGAATTCTTCGCCCACCACAGCATAGGCAAAATCGGTATGGGCATCGGGCAAGACCATTTTGGCCACGCCACCGCCCGGCCCTGCCCCCATCATGCCGCCATTATTGAAAGCGCTGACGGCCGTATCGGTTTGGAATGTGTCGCCCTTGTCTGGATAAAGGAAGCGGTTGATACGCGAGGCAACATGCGGCACCAAAGCATAGGAGAGCAAGCCGCCGAGGACCGCTGCTCCGCCGAGACCAAACACAATTGACCAAGAAATGCCGAAGACCAACAGCATCGCAAAGAACGTGAGTGTGACCAGAGCCGTCTGACCGAAGTCCGGCTGCAAAACAAGCAAGCCGATGAACAGGCCAGCAGCCGCAAAGGCCAACCAGTGGCCCGGCATGTCGGGACGCTTGCTACGTTCCGCCAGCAGCCATGCGGCAACAATCACAAAGCCGGGCTTGGCCAATTCGGAAGGCTGCAAATTAAGCGGACCCAGATAGATCCAACGGTGCGCGCCCTTGATGTCTGGTCCAAAGCGCAAGGCCAGCACCATCAGAACCAAGCTTCCCACAAACGCCAAGAGGCCTGAGCGGCGCACCATGGCAGGATCGAAAAAGGAAACGATCACAGCAACTGCTGCGCCGACGCAGACAAAGAACACCTGGCCGCGAAAGAAGTGGAATGAGTCCAGCCCGATGCGCTGAGCCACCGGCGGGCTTGCGGCCATGGAGATCAAGACGCCAATCGCCATCAACAGCAGCACCGAGGACAGCAAAGTGCGGTCGATTGTGAACCACCACTGCGCGAGGGACCCGCGATCGCTTCTGGAAATCAGGCTCATGATTGGCCTCCTGTGGACATGTGAATGCCGGGCAATGCTGCAACAAGTGAAACGAAGGCTTCGCCGCGCAATTCAAAATTCTTGTATTGATCGAAGGACGCACATGCGGGTGAAAGCAGCACCACTGGGTTTGGCTTGGTGCTGGCGGCGGCATCGCGCGCGGCGTCGGCCACAGCGTGTTCCAAGGTTTCACTCATGACGGATTCGACTTTGCCTTTGAGGGTCTTTGCAAAACTCCCGGCCGCAATGCCAATCAAATAGGCGCGGGTGATTTTGGGGAAATAGGATGCAAGTGGCTCAATGCCGCCGGATTTGGCGATGCCGCCCGCGATCCAATAGATATTGTCGAAGGAAGCCAGCGCCTTTTCTGTGGCGTCGGCATTGGTCGCCTTGGAGTCATTGACAAAGGCCACGGCCCCACGCGTGCCGATTTGCTGCATGCGGTGCGCGAGGCCGGGAAAGCCTTGCATTGCGGAGGCGATCTTCGCCACGGGCACATCGAAATAACGTGCCACGCCGAAAGCCATGCAGGCATTCTGCCAATTGTGGCGACCCTTCAGCGCTGGCATGGCCCGGAGATCAAGCTCGACGACGGTCTTGCCGTTGCTGCGTTCGCGCAACAGGCCCTCGGGTGCTGCAAGCCCGTCAGACAAATCCCGCATTACAGAGACGGCGCACATCTTGCCCTTGCCTTGGGTTGTTGTGCTGGCCTGCCCCGTGATGGTCTCATCAACACCATAGAGGCCCAATGAATTCGCATCCATCCTGGCAAAGATGCGGGCTTTCACAGCAGCGTAGTTTTCAAACGTGCCGTGGCGGTCCAAGTGGTCTGGCGTGATGTTAGTCAGGATCCCAACATCTGGCTTGAGGCTTGGCATCAAATCAATTTGGAACGATGACAGTTCAAGCACATAGATGCGGCCCGTGATCGGTGCCCGCAGATTGAAAACGGCAAGGCCGATGTTGCCACCCACACAGACATCAAGGCCCGCTTCCTTCAGCACATGACCGATCAGCGCAGTCGTGGTGGATTTGCCATTGGTGCCAGTGATGGCCACAAGTTTGGCACCACTGCCCTTAAGCTCACGCGCAAAAACTTCCGTGTCTCCGATCACTTCAATGCCGGCGGCGCGGGCCTTGATCACCGACCAATGCGGCTCTGGGTGGGTGAGAGGCACGCCGGGGCTGAGGACCAGAGCATCCAATGTTTTGAAATCGACCGTGTGGAGATTGGTGATCGACACCCCTTCGGCCCTGGCTTTTTCCACCGCAGGTTCGCTGTCATCCCAAGCCATGACATTTGCACCGCCCAGCCTCAGTGCGGTGGCGCAAGAAATCCCGGATCGGGCAAGACCGAACACCGCGACATTCTTGCTGGAAAAGGATTTGGCTGGAAACATCAGCGCAGCTTCAAGGTTGAAAGCCCCACGAGCGCAAGAACAAGGGCAATGATCCAAAAACGAATGACGATGGTGGGTTCTTTCCAGCCCTTTTGTTCAAAGTGGTGATGCAGTGGCGCCATGGCGAAAACACGTTTGCCTGTCATCTTGAAAGACGCGACCTGCACGATGACAGACACAGTCTCCAACACAAACAAGCCGCCGATGATGACCAGAACGATCTCGTGTTTCACGGCAACGGCCACTGCACCAAGAAGGCCACCGAGCGAAAGCGAACCCGTGTCGCCCATGAAGATCATGGCAGGTGGCGCATTGAACCAGAGGAAACCCATCCCTGCCCCCACAAGAGCACCGCAAATCACGGCAAGTTCGCCGGTGCCTTTGACGAAGGGTAATTGCAGATAGCGCGCGAATTCAAAATTGCCGACGAGATAGGCGATCAAGGCATAGCTGGCTGCTGCAATCATCACCGGCATGATGGCGAGGCCATCGAGGCCATCGGTGATATTCACGGCATTGCCCGCAGCAACGATGACCAACATGCCAACCAAAACAAAGAACGGGCCGAAATAGAGCATGAATTCCTTGGTAAAGGGCACGGCGAGCGAACTTGAAAACGGCTTAGCCCCGATTTGCATGAAGATGAAAACGGCAAGACCTGCGATGATACACTCTGCCGCCAAGCGGGCGCGACCGGAGAAGCCGCGCACTGAAGCACGGGTCACCTTGAGATAGTCATCGTAAAAGCCGATCGCGCCATAGCCCAGCGTCACGAAGAGCACGGCCCAGACATAGAGATTGGAGAGATCGGCCCAGAGCAATGTTGAAACAAAAACTCCAAACAGGATCATGAGCCCGCCCATTGTGGGTGTGCCCTGCTTTTCAATGATGTGGCGCTGCGGCCCGTCGGTGCGGATCGGCTGGCCCTTGCCCTGCTTGATTTTCAACAGGGAAATGATTTTCGGACCCGCCACGAAAATCACAAACAATGCGGTGAGCACGGCCATGCCGGTGCGTGTTGTCAAGTAACGGAAAACGTTAAGAGCAGAGACCTCACTCGTCAAACGCAACAGCAAATAATAAAGCATCTCAGGTCTCTTTCTTCTCAAGCGGGAATTGTTTGCGCAAAGCTTCGACGAGTGGCCCCATTTTGCTGCCCAGCGATCCTTTGACGACGACACTGTCGCCCGCGGCCAAGTCACGAAGCAATGTTTCAAGCAATGCTGCCGAGGTTTCGGCATAGGTGGCGCGCTTGGCTTCTGGCACGGCATCCCATAAATGTTTCATCATCGGACCCGCGGCATAGAGGCGGTCAATTCCGGCTTCGTCTAAAGTGTTGGCGAGTCCCTTATGCAATCCAACACTGAATTGGCCGAGTTCCAACATATCACCCAAAACGGCGATGCGGCGACCTTTGCGGGCTTTCGCCGCTGTGGCCAAAAGTTGCAATGCGGCTGTCATGGATTCTGGATTGGCGTTGTAGCTTTCATCGAGCAACAGAACGTTGCCCTTGCCGAGACTCAGCAACTCCTGCCCGCCACGCCCTTTGGCAGGTTGGGCATGTGCGAGGGCCAAAGCCGCACGCGCGAGATCTGCACCTGCGCATCTCACGGCGGCCAAGACGCTCAAGCTGTTTAAGGCCATGTGCGCGCCCGGCGTGCCGAGTTTGAATGTCACATCTTCGCCCATCACGTCGGCCGAGATGCAGCAGCAGGTGCTGTGCAGTGCCAATTGCTTCAGGCGTACATCGGCCTTCTCATGCTTGCCGAAACTGATGATGCTGGAGATACCTGCTGCCTTCGCGCGCTCACGGAGAAAATCGAAGTGGGCTGAATCGCGATTGAGGATGGCCGCACCACCGGGCACGATGCCCGAGAATATTTCAGCCTTGGCTTCAGCGATTTCTTCCATCGATTTGAAGTGGCCCAAATGACTGGCGGCAATGGTGGTGATGATGGCGATGTGCGGCTGCACCATTTTCACCAGCGGTGTGATCTCGCCGGGATGGTTCATGCCCACTTCGAAAATGCCGAAGGCAGCGTGGCGTGGAAAACGAGCGAGGGTGAGCGGCACGCCCCAATGATTGTTGAATGATGCCGTGGACGCATGGGTTTCGCCCGATGCCGCGAAAGCGACGCGGAGCATTTCCTTGGTGGACGTTTTGCCAACGCTGCCAGTGACGGCGATGGACTTCCCTTTGTTCCAACTGCGCGCAGCTCGGCCCATGTTTTCCAACCCGCGCAAGGGATCACCCGCCACTTGCAAGATGGCACCCGCAGATTTCATTTCATCGCCGACCTGTGAGACGATAGCTACCCCCGCCCCGGCCTGCAGGGCCTTGGTGACAAAGCTGTGACCATCATGGGTGTCGCCCTTGATCGCCACAAAGATATCGCCTTGCGCAATGGCGCGCGAGTCGATGGAAATGCCATTCATCGCCTTGGTGATATGCCCGTGCAACGTGCCACCCGTTGCGGCGAGCAGTTCCTGCACTGTCCACAAGGCGCGATCAGCCATGATAGTCTTCCCCGCGCAGAGCTGCTTTCACCGCTTCATGATCACTGAAGGGCAAGGTCTTGCCGCCAATGATCTGGCCCTCCTCGTGGCCTTTGCCTGCGACCAAAAACACATCGCCTTCTTTCATCATTTCAATGCCTGTCCGGATGGCTTTGGCGCGGTCGTCCAATTCTTGGGCCTTGCTTGTGCCCGCCAGCACTTCCTTGCGAATTTGTGCGGGTACTTCGCTGCGTGGGTTGTCGTCGGTTATGATCACGATGTCCGCGAGTTTTTGTGCGATGGCGCCCATCTGCGGGCGCTTGCCTTTGTCACGGTCACCACCGCAGCCGAAGGCGACAATCAATTTGCCCTTCGTCGCCGGGCGAAGCGCCTGCAACACATTCTCCAATGCGTCGGGGGTGTGGGCATAGTCCACAAAGATGCCGCCGCCTGTGGGTGCGCTGGCCACATAATCCATGCGGCCCTTGGCCCCCTTCAGGGATTCCAAAGCATGAAGGGTCATCACGGTTTCGCCACCTGATGCGATCACCAGACCTGCGGCCACCAGGGCGTTGGAGACTTGAAAGGCGCCCACCAAGGGCAGCGCCACTTCATGGCGCGCATGCGGCGTTTCAATCGTCAACAATTGTTCTAGGCCCGATGGCCTGCAGGCGATGAGCTTCAAATCAATACCATTGCGGCCCACCAGAAAGGGGCGAAGGCCTGCATTCTTCACATGGGCCAGAACCTCAGCAGCCTCGGGCATATCCATGTTGATCACGGCGGGTGCACCTTGCGGCAGCAGTACATCAAACAGGCGCAGCTTGGCCTTGAAGTAGTTCTCAAACGTGCCGTGATAATCGAGATGGTCGCGGGTGATGTTGGTGAAGGCCCCCGCCGTGAGACGCAAGCCGTCAAGGCGGTTCTGTTCCAACCCATGGCTTGATGCTTCAATGGCCAAATGTTTCACCCCGTCTTCGCGGAGGTTGGCGGCGAGTTCTGCAAGCTGCACGGGATCTGGCGTTGTGTGTGCCAAATATTGCGCACCTTCAGGACCGACGACACCGATGGTGCCCAGGCTTGCGGCCCGAAAACCCATGGCGGCCCAAATCTGGCGTACAAAGACCGAGACCGATGTTTTGCCGTTGGTGCCTGTCACCGCGACGATGGTTTCGGGTTGGGAATCGTAAAAACGTGCGGCCGCAAGCGCCAAAAGGCGGCGCGGATTTTCTACGGCGACAACTGGGGACGCGCCCTTGTATGCACCCATTTGGCAGAGCACGGCTGTGGCACCCGCAGAAAAAGCCTTGTCGATGAAGGCGGCGCCGTCCACTTTCGTCCCCGGCAAGGCAGCAAAAAGAAACCCAGGTTTCACCTCTCGGCTGTCGGCGGTCAGGCCAGAAATGGGTACATCGCCGCCCTTGGGCAGCGTTGCGTCTTCTTTCAACAAGTGGCTGAGAAGAACAGTCACGCTGGCTCAGCCTTCCTTCTTTGCGGTTTTGGCCTGTTTGGCCAATTTGGCCAGATCTTCGGCACTGAATTGCGGTTCAACGCCGAGCATTGGGGCGACGCGCGCAATGATGTTTGACGCGGTGGGCACGGCGTTCCAACCTGCAGTGGTGAAGCCGTGTGTTTCTGGCGCAGCCTGTGGTTCATCCAGCATCACGAGGATGGCATATCTCGGATGGTCCATCGGGAAGGCACCGATAAAACTGGATAAAACTTTGTCCTTCACATAGCGACCATGCACGACTTTTTCGGCTGTGCCGGTCTTGCCACCCACGCGATAGCCGATGACGTCAGCAAATTCGCCGGTGCCCTTTTGCACATTGGCGCGGAAGAGATAGCGCATGGTGGCTGACGTTTCGGGCTTCACAATCTGATGGGCGAGCGCTTGCGCCTCTTCCTTCGAGCGCTTGAGGAATGTGGGGGGCACGGCTATGCCACCGTTGATCATGTCTGCAATCACAGACAAGCCTTGCAGTGGTTGTACGGCAAAACCATGGCCAAAGGCAGCGGTGGCGGAAGCAAGTTTGCTCCAATGGCGGGGCAGCAAGGGCTTGGCGCTTTCGGGAACTTCCGTCACCAACCTGTCGAGCAAGCCGACGCGGCGCAGGAACTCCATATGGTTATCAAGGCCAACAGCAAGGGCCATTTTCGCAGTGCCAATGTTCGAGGAATTGGTAAAGACCTCTTCCATCGATTGTTCGGCATGGGTGTGAAGGTCATGAATACGGAATTTGCCGATTTGCAGTGGCGCGCCAGTGCTGAAATGTGAATTGAGATTTGCTGTCCCATAGTCCAGCGCCATGGCAAAGGTGACGGCCTTGATTACGGAGCCCAGTTCATAAACGCCACTGGTCAACTTGTTCTGCTGGTCCGAGGTGAGGTGCTTGTCTTCGGCATTGGGGTTGAAGTCCGGCAATGACGCAAGCGCCAGGATTTCGCCCGTCTCGACATTCATGATGATGCCGCCGCCGGATTTGGCTTTGAACTTGACGACGGCCTTGGCCACCTCGTCGGTCACCGCCTGTTGAACCCGGATGTCCATGGCGAGTTGTGCAGGGGCAGTGGAATGGGTTTCCGGCTCGTTCAATGAAGCGGTGTAGAGTGCGCCTTGGTCATCGAGGAATTTCTCAACACCTGCGATGCCCTTGGTATCAACGTCAACATAACCAACCGTGTGGGCCGCCAGACGACCCAGCGGATAGACACGTTTGCGCTCTTCCACGAAGCCCACGCCGGGAATACCAAGATTGTAAATCGCGTCGCGCTCATCCGGCCCCACCTGACGCTTCAACCAAACGAAGGCGCGGCCCGGCTGGGTCAGCTTTTCGCGCAGCGATTTGGCATCGAGGTCAGGAATATTGGCGGTGAGCAGTTCCACCGCTTCATCCACGTCGATGATCTTGCGTGGATCGGCATAGAGCGAGGACACCGAGATGTCGGTGGCCATTATGACATTGTTGCGGTCTACAATATCAGGACGCGGCTGGCGCGGTTCATGATCGGCGAGTTCGGGATTGGCTGGAGCTGCATGATGCAACAAGGTCAACTGGCCAAGTTGGATCGTGATCGCCGCGAAGAATGCACTGAACGCAATCCCCAACAGGCGAATACGGTTCTGGCCTTTGAGGCCTTGCAGATTTGAATGGGGCAAGCTCACTGCAAGCTCTCCAGCATTTTACCGATCTCATCAGCGTTTTGCGCTTCAAGTTTGAGCGGCGGGGTTTGCGGAACTTTCGCGCCGATCTCTGCCAAGGGTACGATCTGCTGGGCCGTGAGAGTTTGAAGTTTCAATTGCTCTTCCGCCAATTTCTGGATGCGGTCCGGCCGTGTCAGGCTGGCCCATTCGGCACCCAGCAGTTTGATTTTCTCGCGTTCATCGATGATGGATTTTTCGGCCTTGGCGATGTCGCGCTCGAGGCCGCGGGTTTTGTGTTCCAGCGAATAAAGGAAGAAAGCGGCGATAAGCACGCTGACCACGAGAAAGGCGTTGGCGAGTTTGACCATCAGTGCCGCTCCATTCGTGGCAGGCCAAAATCCACGGGAGAAAGCGGCAAACCCTGCAGCGCCGTGCGGATGCCAAAACGCAGCTTGGCGGAACGGGCACGCGGATTGGAATGGGATTCAGAATCGCTGGCGGCAAGGGCGTTGCGATTGGTTTGCACGAAGGTTGCCGGCGGTGCTTGCGGTTCGGCCAGTTGATGGCGTGAGGTGGCGGGGGCCTTTCCGGTGCGGGCGGCAAAGAAGCGTTTCACGATGCGGTCTTCCAGAGAATGAAAAGTGACGACGACGAGCCTGCCGCCCTCGGCCAGGATATTTTCGGCAGCGAGCAAGGCATTTGCCAATTCTTCAAGCTCGGCATTCACATGAATGCGCAGCGCCTGAAATGTGCGCGTTGCAGGATGGGTGCGGTCTTGGGCCCTTTGCGGCCCGGTGGCGCGTTCAACAGCCTTCACCAGATCAAGCGTCGTCAAGATCGGTGCTTCGCTGCGGGCTTTTACAATGGCGCGGGCGATGGCGCGCGAACGCGGCTCTTCGCCCAGAATAAAAATGATTTGTGCCAGATCTTCGGCATCCAAGGTGTTGACGAAGTCCTTGGCGGATTTGCCCTCTTGGCCCATGCGCATATCAAGCGGGCCGTCTTTCATGAAGGAGAAGCCGCGCGCCGCCTCATCGATCTGCATGGAGGACACGCCCACATCCAGCACTACGCCTTGCACTTTGCTCAAACCTAAATCAGTGAGGATGTCTTCGAGATTGGCGAATGTGCCCTGCACCAGTTTCAGGCGCGGGCCGAATTCCGCCACCATGGCCTGCCCCGCCGCAATGGCCGAGGGATCACGATCGATGGCAATGACCTGAGCCTCGGATGACTGCAAAATGCCGCGCGTATAGCCGCCCGCACCAAAGGTGCCATCAATGAAAATGCCCCCCTCATCTGGGGCCAGTGCGCGCAGCACTTCGGGCAGCATGACGGGCACATGCCGGGCTTTTGGGCTATCAGAATTGCTGGCCGGTTGAGACATCAGGAACTTGCGTCGGTTGAGAGTTTGTTAACCACCGCAACATGCCCCGCGCAGTCTTAACAAATCGTTTCAAATGCGATTCATTTCAAGGCTTTGAGGGAAATGCCAGTCGGCCTGTAAGCCGGGTTCTGTCCACAGGGGTTGCCCCCTGTTGGATGGCCATTCATCTGGAGCCTGTGTTGCCACAGGCTTCGTGCAACCAACCCGGGCGGCGGGCCGGAAACAGCCTTGAAGCTTGACGCTTCGTGCCGCCCCTATTCGGTTTTGCTCCGGGTGGGGTTTGCCTGGCCAAGCTTCGTTACCGAAGCCGCGGTGCGCTTTTACCGCACCTTTTCACCCTTACCACGCAAGCATGGCGGTTTGTTTCTGTGGCACTTTCCCTGGGGTTACCCCCGCCGGGCGTTACCCGGCACCCTGATCCCGTGGAGCCCGGACTTTCCTCCCTCCTCCAGCTTTCGCCATTGAGAAGAGCGGCCATCCGGCCGACTGACCGGGTGGGGTTAGGCGCGATGGGAGGCTGGGTCAACTGGGGGCGTCGGCGAAACGTTACGCCCCGCGCCGCAAGTCCCTGATCACGTCGCGCAAGAGCTTGATGGCGTGATAGCCAATGAACAGACCGATCAGAAGGGCCGCAAGCGAGTCCAGCCAGTAGAGCCTGCCTGTAGCCAGGATGATTGCACCCGTCACGGCAACTGCCGCAGAAGCCGCGGCATCAGAAATTGTATCCAGAATCACAGAGCGCATGTGCAGATCATCCTTGTCGTCATCGTCGTCCAGAACGAATGCCCCAATCAACATAGCGATGGTGGCTAAGACGCTGACGATCACGACCGGCTGCGCCGCGATGTCCGGCGTGTTGCCGAGCAAGCGCTGCGTGGCCGTGGCCACAACAAATACTGTCACAATCAACAGGAACAGCGCGTTGATGAGCGCCACCACGGTGGTTGCTTTGGTGTAGCCATTGGGGTGTTGCTGGATGCGGATGGCAAGGATGCCAAGACCAATCGCGGTTGAGTCAGCAATATAATCACCACCAGCCGCAAGAACGCCCAAGGAATGCGAAGCGAGCCCTACAATTACCAGACCCGCGACCATCACCAGATTCAAGAGCAAGACCAGAATCAAACGCGTTTCCTGTTTCATGAACAGGGCATAGCATGGTCTGCGGGTTGCGGTGACCCAGCGGGCTTCACTGGCGGAACCGCTGCTCTTGTAATTTCCCCACCACACACCATTTGACGCAAGGTTACCTTTGAGGCTTTGCCATGAACGATGCTGAGATGATTGCGACTCTGACGCGGCTCAAACTTATTGCCCGGTTCATGGACAATGGCTGGGGCATTCCGTTTACGCGCTTTCGCTTTGGCGCGGATGCTTTCACCAGTGTCATCCCTGTGGGTGGCGATGTGCTGATGACGGCTGCTTCGCTCTATCTCGTCATCAAGGCTTGGGAGATGGGGGCACCACGCCCTTTGCTGGCGCGGATGCTGGGCAATGTGGCGGTAGAGGCCGGGATTGGCGCTGTGCCGGTGATCGGCGGCATTCTTGATGTGTTGTTCATGGCCAATGTCAAGAACATGGATTTGTTGACAGAATTTCTGCGACAAAAAGGCGTTGCGGTGGCGTGAGATTTCAACACTTGGCTGGTGGACAGGCGGCGTAAGTGAACTATGCTTGGACCCATGATGAAATTCTTGATGTGGGCCACGGTGGCCGTGGCCCTGAGCCTTCCGGCGCAAGCGCAGGAGCGGCAGTGGAGTCTTGATGCCACCAACAAACAGGCCTTTCTGGTGTTTGGCGTTCCGGACACTGATGATGTGGGCCTGAGCTTCTGGTGCGACATTGGCACTGACCGGATGGCGGCCTATTTGCCTGACTCATTTGCACGGCTGAAATCCGGCGAGCGCACCATGATGAGGATCGCCGTTGACGGAAAAACATTCCTTTTGCCTGCCACCGCGGCGCGCGACCCAGCTTCAGGACACATTACGGTTGAAGGCAAATTCAAAGCCAAGGATGCTTTGATGACGAGCCTCTCCAATGGCGAGACGGTGGCTGTCAACATCAAGGGCCACAGTGCTACTTATCCCCTGGCCGATGCCGATTTTGAAGGTTTGCTGAACACTTGTGCACAGGTTGACACGGGGAACTAAGCTTAACCGGCCCGCAGTAATTTGTGCAGGGTTGCCACGGTTGAGATATCGGCCACACCGTCCACTCTTTCCTGCCTGAAGTGGCGTTGGAAGGCTTCGACCACGATCTTGGTGCGTTGGTCAAATGTGCCTGTGACTTCAAGGCCGTAGCCGTACATCTTCAACAGACCTTGCAAGGCGGTGACAGGGTCTCCCGCATCGCCCAACTGCAGGAATGTCCCGCCGCTCACCAGCTCTGGCGTCACATAGTGGCCGACGCCTTTTTGATGCAGGAAGTGCCAATCAAATTTCTCGCCCGGATCGATCTTGCGGCCCGGTGCCACATCGGAATGGGCCAGCACATTGCGCGGCTTGATTGCATGGCGCGCGATGATGTCTTGGCACAGGGCAGCCACGTGTTCCATTTGCCGCGCAGGAAATTCCGGATAGCCCATGGTGTGACCGGGGTTTTGGATTTCAATGCCGATCGAATGTGAATTGATATCTTCAACGCCAGCCCAGGATGAAACACCAGCATGCCAAGCGCGTTTGGCTTCATCAACCATTTGAATAATGGCGCCCTGCTCATCCACCAGATAGTGGCAAGAGACTTCCGATTCTTCGTTGCACAACCAATCGCAGGCGCGTTTGGCGTCACTCATGCCCGTGTAATGCAGAATGAGGATCGAGACCTTGGCGCGCCGGTCATTGATATTGGGCGAGCGTTGAAGCTTGTGCGGCAGGCTTGTGCCGATCACAGCTCATGCACCTTTTCAATCTCGGCATAGGCCGCGTTGATGCGGGCCAAGCGGTCGGTGGCCAGCCGCACCATTTCTGCAGGCACGCCGGCTGCAATCTGCTTGTCTGGATGCAGCTCTTTCACCAAAGCCTTGTAGCGCTTTTTCACTTCGGCAATTTTGCTGGTGGGCGGGATGCCCAGAACTTCAAATGGATCATCGCGCAAGGCCACGTGATGGGCGCGAATGCGCAGCCAATCGGCATTTTCAAAACCAAAGATTTTGGCGACGGCTTCGAGATAGACGAGTTCATTGGGGTGGATCACCCCGTCGGCCTTGGCGATGTGAAAGAGGCCGTCGATCACACTTTCCAAGACATGGGACTTTGGCCCGAAAAGTTTCGCCACCTGGGCCGCATAAGACTCAAAACCCGCCACATCCTGCTTGGCCATGTTGAAGACGCGGCTGACTGCGGCGCGGTCGTTCTCAGGCACATGAAAGACTTCGGAGAAGGCCTGAACTTCATCATCGGTCACCACGCCATCGGCCTTGGCCATTTTGGCACCCAGCGCAATCATGCCAATGGTGAAGGCCACTGATTTTTCCGGAGGTTGGGACGCACCTGTGACAGAGCCCAGCGCGTGGACCACGCCACCGCCCAAGCCTTGGGCAAAATCTGCGATGCGAGACCAGACCGTCATTCAAGCACTCTAGTGGATTCGTTTAGGAGCAGAAGGCTCAAGCCCGTTTGCGCCAGTAATACATCATGTTGAAGACGGGTGTATCGCCATCAAGGCCGCGGGCCAAGCGCTGTTCAATGTGCCAGGCGCGGCCTGCTACCCAGAAGGTCGCCATGAAAACCGGAATGGCGACCAAGACCAACAAGACCTGGATCACAATGTCTGGCAGGCCAATCATTTTCGAGAAGGCCCAGACCGAAGCGGCAGCGGCAGCGCCCACAAGGCAGAAAGTCAACAGCGTTGCACCCGCTGCGGCGAGAAAGCTGCCAAAGGGACTCAATGCCTGAGCCGATGGGGCGGGTTGATTGTCGGGCCTGATAAATTCTTGTTCCATGGGATTCATATGCCCGCGCCGCGTTCAGGAATCAACCCCGGGATTGGATCACTTGTGATTCCACTCATGGAAATGAGGCCAAATCGCATCCGGGAAATAGGGCCCGAATTCGCCGGGGTGATCTTCGCGGACATCATAGTAAGTTGCCAAGTCGGTTGAGAACAGACGCTCTTGTTCAAAGCCATGCTTGTGGTGGTGATGGGCGTGGTGCCGATGGGCTTCAGCTGCCGTCGTCGAGGCCAAGCTCATCGCGGCCAAAATTCCTGCCAAGCCCAAGAGTTTTTTCATCATGTCAAAACCTTCCCATGGTGATTCTATTGGCTGGCACTTTGCCAGCAGTCGGCTTGCAAATCCAGTTGCACAGATTCCCCCGATGGTGAGGGTCAGGCCGCAGCCGTATGCTCGCCCGCTCCCAGCCCGATCATGCGGCAGATGGCATAGGTCAAGTCTGCGCGGTTCAAGGTGTAGAAGTGGAAATCTTCGACCCCTTCGCGCTGCAGGGCCTGCACCTGTTCGGCGGCCACCATGGCCGCAACAAGATTACGGGTTTCGGGCTCGGCATCGAGGCCAGTAAAGCGCCGGATCATTTCTGGCTCAATATGCGCGCCGCATTTCGCGGCGAATTCCTGGGCCTTGGCAAAATTGGTGATGGGCAAAATGCCGGGGATCAATTTGATCTTGATGCCGCGCGCGGCGATGCGGTCACGGAGCCGCAGATAAAATGCGTTGTGAAAGAAGAATTGAGTGATGGCTTGGGTTGCGCCATGATCGGCCTTGTCGGCCAGAAAAGCCAGGTCTTCTTCGATGGAAACCGACTCAGGATGTTTTTCCGGATAGGCCGAAACGCTTACCTCAAAATTTCCGATCTCGCGGATGCCGCGCACCAGGTCAGCGGCATTGCGGTAGCCATCCGGGTGCGGTGTGAAGCGCGCACCCACACCTTGTGGCGGATCGCCGCGCAGCGCCAGAATGTGACGCACGCCTGCCGCCCAGAAATCACGCAACACGGCATTCACTTCATCCTTGGTGGCATCCACACAGGTGAGATGAGCTACGGGTGCCATAGTGGTTTCCTGCGCGATGCGGCGCACGGTGTTCAAGGTCCGATCCCGCGTCGTGCCGCCTGCACCGTAAGTGACGGAGACGAAGCTGGGGCCCAGTGTTTCCAGTTTGCGCAGGTTGCGCCACAGGCTGGCTTCGGCCTCATCCGATTTGGGCGGGAAGAATTCGAAAGAAACGGAAATGTTTTTGCTCACGCGCTGGCCTTTGCGGTTTGAGGGGAATGTTTTTGTGGTTCTGGCAAAGCCGCAAGCCAGACGGAGACGGTCAGGCCTGCGCCCGTTTTCAACCATGGCGGTGGCAATACTTTATGTTCGCGCAAGCCCAACCCGGCACGGGCGAGAAAGCCCGACATTTGTTCTGCGGAAACGCCCAAGCGGCGGTGGGCATGGGCGCTGCGCAAATCCTCCACCTCGTGCGGGGCGAAATCCACAACCAACATCTGGCCGCCGGGCTTTAACACGCGGCGTGCTACCAGCAATGCCCGTTGCGGATCATCCAGAAAATGCAAGACTTGATGGATGGAGATGAGATCGGCTGTCGCATCGGCAAAGGGCAGCGCGTAAATATCGGCATGGCGAATTTGCACATGCTTGAGGCCGGCGCGTTCGATATTGGCGCGGGCAATGGCTAGCATGTCGCGGCTTTGATCCACGCCCCAGAGCTGGCTGCCTTTATCGGCAAAGAGTTCGAGCATCCGGCCGGTGCCCGTGCCGAGATCGAGAATGGTGTTGAACTTGGTCTGGCCCAACATCGCCAACATGGCCGCTTCCACTTCGCCTTCCTGCACATGAAGCGAGCGGAGCTTTTGCCATTGGACGGCGTTGGCGGCAAAATAATCTGCGGCCTGGGCCTGACGTTGCTGGCGGATTTGCTCGAGGCGCGTGAGGTCAGCTGCCAAAATTTCATCGTGGGCGGGCAGCATATCGACAAGGGCGCGCGACAATGCTCCGCCCCTGCCCTCTTCGCGCTGCCGGAAGAGAACCCAGTTGCCTTCCTTGTGGCGGGTGATGAGGCCTGCTTCTGTCATCAGTTTCAAATGGCGCGAGACGCGCGGCTGGCTTTGGCTGAGTACATAGGTGAGTTCGGTCACATTCATTTCGCCATGCGACAGGGCAAAGAGAATGCGCAGCCGCGTCATTTCGGCCACTGCGCGCAAACCTGCCAGGAGTTCGTCCATCATTCCCTCAATCATTTGGTAATCTATATAAACATATCTTTATATAGATTGCAATGTCCGCCGTTTTTTGCCAAAATCAGTCGCAAATATCTGCTGGTTGTGGCGAGGGTTGATTTTTTTGCAAAGACCTTCACATTGCCACAGTGTGAAATGAAAATGAAAATACGAGCACGGGGCAAGGCCGGGGCTTACAAGAGATCGGGACACGTCAGAATGACTATCAATCGTCGTAATTTTCTTCTTTTTGCCAGTGGTTTGGCCATTGGCTTTGGAAGCATCCCGCAGGCGTGGGCCGCAAGCTCGCCAGAGGATTATGTGCACCAAATGGGCGGCGAGGTTTTAGCCTTGGCCAAGGGCGGGCACCGCGGTGACAAGGGCTTGCAGCGGCGCTTTGCGACGCTTCTCAACCGCTATATCAATATGCCCTCGGTTGCCAATTTTGCCTTGGGGACTGCGCGGCAGAGCCTTCCGTCAGGTGACAAAGCGAAATTCTATGACCTTGTCGCGAATTATGCGGCTGCCCTGTTTGTTTGGTACGCACAGGATTTCCAAGGCTCTGATCTTAAAATCAA
>Ga0209069_10000553_pt1 | contig 17491 bp, 14 predicted proteins | sample Str013_2_FD_187202 | JGI IMG/M metagenome (GOLD analysis project Ga0209069, IMG submission 187202) | Freshwater sediment microbial communities in response to fracking from Pennsylvania, USA - Straight Creek_MetaG_SC_2013 (SPAdes) (version 2) | ecosystem: Environmental > Aquatic > Freshwater >...
GCGCGGCACGCTCTGCCAGCTCATGTTCATGCCGAGGCCGATCTCCGGGACGCGCAGGTGGGCGTCGCGGGCCATGATCCGGAAATCCAGCGCCACCGCCAGCGCGACTCCGCCACCGATACAAAAGCCTTCGATGGCGCCGATGGTGATCTGCTCCATTTCCTGCCAGGCCCGGGTCAGCCGCGGTCCCAGTTTCAGATGCCGGCGCAGCGTACCGAGGTCCATGGTCGCGCGCGCGCGGCCTTCGGCATCCTTGAGGTCAAAGCCGGCGCTGAACGCCTTGGTGCCGCCGGTGAGCACGACGACCGAGGTCGCGGCATCATCCTCGAAGCCGCGGGCGGCATCGGTGAGCTGGCGCAGGGCGTCCGGCGACAGCGCGTTGATGCCATCGCCGCGGTCAAAGCGCACCACGGCGATGCGGCCCTCTGGGCCCAGGCCCTTCTCGATCGTCACAAAGCCTGCCAATTCGGAGCCTCCCTGCCCGTGGTTTACTTGACCGACCGACTACAAATGTCCGGTTCGACGATGCTCGGGTTTGCTTTCGGGCACGAGAAAGCGGATCGTGGTGCCGAGCGTGATCCAGTTGGCGTTTTCGCCGGTGATGTTGTGGCCGTAGATCAGGTCGACGGAGAAGATTTCGTTCGGCCGGTAGCGTACGCCAGTCTGAAATCGCGGATGCAGCGCGCCTGGGTTATCGGCGGCGGCACCGGTCTGACCAAATGCCTCGATGGTCCATTGCAGGGTGTCGGTGAATTTCCAGTCGAAGCCGATGCCATAGGTGAGGTAATGCCGGTCGACGGTGCGGTCCCACAGCCAGCCGCCGTTGACGTTGATCCGCATCGTCTCGGAAAGGCGAAACGTTGCCGGAATCACCGCGAAGGCTGTCTGGCTTTCACCGGTCATCACGTCGAACGAGCCGCCGGCATAGAACGAAAATCCGAGCTTGCCGATGCCGGTTGGCGCGATGTTCATCTTGGCCTTCGGCGCGACGGTCCTGCTCCATTCGCCGTCGCTTCGGGCCTGGTTGGAGAGCAGACTCAATTCCACCGGTTTGAACGGGTCGACCACGCAGGATGGATTGGCGACCATCGAGAAATCGGTATTGGTCGCCGCCGACATCCAGGTTTCGACCTTGCACGATCCGACGTCGGAAATGTCGGCAGCATCGACCGCGTAGGCGCCATTGGCCGCCCGGGCCGTGCCGGTCGCAAGCCACGCCCAAGCGAGCGTCGCCGTCGCCAGTCCGATCATCCCTGCCCGTGTTTCCATCAGAAAATGCTAGCAGAGTCGCCGTCTCGACATAGCCCCGATTTTGCGCCTATCCTGCTCGCATGACCGATCATGAGCACGACCATCATCACCACGACCACGACCATTCCGAGCTGTCGGAGACCGAGTTGCGCGTGCGCGCACTCGAGACGATCCTGACCGAAAAAGGATACGTCGATCCGGCTTCGCTCGATCGCTTGATCGAGACCTATGAGACCAAGGTCGGGCCACGGAACGGCGCGCGGGTGGTGGCGCGGGCATGGTCCGATCCGGACTATCGTTCCCGCCTGATCAAGAACGCGACGCCTGCCATCGCCGAACTCGGCTATGCCGGGCGGCAGGGCGAACACATCGTGGCGGTCGAGAACACCCCTGCACTCCACAACATGGTCGTTTGCACGCTGTGCTCATGTTATCCGTGGCCGGTGCTCGGACTGCCGCCGGTTTGGTACAAATCGGCGCCCTACCGCTCCAAGGCGGTGAAAGATCCCCGTGGCGTCCTGCGGGATTTCGGCTTCGAACTGCCGGAAGCGACCGATATTCGTGTCTGGGATTCGACCGCCGAAATCCGCTATCTGGTGCTGCCGATGCGGCCAAAGGGAACCGAGGGCTGGAGCGAGGCGCGGCTTGCCGAACTCGTGACGCGCGACAGCATGATCGGCACCGGCCTGCCGAAGCAGCCGAACGAGGTAAATTGATGGACGGCGCGCATGATATGGGCGGTGTCGCTTGGTCGGGGCCGGTTATCCCCGAGCCGAACGAACCGGTGTTTCACGCCGAATGGGAGCGGCGCGCCTTCGCCATCACGCTGGCGATGGGCATGCCCGGCGGCTGGAACATCGACATGTCGCGCTTCGCCCGCGAAGATCGCCCGCCCGATGATTATCTCGGCAAAAGCTACTATCAGATCTGGCTCGCCGGCCTCGAGCGGCTGATGCTGGAGCGCGGCCTGATCGCGCCGGATGAGGTCAAAGCCGGCAAGCCGCTGCATCCCGCCAAGCCCGTGATGAGGAAGCTAACGCCCGAGGGTGTCGCTGCCATGCTGCATCGGGGCGGACCGACCGAGCGCGAGAGCAACGGCCCGGCGCGCTTCGCTTCCGGCGATCGCGTGCGCGCGAAGGTCATCCATCCTCCAACCCATACGCGGCTGCCGCGCTACGTGCGCGGCCATGTCGGGATGGTCGAACGTGTGTTGGGGTGTCATGTTTTTCCTGACAGCAACGCCACCGGCGCGGGCGAGAATCCGCAGTGGCTGTATACCGTGACATTCGACGGCCGAGAGCTATGGGGAGATGGTTCCGATCAGGGCCTGAAGGTTTCCGTCGATGCCTGGGAACCCTATCTGGAGCGGGTCTGATGTCACGGGATTTGCGACAAGCCGCGGCCGACGCCGCACGCGCGGTGCCTGGCCTGCCCCGGGATTCCGACGGGCCGGTGTTTCGCGAACCCTGGGAAGCGCAGGCCTTCGCGATGGCGCTCGCGCTGCATGCGCGCGGATTGTTCAGCTGGAACGAATGGGCGGCCGCGCTCGCCGATCAGATCAAGCGGGCCCAGGCGGCCGGCGATCCCGATACCGGCGAGACCTACTATCGGCACTGGCTTGCCACTCTCGAAAACCTGGTCGCGGCGAAAGGCGTGGCGACGTCGGATGTCCTGCATCGCTATCGCGATGCCTGGGACCATGCCGCCGACCGCACGCCGCACGGTTCGCCGATCGAGTTGACGCCGGCGGATTTTGGCGCGCCGTAAACACGTTCTCACCGACGACCCGCATATTCCCGCCACCCCTTCGCGCGCAACGCGCAGGCCGGACACTCCCCGCAGCCAAAGCCCCACTCATTCTGGGCGCCGCGCTCGCCGAGATAACAGGTGTGGGAATGCTCGCGGATCAGGTCCACCAGCCCTGCCCCACCGAGTTCGTGCGCGAGTTTCCAGGTCGAAGCCTTGTCCAGCCACATCAGTGGCGTGTGCAGTTCGAATGGCCTGGCCATACCGAGACTGAGCGCCGCTTGCAGCGCCCTGATGGTCTCGTTGCGGCAATCCGGATAGCCGGAATAGTCGGTCTCACACATGCCGCCGATGATGTGGCGGATGCCGCGCCGGTACGCCAGCGCCGCGGCGAAGGTAAGAAACACCAGATTGCGGCCGGGCACGAAGGTATTGGGCAGCCCGTCCGCGCCCATCGCGATCGCGACATCGCGTGTCAGCGCGGTGTCGGAAATTTCGGCCAGTGTCGGAATCTCCAGGGTATGGCTATCGCCCAGTCTGGCCGCCCAATCCGGCCGCAGCGCTTTCAGGCCTTGCAGCAGGCGATCGCGGCATTCGAGTTCGATGGCGTGGCGCTGGCCGTAGGCGAAGCCAAGCATTTCGACGCGCGCGAAACGCGCAAGCGCCCATGCGAGGCAGGTGGTGGAATCCTGCCCGCCCGAGAACAACACCAGCGCGGTTTCGGATTGCAATTGTTCACTCATGGGGCGCCCTTAGCATTCCCCGGTCCACAGGCCAATCGGTGGAAATCGTTCGGTTTCGGCTGGTTCCGCTGGGATCGACACGGCGCTTGCGGCATAAAGCACCGACTTCTCTCTGGCACTGGTACCCCATGACCCCTTCCCGCGACATTTCACGGCTGCTCGAAATCATGGCGGCCCTGCGTACGCCCGTCACCGGCTGCCCATGGGATATCGATCAGGATTTCGCGTCGATCGCGCCCTACACGATCGAGGAAGCCTACGAAGTCGCCGAAGCCATTGCGCGCCACGATCTCGACGACCTCCGCGACGAACTCGGCGATCTCCTGCTGCAAGTGGTGTTTCATGCGCGGATAGCGGAAGAGCGACACGCCTTCGCGTTTGGCGACGTGGTGGAGGCCATCACGCGAAAGATGATCAGGCGCCACCCGCATGTCTTTGCCGACAAGGACGGAAATTTGTCGGCCAACCACGTGAGGGGCGCCTGGGATCGGATCAAGGCCGAGGAAAAGGCCGAGCGCGCGGCGCGCCGACCGCCAGAAGAGGTTGGGCCCAAATCGCTGCTATCCGGCGTCAAGGCGGGACAACCGGCGCTGGCGCGCGCCATGGATCTGCAGCGCAAGGCTTCCAGCGTCGGTTTTGACTGGAACGACCCGCGCGCGGTATTGAACAAGATCCGCGAGGAAGCTGATGAGATCGAGGCCGCGCTCGATCAGGGCGACGCGGCCGAACTTGCCGAGGAAACCGGGGACCTGCTTTTTGCGGCGGTCAACCTGGCGCGGCATGTCGGCGCCGATCCCGAGATGGCGTTACGCGGCACCAACAGCAAATTCGAACGACGGTTTGGCTATATCGAACGGACGCTCGCCGCCCGCGGCCGTTCGCTGGAGGATGCGACCCTGGATGAAATGGATGCGCTGTGGGACGAGGCGAAGACGGAGGCCCAACCCGCCTCACCCGCACCGGCGGCGAACGATGGTCGGTCCGGCACCTGATTTGAAGTGCATCAAAGTAGAGTGCCGCGAAGGATCAAGGCCGCTACGCCGAAATAGATGACGAGACCGGTGACATCGACCAGCGTTGCGACAAAGGGCGCGGAGGCGCTCGCCGGATCGAAGCCGACGCGTTTGAGGATGAACGGCAGCATCGATCCGCACATCGATCCAAAGGTCACGATGCCGACCAGCGCGGTTCCGACGGTCATGGCCACCAAGATCCAGTGCGCGCCGTAGTCGAAGATACCCAGTGTCTGCCACGCCGTAATTCTGGCAATTCCAATCATCCCCAGGATGGCGCCGAGCGTCAGGCCGGTCGGCAGCTCGCGCAGCGCCACGCGCCACCAATCGCGCAGCCGAAGCTCGTGTAGCGCCAGGGCGCGTATCAACAACGATGTTGCTTGCGACCCCGAATTGCCGCCCGAACTCATGATCAGGGGAATGAACAATGTCAGCACGATCGCCTTTTCGAGCTCACCCTGGAACGTCTGCATGGCGCTCGCGGTGAGCATCTCGGACAGGAACAGCGCGCACAGCCAGCCGCCGCGCTTCTTGATCATCTCGATAAAACCGATCCGCAAATAGGGCTCGTCGATGGCTTCCATGCCGCCGAATTTCTGTACATCTTCGGTCGACTCCTGAACGATGGCGTCGATAACGTCGTCCACGGTCACGATACCCAGGACGTGGCCAGGCCCGTCGACCACCGCGACCGCCAGCAGATCATATCTCGATATCAGCCGGGCTGCCTCCATGCGGTCGGCTTCCGGCGAAATCACGATCGGCTTTCGAGCCGGCGCGGCCGTCAGCACGTTGGCATGCGGGTCGCCGGAAATCAGCCGACGCAGCGGGACGGCCTGGACCAGGGTCTTCTTGACGGGATCGACCACGAAGATGGAATAGACGGTCTCCCGGGTACGCTCCACCATTCGAATATGATGCAGCACTTCGGCGATGGTCCATGTCGACGGTACGCTGACGAACTCCGTCGTCATGATGCTTCCTGCGCTGCGCTCGGGATAGGCCAGCAGGTCGGAGATGGTGTTCTTGGTTTCCGGTCCAAGCCCGCTTAAGAGGGTCGAGCGCAGCGGCTCCTGCAGCTCCCTGAAAATATCGGCCGCCCGATCCGAGGATACGCCCGCCAGGAGCGAGGTCGCCGTCCCCACGGGCAGCGCGACCAGTATTTGGTCGAGATGATCCAGTCCGGGCTGGTCGAGAATTTCGATGGTCTTTTCCGCCGGCAACCCCCGAATGATTGCCGCGGCCTGCGCCGGCGGCCGCGCGTTGAGCGCCTCAATAATGTCAGGGGCTCTTTCCAGAGCGAGATTACTGGCCGCATCTGCAATTTCGTCGTCGGCTGATGTCGGGGGCACATTCTGCATAGCTGGCCTCGCTCATAGCGGTTTGAAGCGCAATGGAACACGAAATCGCAAAATTCAAACATAAACTGAAAATTCGCGCGATGTGGCCGGACAGAGCGCACTTCGGCCGCTGTGGCAACTTCGTCCGAAGTCACCCAACTGTCATGTTGACGAATGAGGTTCTGTCCGGATCAATCCGGATGCGGAACGGCGTCGAAGCGCGACACCACGATGTCGCGCCTGGTTTCATCGACCCGGACAGTCATGTCGAAGCGTCCGTCGTGCAGTTGCTTGGTCAGCACTTCGGAATTGCGGTGCAGCCAGCTGATGCCTGCACCGTCGGAAGCATCGATGGAGAGATCGAGCGTCATCCGCGTGACCGCCAATCGATCCTCGATCGCTGCCAGCAGCAGCTCGATCCCCTCGCCGGTTTCGGCCGATACCATGAAGCACGGCCGCTCCGGCGACCGACGGGTGGCGATATTGCGCAGATTCTCGCGTGCTTCGAGATCGAAGCGATCGATCTTGTTCCAGACCTCGATGATGCGGGCACCGGCGTCCGGATCGATGCCGAGCTGGCGCAGCACCGCATCGACGTCGCGCTCCTGAGCCTCCGCGTCTTCATGAGCGATGTCGCGGACATGGAGGATGATATCGGCCTCCAAAACCTCCTCCAGCGTCGCGCGAAACGCCGCGACCAGTTGGGTTGGCAGGTTGGATATGAATCCGACGGTATCCGACAGCATGGCCTTGGCACCGTGCGGCAGGGTCAGCGCGCGCAAGGTCGGATCGAGGGTCGCAAACAGCATGTCGGCGGCCTGGACATCGGCGCGGGTCAGGCGGTTGAACAGCGTTGACTTGCCGGCATTGGTATAGCCGACCAGCGCTACAACCCGATAAGGCACTCGCTGCCGGCCGGCGCGATGCAGCCGCCGCGTTGCCTGAACCTTCTTCAATTCGTTCTCAAGGCGCGCAATGCGATCGCCGATAAGGCGGCGATCCGCCTCGATTTGGGTCTCGCCAGGGCCGCCCATAAAACCGAAACCGCCGCGCTGCCGCTCCAGATGGGTCCATGATCGAACCAGCCGGCTGCGCTGATAGTTCAGATGTGCGAGTTCCACCTGCAGCGAGCCCTCCTTGGTCTTGGCTCGTCGGCCGAAGATTTCCAGAATCAAGCCGGTGCGGTCGAGGACTTTCGTATTCCAGGCCTTCTCGAGATTGCGTTGCTGGATCGGCGAGAGCGCGCAATCCATCACCACCAGTTCGATGTCATGGCCCGTTATCAGGCCGACGATCTCCTCGACCTTGCCCTTGCCGAGATAGGTGGCGGGCCGGATCTGGCCGATCGGTGCGATCAGCGCTTCCGCGACGGTCAGATCGATGGCGCGTGCGAGACCGGCGGCCTCCTCCAGCCGGGCCCCGGAATCGCGGATGGCAGTTTTGGCTTGCGCATCGGCTTCGCCGCGGCGCATGCGCAAGTAAGGGCCGATGACAATCACCCGCCCGGTACCCCCTGCCGACCTCGGGCGGTCGGCGCCCCCTTCAATTTTTCGGGGTTCCAATCAGATCACTCTCAAGCCGGAGCATCCTCGCCGCCTTCGAACAACTGAATAGGAGCACCGGGCATGATGGTCGAGATCGCATGCTTGTAGACCAGTTGCGAATGACCGTCGCGCCGCAGCAGCAGGCAGAAATTGTCGAACCAGGTGACAATCCCCTGCAGTTTCACTCCATTGACCAGAAAGATCGTCAGTGGCGTTTTCGTCTTTCGAACGTGATTAAGGAAGGTGTCCTGTAGATTTTGTGCGCGGTCTGCCGCCATTGTTCTTATCCCGCATCTTGTGCTTGTTTTTATTGATCCGGTTGGCGCTCTCTGCCGGAGCCCCTTCCCGGTCGTCCGGCTACCTGAGATTCCCCCTCCGGTGGCCGAAACGGCTTGATTAGAAGGCAGGAGCTGTTTTTAGGCAAGCCAGTTCACGCACCGGCGAGCGGAAACACCTCGGCCATTCCGCGCAATGCCGGGGGAAAACGCCAAAACTTCCAAAGCAATTGCATGGAATTAGACCTGTCGGCTATCCGACCCCCAGCGCCTTGAGCTTGCGATGCAGCGCCGAGCGCTCCATGCCAACAAATTCCGCTGTCCGCGAGATGTTGCCGGAAAAACGGCTGATCTGGGCGATCAGATAATCGCGTTCGAACACTTCACGCGCCTCACGGAGCGGCAGGCCCATGATGTGCTCGCCATTGGTACTGGTCGGCATGGCCGGCACCATCGAGCCCACATCCTGCGGCAACATGTCGGCCGTAATGATCGCCTCCGGTCCGCCGCCGGCGAGAATCATCACCCGTTCGACGTTGTTGCGAAGCTGCCGGACGTTCCCGGGCCAGATATGGGACTGCAATACCGCCATCGCATCCTGTCCGATCTGCCGCTTCGGCAACCCCGTGGCCGCCGAGATCTGATCCATGAAATAGTCGATCAGTTCCGGGATATCCTCGCGTCGCTCCGAGAGCGGCGGCACGCGGATCGGTACCACCGACAGGCGGTGATAGAGATCCTCGCGGAAGCGTCCCTCTGCGATCTCGTCTTCGAGATTTCGCGCGGTTGAGGAGATGATGCGGACATCGACATGCACCTTGGTGGTGCCGCCCGCCCGCTGGAACGTTTGATCGACGAGGACCCGCAATATCTTGTTCTGGGTCTCGCGTGGCATGTCCGCGATTTCGTCGATGAACAGGGTGCCGCCATGGGCTTCCTCCAGCGCACCCGCCTTGCGCTGCTGCTCGCCATTCGACTGCTCGACCCCGAACAGTTCGATTTCCATCCGCTCCGGCGTGATCGCCGCGGCATTGATGACCACGAATGGTCCTTCCGCCCGGCTTGAGGTGTTATGCAGCGTGCGCGCTGCGAGTTCCTTGCCCGAACCTGACGGTCCGACGATGAGAATTCGGCTGTTGGCCTTGGCGGCGCGTTCGATCGTCTGGCGCAACTGGTTCATGCAGGCCGAGCGTCCGGTCAGAATGCTGGCCGCCGGCGCGAGTTGCTTCAGTTCCTTCACCTCACGCTTGAGGCGCGAGGTTTCCAGTGCGCGAGTAGCAACCAGGATCAGCCGGTCGGACTTGAAGGGCTTTTCGATGAAATCGTAAGCCCCACGCTTGATCGCGGCGACCGCGGTTTCGATATTGCCGTGGCCCGAGATCATCACCACGGGCACCTCGGCGTGGTCCTTTTTGACCTGCTCCAGCAACTGCAACCCGTCGAGCTTGCTGCCCTGCAGCCAGATGTCGAGAAATACCAGATGCGGCCGCCGGTTGGCGATTTCGGCCAGCGCCGAATCGCTGTCGCGCGCGGTGCGCGTGCTGAAGCCTTCGTCGTCGAGAATGCCTGCGACCAGATCGCGAATATCGGCCTCGTCATCGACAATGAGAATGTCACTCGCCATGGGTCGCGCCTGCCTTGTCAGTTGCCTGTTGCGGCTTCGATACTTGTTTCATGATTGGTCGCGGAAGCCGTCCCGGTGGTTTCGGGCGCCGGCCTTTTTGTTTCCAGCGATTGCTCCTTTATTTCCGCCTTCGGTGCCTGACCGGAACTTGCAAAACGCAGCCGCATCCACGCTCCACGCTGGCCAGGCCGGAAGTCCGACGCGTCTTTGAGTTCGATGCGCCCGCCGTGATCCTCGAGCACGCGTCCAACGATGGCGAGCCCAAGCCCGGTGCCCTTCTGCCGCGTCGTGACATACGGCTCGAGCAACCGTGCCCGGGCGACCCTCGGCAGGCCTATGCCGTTATCGATCACGTCGATCACGATGTCGTCGTTCTCGCGCGCGGCGATAACGTCGATGCGCCCTTTGCCCAGTTCTTCTGCCGGAACCTGCTCGATGGCCTCGGTCGCGTTCTTGATGATGTTTGTCAACGCCTGCGAAATCAGACGTCGATCGAATTGGGCCCGCATCGGATCTTGCTTGACTTCCGCTTCGATATCGAGATCGGGATGCCCGACCCGCATCAGGAATACCGCCTGCCGCACTGTATCGGCAACATCCTCGCCTTCCATCACCGGCTTCGGCATGCGTGCGAATCGCGAGAACTCATCGACCATTCGCCTGATGTCATCGACCTGCCGTACAATCGTATCGGTACACTGTTCGAATATGGCCTTGTCTTCGGTGATGACCTTGCCGAATTTGCGGCGAATACGTTCTGCCGAAAGCTGGATTGGGGTCAGCGGATTCTTGATTTCATGCGCGATTCGGCGCGCAACGTCGCCCCAAGCCGAGGTGCGCTGCGCCGAGACCAGATCGGTAATGTCATCCAGCGTGATAATGTAGCTGTCGCGCGAATGGCTGGTCTGTTCGGCGCTGACGCGAACCGACAGATTGCGCTCATGGCCGTCGCGATTGATGGTGATCTGGCCCTGCACCAGCCGTTGCGTGCCCTCCCGCGCGGTTTTCATCATGTCGTCGAGTTCGGGCAACACATCCGACAACGGATGATCGAGGGTCTCGGATTCGGCGTGGCCGATTAGTTTTTCGGCCGATCGATTGAGGATACCAACGCTGCCGGAGGCATCGACGCCAATGATACCGGCGCTCGCCGATGACAGCACGGCCTCGATGAAACGACGCCGGCTGTCGATCAAATCGCTGGCATTCACCAATTCGTCACGTTGGCTGCGCAACTCCTGCGTCATCTTGTTGAAGGTCTCGCCAAGTTGCGCGAGATCTCCTTCAGACTTATGAACCGGCACCTGCACGTGAAGGTCACCGGTCGACACGATGTTGGCTGCGCTCATCAGGTTGCGAATTGGAGCCACAAGCCAGTTGGCGAAGTTCAACCCGATCAGCACCGACGCCATCAGGATGGTCAGCCCGATCACGGCAAACATCTGCGCGAAGGCGACCTGAATGCCGAGCCGGCGCGATTCGATCTGGGCATATTCGGCGACGCCGATCTCGGTTTGCCTGAGTTGCGCGACCACGCGGGGATCCAGAGGACGTGCCACATAAAGGAAGGTGTCGTTGAACGCCCGCAGCCGGATCACCGCCGCCACGTAGTTTTCTTCCGGGAGCACCGAGATCTCAGGCTGGTCTTCGCTAACGTTGCTCAGCAACTCCGGCGGCGGCGGCGCGTAACTCAGTTTAATGCCGGTTTGCGCCTCCGCCAGAGGATTGCGATCGCTGTCGATCAGTATGGCGCTCGGCAGATTACGGGATTGAGCACTTGCTGTCAGCAGATCGAGAAATGTTCTGCGATCCTGGTCGTACAATGGCCGAGCGCGGGCGACATCGTTTGCCATTCCCAGAATGTCGCCACCAATAAGCTGCGCATGTTCGTCGGTATAAGCGCGGGCAATGCTTAGCGAGTTCTGAATCGCCTCGCGCGTCGGGCCCGAGAACAGCCGGTCGAGGCCGCGGTCGATGGTCACGTTGGCGACAATAGCCACCAGGACTGCGGGCAACACCGCGATGACGGAAAATAGGCTGACAATCTGGACGTGCAGCCGCGCCGCCGCCCGTCCCCGCCGCCGGGCCTGCACCACCTGCCAGACTTCGCGGATGATGATGCCGACCAGCAGCAGAATGGTAGCGGCGTTGATCAGCAGAAATGAATAGACGACATGGCGCGTCGGCTCGATCGGGGTCAGGCCACTCAGCACCATGAAGGTGAGGAACGCCGAAAGCAGCGCGATCGCCACCGCGAACGGCGCCAGCCATTTTCGGACCGGCCACCCCGTGGGTTCGCCGAGTGAGGAGTCAAACGATGGTGCGACGGTCTCTGCGCTGGTCATTTCGGCATGATTGAGATGAAGCTTGCTCTGGTCCGCCTAACGGTGGACTGATGCATTCATATCACAATGTTGCCGAATTGCGACAAATCCGCGACGTGTTTCCCACGAAAATGATCAAGTCCTGCTATGACACCCCCAAGTCCTGCTATGATACCCGATGGGTCCCATGTGCGGTGTCATGTCCTAACTGCCGGTGCGGTAGACCTGAATGTCCAGATCCCGGATCTTCTTGCGCAGCGTGTTGCGGTTGAGCCCGAGGAGATCGGCAGCGCGGATTTGATTGCCGCGGGTCGCGGCCAGTGCCGCCGTCAGCAGCGGTATCTCGATCTCCTTGAGGATGCGGTGATAGAGGCCCGGCGGCGGGACGCCATTCGGGAAACCCGAAAAATGCGACGACAAATAGGCCTCCACCGCGCCGCCTAGATTGTCGACGCCGAGCGGAGCATTGCCGCCCGAGGCCACGGCAGGAGGGGCCAATTCCCCGTCGATGACCGCGCCCGTGATCACGTCCTGCGGATACAATGCGGCCAGCCGCCGCGCGAGATTTTCAAGCTCACGTACGTTGCCGGGCCATCGATGCTGCTTAAGTCTCTCAAGCGCCAACGTGTCCAGTTTCTTTGGCGGCAAGCCGTCCTTTTCTGCCAGCGAGAAGAAATGCCGGATCAGGTCCGGCAGGTCCTCGATGCGTTCGCGCAACGGTGGCAGGCGCAGCGGCACCACGTTGAGGCGGAAGAACAGATCCTCCCGGAACAGGCCCTGCTGGATCAGGATGCGCAGATCCTTGTTGCTGGCGGCGACGATGCGCACGTCGGTCTTGATCGGGGTCCGGCCGCCGACGGTGGTGTATTCGCCCTGCTGCAACACACGCAGCAGCCGCGTCTGCGCCTCCATCGGCATGTCGCCGATCTCGTCCAGGAACAGCGTGCCTCCCTCGGCCTGTTCGAATCGTCCGGACGCGCGCGTATTTGCGCCGGTGAAGGCGCCGCGCTCGTGCCCAAACAATTCGGACTCGATCAGGTCGCGCGGGATCGCCGCCATATTGACGGCGACGAACGGCCCGTTGCGCCGCTTGCCGTAGTCGTGCAGCGCACGCGCGACGAGTTCCTTGCCGGTACCGGACTCCCCGGAAATCATCACGGTGAGATCGGTCTGCATCAGGCGCGCCAGAACGCGATAAATATCCTGCATGGCAGGTGAGCGGCCGACCAGCGGAATCGAATCGAACTCTGAGTCGTCGGGGGGGTGCGCCACCCGTTCCTTTGGCTCGGCCAGCGCGCGGCCGACGATGGTTATCAACTCCTTCAGATCAAACGGCTTGGGCAGATATTCATATGCCCCACGCTCCGACGCGCGGATCGCGGTCATGAAGGTGTTTTGGGCACTCATCACGATAACCGGAAGATTGGGCCGCATCTTCTTGATCCGCGGCAGCAGATCGAAGGCGTTCTCATCGGGCATGACAACGTCGGTGATCACGAGATCGCCCTCGCCCTGGCTGACCCAGCGCCACAGCGTCGCCGCGTTGCCGGTCAGTCGCACCTCATATCCGGCCCGCGACAGGGCCTGATTCAGGACAGTACGGATCGCGGTGTCGTCGTCAGCGACTAATATGCTACCAGCGGGCATCGTTGTTCCTCATCTTGCGTCCTGTGAGGCAGGCGACGGCGTACCCGAAACGTCATCGCGGTTGCTTGGCTCGAAATGTTTGGCGACGTTGTACATCGGCAGCAGCACGCGGAAGGTTGTCCTGCGTGGCTGGGATTCGCATTCGATGATGCCGCCGTGATCGCCGACGATCTTGGCTACCAGAGCAAGTCCCAGTCCGCTGCCGGTTTGCTTGGTCGTGACAAAGGGATCGAACAGGTTCGGCAGCAAATCGTCGGGTACGCCGGAACCGTTGTCCCTGACGCAGAACTCGAGCGGCAACGACACCCGTGATTTCTTGCCGGGCACCGAGAGGCGCACGCCCGGTCGGAACGCCGTCGTGAGCTGGATCTCCGCATCGCTGCCGAGATCGGCCACGGCCTCGGCCGCGTTCTTCACCAGATTCAGAAATACCTGGATCAGCTGATCCTGATTGGCCAGCACCGGCGGCAGCGATGGATCGTAGTCCTCCACGAAACGGATATTGCGGGCGAAGCCCGATTGCGCCAGCCGTTTGACGTAATCGAGCACGGAGTGAATGTTGACCGGTCCACGTGCCACCGGACGGTCGTCGCCGAACACCTCCATGCGGTCGACCAGCGTGACGATACGGTCCGCCTCGTCGCAGATAAGCCGCGTCAGCATGCGGTCTTCCGGGGATGCCGCCTGTTCCAGCAACTGTGCCGCGCCGCGGATGCCCGACAGCGGGTTCTTGATTTCGTGCGCCAGCATCGCCGCCAGCGCGATTACCGAGCGCGCGGCGCTTCGGTGCGTCAACTGCCGGTCCATCTTGTCGGCGATCGTGCGTTCCTGCAGCATCACGACAATATGCCCCGGCCGCTCGGTCAGCGGTGCGACGTGCAGGTCAACCTGACGGTCACCACCGATCCGCGGCGTGCCGAGATCGACCTTGTATTCATTGACCGGCGAACCGCTCGATCGCACCTGGTCGATCAGCGCCAGCAGCGGACTGCCGAACGGCACCAATTCCCGAAGCGATTGACGTTGCAGAAACTGCGTGGAGATTTCGAAGAACGATTCCGCGGCCATGTTCGCATCGACGATCTTGCCGTCCGGCGCTACCAGCAACACCGGGTTCGGCAGTGCGTTGAGGATGGCCTCGCCATCGGAAGGTATCGCACGGCGATATTCTGCAGCCGAAGTCATGCAGCAACACTCCATGCAAAGTCGTCATACGCATCCTGGAGATCGCGACGTACGTGCGAAGGCTGTTCCGACGTCAGTATCCGCTGACGCCAGTTCTTGAGTTTGATTGCGGGCGCGCGGCTGCAATGAGCTGCGACATCGAGCGCCCAGCCGAGATGCTTGCGCGCATGGCGAAGGCCGATGCGAAGTCCGTATAAGGTGCAGACTTCATCGTAGAGCGCGACGATATGCTTGAGCTGTTGGGCAAGCGTGGGCGCTGGCTCGGCGATACCGGTCTCGATCTGGCGTCCAATCTGACCGGGCAACCATGGCTGGCCCTGTGCACCGCGGCCAACCATGACCGCGTCGGCCCCGGAAAGGTCGAGCGCTGCGAGGGCCTTCTCGAACGAGGTAATGTCGCCGTTGACAACCAGCGGAATCGAGATTGCGTCCTTCACCGCGCGTACCGCTTCCCAATCGGCCGCGCCCTTGTAGAACTGGCAACGGGTGCGGCCGTGCACTGTGATGAGCTGCACGCCCGCCGCCTCGGCCCGCCGCGCGAGTTCCGGCGCATTCAGCGAGCGGTCATCCCAGCCGAGCCGCATCTTCAGCGTCACCGGCACCTTGACGGCCGAGATCGTCGTCTCAATGAGCCGCAACGCATGGTCGAGATCGCGCATCAGTGCCGACCCCGACTGGCCGCCAGTCACATGCCGCGCCGGACAGCCCATGTTGATATCGATGACGTCCGCACCGACGGCTTCCGCGATCCGGGCACCTTCCGCCATCCAGTGGGTCTCGCAACCCGCGAGTTGGACGACATGCGGACCAATTCCAGCGGACTCGCAGCGCAGCTGCGACATAGGCTTGCCGCGGACCAGATCGTCGCTGGCGGTCATTTCGGAAACCACCAGACCGGCACCGAGTGCTGCGGTCAGACGTCTAAACGGGGCATCGGTGACGCCTGACATGGGCGCGAGAAGAACCCGATTGGCGATGGCAATATCACCTATTTTCAATGGCTTAAGGTTTGCATTTCCCGGGCCGGTCACGAAGCTCTCATTTCTGGGACGATTGCGCCATTGCAACCGCTGCCACACATTCTGCGCACATTTCTTGTGCAGTCAAGTTTCATGCCTACAGTTTAGACATATCTATCATTTGTGCAAGTGCAGCGCACCAAAACCGCTTTTCCCAGGCTCCGGGGTAAATGCTCTGTTTTTGCGCTCTGGCCATGGTAAGGGCTCTGCGCCAGCAGCCGAGCACCGCAATTTGTCCCCAATCAATCTTCCGTCATTGAGTCCGATGTCCAAATCGCTGCGCACCGCCGCCATCCTCGTCGCCGCAGGACGCGGGCTCCGCGCCGGCTCCGGAGGGCCGAAGCAATACCGCGTGATCGGTGGCAAGACGGTGATCCTTCGGGCGATGGAGCCGTTCTGCCGCCATCCCGGAATATTCGCGGTGCAGCCGGTCTTGAATCCGGACGACACCGCGATGTTCAGCGAGGCCGTCGCTGGCCTCAGCCACCGCCCGCCTGCCAGTGGCGGCGCGACGCGCCAGGCCTCGGTCCATGCCGGCCTCGAAGCGCTGGCCGTTGAGAGGCCCGATATCGTTCTGATCCACGACGCCGCTCGCCCGTTTGTAACGCCAGCCGTGATCTCGCGGGCGATCGACGCTGCCGGCCGCACGGGCGCCGCCGTCCCGGCGATCCACGTCACCGATACGATCAAACTCGTGGGTGCTACCGGCGACGTCGAGGCAACGCCCGAACGTGCCCGGTTGCGGATCGCGCAGACGCCACAGGCGTTCCGGTTCGACGTGATCCTCGATGCGCATCGCCGCGCCGCTCGCGATGGTCGCAGCGATTTTACCGATGACGCCGCCCTCGCCGAGTGGGCTGGATTGACGGTGGCAACGTTTGAAGGCGATCCTGCCAATATGAAACTGACCACGCCCGAGGATTTTGTCCGCGAAGAAGCCCGCCTCGCAGCCCTGCTCGGCGATATCAGAACCGGGACCGGTTATGACGTGCACGCCTTTGGCGATGGCGATCACCTCATGATCTGCGGGGTGCGCGTGCCGCACAGCCGCGGTTTCCTGGCGCATTCCGATGGCGACGTCGGGCTGCACGCGCTGGTCGACGCCATCCTCGGGGCACTCGCTGACGGAGACATCGGCTCGCATTTTCCGCCCAGCGATCCCAAATGGAAGGGTGCCGCCTCCGACCGCTTCCTGAAATACGCCGTCGACCGTGTCGCCGCGCGCGGCGGGCGGATCGCCAATCTCGAGGTGACGCTGATCTGCGAACGCCCGAAGATCGGCCCGCTGCGCGACACCATGCGCGCGCGTATCGCCGAGATCGCGGGATTGAACATCGCGCGTGTAGCGGTGAAGGCGACCACCAGCGAGCGGCTCGGCTTCACCGGCCGCGAGGAAGGCATCGCCGCGACCGCGAGCGCCACCATCCGCCTCCCCTGGGACGACACAGGCCGGAGCGACTGACATGAGCGGCGGCGACGTCCGTGCCCTCTCCCGCGCGCTGCTCGATCTGTGCCGGATGCGCAAGCTGACGATTGCGACCGCGGAATCCTGCACCGGAGGCCTCGTCGCCGGAGCGCTGACCGATATCCCGGGCTCGTCGGACGTGATCGACCGCGGCTTCGTCACCTATTCCAACGACGCCAAGCGCGCGATGCTGGGCGTCAAGGCCTCGACGCTCGCAACCTTCGGCGCCGTCAGCAAGCAGACCGCGACCGCGATGGCGATCGGGGCGCTGGAGCGGGCCGGCGTCGATCTCGCGGTCTCGATCACGGGCATCGC
>Ga0209069_10000554_pt1 | contig 17486 bp, 14 predicted proteins | sample Str013_2_FD_187202 | JGI IMG/M metagenome (GOLD analysis project Ga0209069, IMG submission 187202) | Freshwater sediment microbial communities in response to fracking from Pennsylvania, USA - Straight Creek_MetaG_SC_2013 (SPAdes) (version 2) | ecosystem: Environmental > Aquatic > Freshwater >...
GCCCCGGCCGCCAGGGTCTGCAGCACGATCCGGCGACTTGGCTGCGTGCGGTCTGCAGGATGGCCCATGCGATACCCTCGGTCGTTTCGTCCCGGATGCCGGTCATTTTCAACAGGGGAGCACGATAGGCCAACGCCGTCCAGTCTGCAAAGGCCGCCGGCAAGATGCATCCTGGATGGCCCGGAGCAGAGGCCGGACCAGCGGAGGGGTGATGACTTGAACCGGGCTGGAAATGCGCTGCCGGAGACCGGCTGGTCAAGCTGGTCATGGAAACCTTGCTGCGGCAAGAGATTGTGCAAGTCTCGGGCTTCCGTCATATTCGTCGGCAACAAGCTGGCCGCCGGATCGGACCGGAGGCGAAGTCGGAGGGTCGATGACTGTGGTTCAGGCTGAGAGTGCGATCGCTTCGGCGGCCAACAATGCAGCCGTGCAAATGATGGGCGTTCATAAATGGTATGGTGAATTCCATGTCCTGAAGGACGTCAACCTGACCGTGGCGGAAGGCGAGAAGATCGTGATATGCGGGCCATCGGGCTCGGGCAAGTCGACGCTGATCCGCTGCCTCAACCGGCTCGAGGAGCATCAGCAGGGCCGCATCATCGTCGACGGCATCGAGCTCACCAGCGACGTGAAGCAGATCGACCGCATCCGCGCCGAGGTCGGCATGGTGTTCCAGTCATTCAACCTGTTCCCGCACCTCACCATCCTCGACAACCTGTGCCTGGCGCCGGTGTGGGTGAAGAAGACGCCGCGGGCGGAGGCGGAAAAGACCGCCATGCGCTACCTCGAGCGGGTCCGCATCCCCGAGCAGGCGATGAAGTATCCAGGCCAGCTCTCCGGCGGCCAGCAGCAGCGCGTCGCCATCGCCCGGGCGCTGTGCATGAACCCGAAAATCATGCTGTTCGACGAGCCAACCTCGGCCCTCGATCCCGAGATGATCAAGGAGGTGCTCGAGGTGATGACGGAGCTGGCCCGCTCCGGCATGACCATGCTGTGCGTCACCCACGAGATGAGCTTTGCCCGCCAGGTCGCGGACCGGGTGGTGTTCATGGACCGGGGCGAGATCGTGGAGATGAGCCCGCCCGCCGAGTTCTTCTCCAATCCCCGCTCCGACCGGACCAAGCTGTTCCTCTCGCAGATTCTCAACCATTGACGATCCGTCCGATACCAAGGGAGCGACGATAAAATGAACCTTCTCTCAAGCCTTACAGGTCTTAAGGTGAAGCTGCCGCTGATCACCGCGCTGGCGGTGCTTGGCGCCAGCCTGCCCGCCGCGGCTCAGCAGACGCTCGACACCGTCAAGAAGCGCGGCACGCTGGTGTGCGGCGTCAACGTCGGCCTTGCCGGCTTCTCTGCCCCCGACGACAAGGGCAACTGGACCGGCCTCGACGTGGATTTCTGCAAGGCGGTGGCCGCGGCGGCGCTGGGTGATGCCGGCAAGGTCCGCTACGTGCCGACGACGGCCAAGGAGCGGTTCACCGCTTTGCAGTCGGGCGAGATCGACCTGCTCTCCCGCAATACCACCTGGTCGATGAGCCGCGATACCACGCTCGGGCTGGAGTTCGGGCCGGTGAGCTACTACGACGGCCAGGGCTTCCTGGTGAAGAAGGCGCTCGCCGTCAAATCCGCAAAGGAGTTGAACGGCGCCACCATCTGCGTGCAGACCGGCACCACCACCGAGCTCAACCTGGCGGACTTCTTCCGCGCCAACAAGCTGCAGTACAAGTCGGTCGTGTTCGAGAAGGCGGACGAGGCGGTCAACGCCTACAACTCGGGCCGCTGCGATGCCTACACCACGGACGCATCGGGGCTTTATTCGGAACGGCTGAAACTGGCCAAGCCGGACGACCACCTGGTGCTGCCCGAGATCATCTCCAAGGAGCCGCTCGGACCGGCGGTCAAGCAGGGCGATTTTCCCTGGTTCAATCTCGTCAAATGGACCCACTATGCGATGGTCACCGCCGAGGAGCTCGGCGTCACCCAGAAGAATGTCGATGAGATGCTCGCCTCCACCAACCCCGACATCAAGCGCCTGCTCGGCAAGGAAGGCGAGTTCGGCAAGGGTATCGGGCTCGACAACGACTGGGCGGTCAGGATCATCAAGGCGGTCGGCAACTACGGCGAGGCGTTCGATCGCAATGTCGGCGCCGGCTCGCGCCTCAATATCGGGCGCGGCCTCAACGCGCAATGGAACAAGGGCGGCCTGCAGTACGCCCCGCCGATCCGGTGAAGGGGTGGATGGTGGTCTCCCTCTCCCCGTGAATAAGTGGAGAGGGGAGTCGATGCGCAATTCCCCGCTCCGTCGTGGCTGAGGTTGGCAGACCGAGAGATCTAACTGCGCGAGGGTTACGGCTGTGAGTTCAAGGCACATCGGATGACCATGACGTCGAGCCCGTTAACGTCCGGCCCAGAGCCCCGCGTCGTCTGGTGGAACAACCCGCAGGTGCGCCGCTTCCTTTATCAGGCGGTGCTGCTGCTCGCCCTGTCGCTGCTGCTCTGGATGATCGCCAGCAATACTGCCGCCAATCTGAGAAGGGCGAATATCGCCTCTGGCTTCGGGTTCCTCTCCCGCAATGCCGGCTTCGACGTCTCGCAAAGCCTGATCGCCTACTCCAACGCCTCGACGTACGGCCGCGCGTTCTGGGTCGGCCTGCTCAACACGCTGCTGGTCGCGGGCCTCGGCATCGTATTTGCCACGCTGGTCGGCTTCCTCATCGGCATCGCGCGGCTCTCCAGCAATTGGCTGATCGCCAAGCTCGCGACCATCTATGTCGAGGTGCTGCGCAACGTTCCGCTGCTGCTGCAGCTGTTCTTGATGTATTTCGGCATTCTGCAAACCCTGCCCTCGGCGCGGCAGAGCATTGCGGTGCCCGGCGGCGGCTTCCTCAATATCCGCGGCCTGTTCCTGCCGCGGCCGGTCCCCGAGCCCGGCTTCGGCGCGGTCGTGCTGACTGCCCTGCTCGGCCTCGTTGCGGCCATCGGGGTGCAGCGATGGGCGCGGGCGCGGCAGCTGCGGACCGGCCAGCCGTTCCCGGTCGGCTGGACGGCGCTCGGCCTCGTGCTCGGGCTCCCCCTGCTGGTGTTCTTCGCCCTGCATCGACCGTTGTCGCTGGACACGCCCAAGCTGCAGGGCTTCAACTTCGAGGGCGGCATGGTGGTGCAGCCCGAGTTCATGGCGCTGCTGCTCGGACTGACCTTCTATACGGCCGCCTACATCGCCGAGGTGGTGCGCGCGGGGATCGGGGGCGTTGCACGCGGCCAGAAGGAGGCGGCGCGGGCGCTCGGTCTCTCCACCGGGCAGGTGCTGCGGCTGGTGGTGATCCCGCAAGCCATGCGCATCGTGATCCCGCCGCTGACCAACCAGTACCTGAACCTGACCAAGAACTCCTCGCTCGGCGTTGCGATCGGCTATCCCGATCTGGTGGCGGTGTTCGCCGGCACCGTGCTCAACCAGACCGGGCAGGCGGTCGAGGTCGTCACCATCACCATGGCGGTTTATCTGACGCTGAGCCTGCTGACCTCGGCGTTCATGAACTGGTTCAACCAGCGCGTGAAACTGATCGAGCGCTGAGGAAACCCACATGGCCGCTTCCCCATCCGCCGCCGCTCGATCCGCATCGAACTATGTGCGCGAGGCCCCGAGCGAGCCGCTGCCGCCGCCGCTTTCGCAGGTCGGCATCGTCGGCTGGCTGCGCACCAACCTGTTCTCCAGCATTGCCAATTCGGTGCTGAGTGTCATCGGCATCGTGCTGCTCTACAAGCTGGCGCGGGGCGTCATCGACTGGGCGTTGGTGCGGGCCATCTGGCACGGCAGCGACGGGGCGGCCTGCAACGTGGAGGGGGCCGGCGCCTGCTGGCCGTTCATTGCCGCCAAGTTCGGCCAGTTCATGTACGGCCGCTATCCCGACGCCGAGCGCTGGCGGGTGAACCTGGTCTATGCGCTGGCGGTGGCCGGGCTCGTTCCACTCATGGTGCCGCAGATCAAGGGCAAGGCCTGGTCGGCGCTGTTCATGTTCGCGATGTTCCCGCTGCTGGCGTTCTGGCTGCTGCATGGCGGCCTGGGGCTGGCGATCGTGGAGACGCAATTCTGGGGCGGGCTGCTGGTGACCTTGGTGGTGGCGACGGTCGGCATCGCGGCGGCCTTTCCGCTCGGCATCCTGCTGGCGCTCGGCCGCCGCTCCGATATGCCCGCGATCAGCTGGGTCTCGACCGGCTTCATCGAGCTGGTGCGCGGCGTTCCGCTGATCACGGTGTTGTTCATGGCCTCGGTAATGCTGCCGCTGTTCCTGCCCCCCGGCATCACCTTCGACAAGCTGCTGAGGGCGCTGGTCGGGGTCTCGCTGTTCTCGGCCGCCTACCTTGCGGAGGTGATCCGGGGGGGCCTGCAGGCGGTGCCGCGCGGCCAGTTCGAGGCGGCCGATGCGCTCGGCCTGTCCTACCCGAAGAAAATGGGCCTGATCGTGCTGCCGCAGGCGTTGAAGCTGGTGATCCCCGGCATCGTCAACACCTTCGTCGGCTTGTTCAAGGACACCAGCCTCGTGCTCATCATCGGCCTGTTCGACCTGCTCGGCGTCGTGCAGCAGAACGTGCAATCCGACCCGAAATGGGCCTCGCCCAACACCGGCATCACCGGCTATGTGTTCGCCGGGCTGATCTTCTGGGCGTTCTGCTTCGGAATCTCGCGCTATTCCGCATTCCTGGAGCGGCGCATGGCCGCCGGCGAGCGGCGCTGATCCGACTCGATCGGGGTGAGAGGGTCATGCCGCGTCTATCGCTGGACCCACGTCGGCAGTTGTTCCAAACTAAGGTCCGGCACTGCCATGATCCTCATCTTTCACGGAGCACTCCCATGTCGAGCGGACTTGAGACCGAGTTCCTGACGCTGCACGAATTCGTCAAGGCCGCGCGCATGAAGCTCAATGCCAATGCGTGGGACTATCTGGTCGGCGCCACCGAGTCCGAGACCACCATGCGCCGCAACCGCCTGGCGCTGGATTCGATTGCCCTGCGCCCCCGCGTATGCCGGGATGTTTCGAAAATCGACGCCGGCGGCAAGCTGCTCGGCAAGAAGCTGCGGCTGCCGGTGATGCTGTGTCCGATCGGCGGGCTCGAATCCTTCGATGCCGGCGCGGGCGTGACGGTCGCCAAGGCCGCCGAGCAGTTCGGCGTGCCGATGATCGTCAGCTCGGTGACGACGCTGCAGCTGGAGCCGGTGAGGGAGGCAGCCCCCGAAGGCTGCATGGTGTTCCAGCTCTACGTGCGCGGCAACGACGCCTGGATCGACGAGCGGGTCAGGCGCGCCATCGATGTCGGCTACGACGCCTTCTGCATCACCGTCGATACCGCGGTCTACAGCCGCCGCGAGCGCGACATCGCCAAGCGCTTTGCCAAGCCCTGGCGCGCCAACCTGTCCGGGCTCAACGATCAGGCGGCATTCAACTGGAAGAACGTCGCGCACTTCAAGAAGACCCACAAAATTCCGCTGATCCTCAAGGGCATCTCCACCGCCGAGGACGCCAAGATCGCGGTCGAGCATGGCGTCGACTACGTGTTCGTGTCCAACCATGGCGGACGCCAGCTGGATCACGGCCGCGGCAGCATGGACGTGCTGCCCGAGGTGCTGGATGCGGTCGGCGGCAAGGCCAAGGTGCTGGTGGATGGCGGCTTCTGCCGCGGCACCGACATCGTCAAGGCGATGGCCATGGGGGTGGAAGCGGTCGGCATCGGCCGCCTGTTCTGCTATGGCTTGGCGGCGGCAGGGCAGGCGGGCGTCGTGCGGCTGCTCGAGATCCTGGAGGACGAGGTGAGGAGCGCGCTCGGGCTGATCGGCGCCAAGGACTTCAAGACGCTCGACCGCAGCTATCTGCATTTCGGCGCGCCACCTGCGGCAGATCCGCTGGTGCACAGCGCCTATCCGCTGCTCGGCCTGGAGGATCCGGGCTATGGCGGGCGGTGACCGCGAATCCCTGCCAGCCAACAAAGGAACACATCTCTCGCCGAGCCTCACCGTCGCGATTTTCGAATGTCGTCTGCACCTCAAAGGAGAGCGTTTATGCTGAAATTCTACTTCAACGGATCGCCCAACCCGACCAAGGTCGCGCTGTTCCTGGAGGAGGCGGGGCTGGAGTTCCAGCCGATGCCGGTCGACACGCGCAAGGGCGACCAGTTCAAGCCCGAGTTCCTCGCCGTCAATCCCAACGGCAAGGTGCCGGCGATCGCCGATGACGGCGCGGTGGTGTTCGACAGCAACGCGATCCTGCTGTACCTCGCGGAGAAGACCGGCAAGTTCCTGCCGCCCAACACGCCAAAGAATCGCGCCGAGCTGCTCTCCTGGCTGATGTTCGTGGCGACCGGCGTCGGCCCGTTCTCCGGCCAGGCGGTGCATTTCACGAAATTTGCGCCCGAGAAGGTCCCGTATGCGGCCGACCGCTATCTCTACGAGGCCGAGCGCCACTTCACCGTGCTCGATGGCCGCCTCGCCAAGCATCGCTACATGGTCGGGGATACCTACACCATCGTCGACATGGACGTGTGGGGCTGGGCGCGCATGGTGCCGTTCATTCTCGGCGAGACCGCCTGGTCCAAGTTTCCCAATCTGAAACGGCTGGTCGACGAGATTTCGGCGCGGCCGGCAGCGGTGCGGGCGGCGGCCCTCAAGGACAAGTTCCCGTTCAAGACCGAGAACGATGAGGAGACCCGCCGGCATATGTTCAAGCATCTGGCGAAAAGCGCCGGCTGACGACTGGCCGTCTGAATGGCTCGAAGCCAGTTGCCGATTCGCGAAAAAATAGCGGTCGGCGGGTGATTTGCACCCGCCGGCTCGTAACTTGCTCGTGCGGGACCCTGCCTCCACCGCGCGAGGGTCTGCAAACGGCGCACGAAGCATGGTATGATCCCGCCATGATCAGGATCACGGATTTCGAACTGGGACGGCTCAGGGCCAGGCTGGGGCTTATCCTGGCAGCAATCTTGGCGCTCGCCGGCGCCGCGCTGGCTCCGGCCGCATATGCGGCGGCCGATACGTCGAACCAGCGGGCGCAGGAAGCCGGTGCGGCTCTCGGCCGGGGAAACATCCTGCTCGCGGTCTCGCTTTATACCGAAGCACTCGCCGACCCCGCGCTTGCGAACGAACGGCGGGCCATCGTCCTCAACGACCGGGGTGTCGCGAATGGCCGCCTGCGCCAGCTCAAAGCAGCGTTCGAGGATTTCAACAAGGCGGTGACGCTGTATCCCGAGTACGCGCCGATCTACAACAATCGGGGCAATCTGCTGTTGACGATCGGGCAGCCGGCCGAGGCGGTCAAGGATTTCGACCGCGCCATTCTGCTGGCGCCTGGGTTTGCCTCCGCGTTCAACAACCGCGCCAATGCGCGGATGAAGCTCGGTGAGCACGACGCCGCGCTCGGGGACTATGCGCGTGCCATTGAGCTGGCGCCGACCTCCGCAGCTCCGCTCAACGGCCGCGGCCGGCTGCAGCTGGCGCTTGGACGGCCGAGCGCCGCAGCGCGCGATTTCAGCCGTGCCGTGGTCATCGACGGCAAGTATGGGGCCGGCTACCGCAATCGCGCCGAGGCCAACCTGGCGCTCGACCGCACTACCGAGGCGATCGAGGATTTCAGCCGGGCGATCGTGTTCGACGCCAACAACGCCGAGCTCTACATGGCCCGTGGCCATGCCTATCTGGCGGCCAAGAACTATCCCGCGGCGGTCAAGGATTACAGCAAGGCGGCAGAGCTCGATGGCAGGCTTGCGGTCGCATTCGAGTGGCGCGGGATCGCCAATGCCAAGGCGGGTGCCTTCGAGGATGCACTGAATGATTTCGGCCGCGCCATCGAGATCGATCATCGCCTGCCGGGGCCGTTCGCGAAGCGGGCCTGGACCTACAAGGAGATGAACCAGGCCGAGGCCGGGCTGCGGGATGTGGAGCGGGCGCTGAAGCTCGATCCCAAGCACGCCGAGTCCTTGTGGGTGCGCGGCGAGATCGCGATCGCGCTCAACCGGAAGGAGGACGCGGCGAACGATTTTCGCGCTGCGCTCGCACTCGCGCCGGGATTCAGGGACGCCGCCGAGGCGCTCGCACGCCTCACCGGGGAAGCCCGGCGGGACGAAACGATCCTGGCCGAGGGCGGCATCGAAGCGTGGCGGATCATCAAAAGCCGCAACCTCTACTTTGCAACCAGCGATCGCTTGCCGGGGCTGCGGGTGCCGATCGAGATGCGGAGCGCGGACCCGCCGCGGTTGCTGGAGTGGGAGCAGAAGAAGCCTCCCTATAAAGGCATCGGCGTGCTGCGGTTCTCGGCGGGCAAGGTAGCCGGCAAGGCTGGGCTCGAGGACTACGAGGAAGCGGCGGTGATCGATCTGCAGTCCAATGCGCTGATCACGGTCGAGCCGTTTCGGCAGGGGGCAAGCGTTGCCAACTGGAATTGGACCGAGGGCAAGCTGATGGTGGCGGGCTTTGATGGCCTGACCGACGAGTTTTCGCTGCGCCCGGGAGAGAAGCAGGCCGCCGAGCGGCGGGAGCAGGCCGCCGCGCGCGAGGCGCGGGATCAGCGGGAAGCGCGCGCCGAGCGCTCGGAGCGGCGCCGATCCAAGTCCCTGTTTGAGCTGATTTTCGGCAACTAATACGCGAGCCTGGCGCGACGACGCTGGCCTTGACGATCTGTCGCGGCGCGGGTGGCCGGCCACGCGCATCTTCCTGCGGCCTTTCTCAAGTTTGATTGCCCCGCTCGCCGATTGGGTGGCGTCCGCGGATGGGCGCTGGCTTGCCGCCCGGCGGCTTTATTCGTATACGGGCGGATCTGCTGTGCCTGACCGTGCGACTCCAGGCCGCGCGGTTGCCACACTGCTGAGTCAGGCTGCGGACGATGAGAAGGGGGAACACCATGCCGAAAATCGAACCCTACCCGGGTCGCGTTCCGCTGCGCGAGGTGTTCTGGTTCGTGCTGCCGGCACTGGTGATCGCATTCGGCGCGGGCTGGTATGTCCTGCGCTATGCCGAGCCCGCGCCGCCGAGCCGTATCGCCATTGCCACCGGCGGGGAAGGCGGCGGCTACTACACGTTCGGCAAGCGGTATCAGCAGAGCCTGGCTCGGTCGGGCGTGACGCTCGACGTGCGCACCACAGCCGGCTCGATCGAGAACCTCAAGCTCCTGCAGGATGCCAAATCCGGCGTGTCGGCGGCTTTGATGCAGGGGGGCGTCGCCAGCGGCACCGACACGAGCGAGCTGCAATCGGTCGGCCGGATTTTCTATGAGCCGCTGTGGATCTTCTACAAGGGCGCCGAACCGCTGGACCGCCTCGCCCAGCTTGCCGGCAAGCGGATCGCGGTCGGCGCCGAGGGCAGCGGCACCCGCTACCTTGCCAACGTGTTGCTGACGGCCAACGGTGTGGGCGCCGACACCGCGAGCCTGCTCCCCGTCAGTGGTCAGGCTGCCGTCGATGCGCTGCTCAGCGATAATGCCGATGCCGTGTTTCTGACGTTTGCTGCGGAAGCCCCGATCGTGCAGGCAATGCTGAAAAACCCGGCGGTGCGGCTGATGAGCCTGTCGCAGGCCGAGGCTTATGCGCGGATCTATCCCTACCTCGCCCGACTGGTGCTGCCGCAGGGTGTCATCGATTTCAACAAGAACATCCCGGCGAACGATGTCAATCTGCTGGCCCCGACCGCGGCGCTGGTGGTGCGCGCGGATCTGCATCCCGCGCTGGTCAATCTGCTGGCCCAGACCGTGTTGGATGTGCACAGTCGGCCGGGTCTGTTCCAGAAGGCTGGTGAGTTCCCGATCCAGGCCGATCCCGAGTTCGCGTTCTCCGAGGAGGCGCGCCGGGTATATCGCAACGGCCCGCCGTTTCTGCAGCGCTACATGCCGTTCTGGCTCGCCAATCTGCTGCAGAGGTTGATCATCCTGCTGGTGCCGATTGCCACCATCGCCTACCCGATCGTCAAGCTCGCGCCGGTCCTCTACAATTGGCGGATCAAGCGGCGGATCTTCTATTGGTACGACCGGTTGCGCCGTATCGAGTACAATCTCGGGCACGAGCTGAGCGGCGATCAGGTTGTGGCGCAACAGGGGGAGCTTGCCGAGATCGAGCGCGCGGTCAGCCGCACACCGGTGCCGCTCAGGTTCTCCGATCAGCTCTACGATCTGCGCAATGCCATCAACATCGTCCGTCAGCGCCTCGCCCTGTAGCAGTCGGCGCTGTAGCACGGCTGCGAGGACCTGCGGCAAGCAACAGCACCAGCAATCGGCTTCACCAACAAGATTCAGCCGGACAACGGTGCTGATCTTGAGGTATAGTAGCGCAAGGCCGGACGGGAATTTATCGGACAGCCGGCTGATTAATCCGATGGGGGACTTTGCAATGAAGCGCTTTTTTTCGGTACTGGTGCTGTGCTGCGCGCTGATGGGCGGACTGTTGGCCATGGCAACCGCTCTCACCGTTGATGCGGCGGCCGCGCCCGGCGATTCCGCCATTGCCAGAGACAAAACCAAAGAGGCCTGCCCACCCGACTGCTGAGCGGTCGGCCGGTATTCGCAATCTTCGTTGTTCAAAGAGGCGCGCGATGGCCCGTTGGCTCGCCGTAATGATGATTTGTTGCGCGGTGGCGACCGAACTCGTGGGGGCGGCGCAGCTGCTGACCGGCGGGGCAGCGGCCGGAGATAAGCCTAAAACCGACCCCAAGATCGACTCCTGTCCACCCGATTGCTGAAGGACTCATCGGGCCGCGCGCACGCCAGCCCCGCCATTGGGTTTGGACCTCGTCGGCAGGTCTGCCGGCAACGGACTCACAGTCAACCGCGGTCCCTGGATATCGCCACGTCGAGCGGCAACGCTGCGCCCCCAGCCAGTGCTTCGGATACCGGTAACTGCGTGGCCGTGGGCGATGCGCCACTCCCCCAGCGGTGATCGTGGCGCCGGCGCGTTTCCGAGAACGCTGGCGCGGTGCTATGCTGACGGTTCCACTGCACGTTTAAGGGCGAGGCCTATGAGCACGATCAAACCGCGCGCCGACCGCCGCTCGTTGCCCGAGCCCCGTGCCGCGACCGATGAGCCGGCGATTGCATCGGCCCCCGGTTTTCCCGCCACCCGCATGCGCCGCAACCGCCGCGCCGAGTGGTCGCGCCGGCTGGTGCGCGAGAACGTGCTCACCACCGACGACCTGATCTGGCCGATCTTCCTGATCGAAGGCGCCGAGCGCCGCCGTGCGGTCGAGCACATGCCGGGTGTCGACCGCGTCAACGTCGAGGAGGCGGTGCGCGAGGCGGAAAAGGCCGCCAGGCTGGGCATCCCCGCGATCGCCCCGTTTCCCTATGTCGACCGATCCTTGCGCGACCTCGAAGGCAAGGAGGCCATCAAGGCCGACAACCTGATGGGCCGCGCGGTCAAGGCGATCAAGGCGGCGGTGCCGGAGATCGGCCTGATCACCGATGTGGCTCTCGATCCTTATACCCTGCATGGCCACGACGGGCTGATGGATGACCGCCATGTGATCCTCAACGACGAGACGGTGGCGGTGCTGTGCCGGCAGGCGCTGGCGTTGGCCGAGGCGGGCGTCGATTGCGTCGCCCCCTCCGACATGATGGACGGGCGCATCGGCGCCATCCGCCGCGCGCTCGACGCCAACGGGTTTGCCGAGGTGCAGATCATGTCCTATGCGGCCAAGTATGCCTCCGGCTTCTACGGCCCGTTCCGCGACGCGATCGGCACCAACGCCACCCTCAAGGGCGACAAGCGCACCTACCAGATGGACCCGGCCAACACCGACGAGGCGCTGCGCGAGGTGAAGCTCGATCTCGACGAGGGCGCCGACATGGTGATGGTGAAGCCGGGCCTGCCCTATCTCGACATCGTGCGGCGGGTGAAGGACACGTTCGGCGCGCCGACCTTCGCCTACCAGGTGTCGGGCGAGTACGCGATGCTGATGGCCGCCGCCCGCAACGGCTGGCTCGACGGCGACCGCGTGATGATGGAGACGCTGCTCGCCTTCAAACGCGCCGGCGCCGACGGGGTGCTGACCTACTTCGCGCCGAGGGCGGCGGAGCTGCTGGCGAAGGGGACGTAGGCCGGACCATTCAACCAACAAACGGCAGTTGTGGTGGGTTTGCTCTGCGATGTCAGCGAATAGCAGCTGGGCGGCGCGCCGCAAAGCGTTGCTGTCTTACCACGTGCCCGGAAGGGCAGCGCCCGAACCCGTGCCTGTTGCGGACGTGCCTATAGACAGAACGCGCATAATTTGATTGCTGGTCCTGGTTTGTGGCATGGCGAGGTGGCAGCGTCGAGCAACCAAACTCGGGTGGAACATTTCCTTGCGGCACGATCGGGGACATCGCGGCGGCTGGCCGGTGCTTCTGATCGGCGCAATCTTGGCTGGCTGTACCGTCGGTCCCGACTTCAAGCCGGCCGCAGTGCCCGAGGTCGCCATCACGCCCAAGCCGCTGAGGACGCCGGGAACCGCGGGCGGGGAAGGCCAGCGCTTCGTTTCCGGTCTCGACATTCCAGGCGAGTGGTGGGCGCTGTTCGGCTCGCGCCCATTGAATGCCCTGATCGAGCGCGCCTTACGCGACAACCACGATCTCGCCGCCGCCCAGGCCGCACTGAGCATCGCGCATGCCAACGTGGAAGCCCAGCGCGGGTTGTTTTTCCCCACCCTCGAAGGCAGTCACAATTCGACCCGGGCGAAGGTGGCGACGGGCGATGTGTCCTCACCGGTGAATTCGCCGAGCCCCTATTATTCGCTGCACACCGCGCAACTCACCATGTCCTATGCGCCCGACGTGTTCGGAGGCCTGCGCCGACAGGTGGAATCACTCGTGGCCCAGAAGCAAATCCAGAATTTTCAGCTGGAGGCGACCTACCTGACGCTGACCGCGAACATCGCGCAGGCTGCCGTGCAGGAGGCCTCGCTGCGCGATCAGATCCGCGCCACGCGGCACATCATCACCATCCAGAAAGAGCTGCTCCAGCTGCTGCGCTCACAGTTGCAACTGGGGCAGATTGCCGAGCTCGACGTGGCCACCCAGGAGGCGGCGCTGGCGCAAGCCGAGCTGTCGCTGGTGCCGCTGCAGAAACAACTGGCCATCACCCGCGATCTGCTGACGGCCTTGTCGGGGCATTTTGCCGGCGAGGGCCTGGCCGAGACCTTCGCGTTCTCGGACTTCAAGCTGCCGGCCCAGCTGCCTGTCAGCCTGCCGTCCGAGATCATCACGCGGCGTCCCGACATCCGGGCGGCCGAGGCCAACGTGCATTCGGCCAGCGCGCAGATCGGCGTTGCCATCGCCAACCGCCTGCCGCAATTCTCGATCATGGGCAACGACGGACGGCAGGCGGAGCGGTTTTCCAATCTGTTCAATCTGGCGCCGGCCTACGGGTTCTGGACCATCGCCGGCAGCGCGACCCAGGTGCTGTTCGACGGTTTCACGCTCGAGCAGAAGCAGCGCGCCGCCGAGGCGGGCCTGGATCAGGCGCTGGCCCAGTATCGCTCGACCGTGATCCTGGCATTCCAGAACATCGCCGACGCCTTGCAGGCGCTCGAGCACGATGGCCGCGCGCTGCGCGCTGCCACCGCCGCGGAGCGAGCCGCCGCCAGGAGTTTGCGCCTCGTTCGCGAGCAGCTGCGGCTCGGGCAGGTCAGCTCTTTGCAGGTTCTGTCCGCGCAGCAAACCTACCTGCAGGCCCTGCTCGGCACGGTTCAGGCCAGGACCGGCCGATACAGTGATACCGTCGCGCTGTTCCAGGCGCTCGGTGGCGGCTGGTGGAACCGTGAGGATGTCGCGGCGATCCGAACCCGCGGCTGGTTGACGGAGGCGCTGGCGCACCGCTATGAGGGATCGGCCGCCGGCGGACCGGTTCCGCCAGATTGAGCGCTCGGCGGCCTTAAGGCGTGGTCGGGGCAGCAGAGCCGCTTGCAGGGTGATTTTGTGTTTGCACGATCTGTATCTGCCGCCGCCGTCCTGGCTCTGCTGCTCGCATCCGCCCCGGCGCGCGCCGTGACGCCGGCGCAGAATGCCATGGCCGAGGCGCGCGCGAAGCTCGAGCAGGCCGCCCGCGCGAAATTCATTGCCGACATGCGGAAACATGCAGAAATGCTGGCCCGCAATCAGGCGGAACAGTTGGCCAAGGCCAAAGCCATCGCGATCGGCAAGGTCAGTGTCCATCATGAGACGCAGCTGCGGCTGGCCGCCGCGCGCAAGGCGGCCGAGGCCCATGCCCGCATTGCATCGGCGCGAACCGGCACGCTTGGCGCCGGCTTAGCTGTCCGCGCGCCTGCCGCAGGCAAAACAGCGGGCCGCAGACTGGCCGCACGCCACGTGCGGGCCGACGAGAACAAGCACGCCGTGACGCAATCGAGAAAGTAGTTCGGTCGATCGTCACGCCGCCGACGTAGCGGCGGGTTGCATCGGTCAATCCGGCTTCAGGCCCCGCGCCGCCACCGGATAGATGCCCTCGCCGCCGAGCACCCACAGCTTCAGGCCGGTGTCGCCGAACAGACCGGCGAAGGCCTGATCGAGCACATTGAGGCCGCCGGCATAGGCGCCAAAGGCGGGCACGATCAGGCGGCGCCCGTTGCCGACGAAGCAGGGCCGGCGCAGCACCGCTCCCTCCAGCGCCAGCTTGGCGGCGGGATGCAGATGGCCGCAGATCTCGTGCGTGACCGGGCCGCGGCTCGGTGTATGGCGCAGCGTGACGCCGCTGACCTCGAGCGCTGCGACCACCTTGCCGGCCAGCTCCTCGGGGATGACCGGATCGTGGTTGCCGGTGATCCAGATCCACTCACGGCCGTCCTGCAGATTGTACAGCCATTCGAGGTCGTCGGGGTGCAGGCGGTCGAGCGCGCCGGCGTCATGGAAGCTGTCGCCGAGCAGCGCCACCCGGTCGGGCTCGAACCGCTCGATCGAGGCTTCCAGCCTGGTCAGCGTCTCGGCGGTGTCGTAGGGCGGCAGCAGGTGACCACGCGCAGCAGCGGCCGAGCCCTTTTCCAGGTGCATGTCCGCGACGATGAGCAGTTTTTCGCCGGGCCAATAGAGCGCCCCCGACGCATCCGCGATCAGCGGCTTGCCGCACACCGTGAGCGGTGCCTCGTCGAACTCGCCGCCGCCCCGATAGCGGATCGCCCCCGTGTTCAGCATGGTGTTGTCCTTCTGTCGAAATCGCTCGCGGATTCACTCTTCCCGCAGGCGGGGAGAGAGTGAGGGGGGCGGCCAAATTGGCCGTGCATGCCGACCTCCGCCGCCCACAATTCGTTGCCGCCCCTCACCCCGGCCCTCTCCCCGTCAAGGACGGGGAGAGGGAGACGTTGGCCTCCCCCATTGCCTCCGCGATCAGCTCGCGCGCGGCGTTGCGCAGCACGTCCTCGCGCGCGGTACCCAGCACCGGCTCCTTGCCGATCTCCAGCATCACCGGCACGGCGAGCGGCGAGATATGCTCGAGTGCCTTATGCCTGATTCGACCCTTGACGCGGGCAAGGAACTCCGCCAGCCGCGCAATGTCGAGCAGGCCCGTCGCCGCATCGCTCCACGCTGCCTCGAGCAGCACATGGCGCGGCTCGTGGCTGCGCAGCACGTCGTAGATGAGGTCGGAGGATACGGTGAGCTGGCGGCCGGTCTTCTCGGTGCCGGGATGGCGGCGCTCGATCAGCCCGGCGATGATCGCGCACAGGCGGAACGTGCGCTTCATCAGGGCCGAGGCGGCGAGCCAGGCTTCGAGATCATCGCCGAGCATGTCCTCCTCGAACAGCCGCGTGAGGTCGAGACGTCCCGCGCCGATCATCCCCGACAGATCGCCGAGGCCCCACAGCGCGAGCGCGTATTCGTTGGCGACGAACCCGAGCGGCTGGGCGCCGGCCCTGTCGAGGCGGCGCGACAGCAGCATGCCCAGCGTCTGGTGGCACAATCGGCCCTCGAATGGATAGCAGACGAGGAAGTGCCGGCGGCCGTTGGGGAAGCTCTCGATCAGCAGCTCGTCGGGGGCCGGAATCAGCGATTTGCACTTTTGGAATTGCAGCCACTCGCAGACCTGCGGTCCGAGCCGCGGCCAGCGCGGCTCGTCCGCCAGCATGTGGCGCACACGGTCGGCGAGGTAGGTGGACAGCGGGAATTTGCCGCCCTCGTAGGAGGGGATCATCGGGTCCTGCTGGTGCGCGCGGGTCACGAACGCCTCCGTCTCGCGCAGGCCTTCGAACCGCAGCACCTCGCCGGCGAACACGAAGGTATCGCCGGGCTGCAATTGCTCGATGAAATACTCCTCCACCTCGCCGAGCACGCGCCCGCCGATGATGGCGCCGGTCGAAGCAGGCCTGCGAGGCTTGTCCGAGCGGCGTGAGCCGATCAGCCGCACCTTGATCATCGGGGCCTCGACGATGGTGCCGACGTTGAGGCGGTACTGCTGGGCAAGGCGCGGGTGGGCGAGGCGCAGGCGGCCATCAACCGTCGGCTTCAGTTTGGCAAAGCGCTCATAGCTGCGCAGCGCATAGCCGCCGGTGGCCACGAACGACACCACACGGTCGAAATCCTGACGGCTCAAATGCGCATAGGGCGCGGCGGACCGCACCTCCTGGTAGAGCGCGGCGGGGTCGAACGGCCCCGCGCAGGCGCTGCCGAGCACATGCTGCGCGAGCACGTCGAGACCGCCCTGCCGCAACGGCGGGGTATCCTGGGCGCCCGCCTCGGCGGCCTCGCGCGCGGCCTGGCACTCCATCACCTCGAACCGGTTGGAGGGGACCAGGATGGCCTTGGACGGCTCCTCCAGGCGGTGATTGGCGCGGCCGATCCGCTGCGCGAGACGGCTCGCCCCCTTGGGTGCGCCGACGTGGATGACGAGGTCGACGTCGCCCCAGTCGATGCCGAGGTCGAGCGTCGAGGTCGCCACCACCGCGCGCAGCTTGCCCGCCGCCATCGCCGCCTCCACCTTGCGGCGCTGGCCGACATCGAGTGAGCCGTGGTGCAGCGCGATCGGCAGATTGTCGTCGTTGATGCGCCAGAGCTCCTGGAACACCAGCTCGGCCTGCATGCGGGTATTGACGAAGATCAGCGCCAGCCGATGCGCCCCGATCGCGCGATACATCTCCGGGAACGCATAGCGGGCGGAATGCCCGGACCAGGGGATATGCTCGTGGGTCGCCAGGATCGTGATATCCGGTCTCGCACCCGGCGGTGCCACCACGAGCCCCGCCAGCGCGATCGACGTCTCCGGCTCGCGCTGCGGCGCGAGGTAGGCGCGCAGCTCGGAGGGGCGCGCGACGGTCGCCGACAGGCCGATCGACACCGCATCTGGGGCGAAGCTCCGCAACCGGGCCAGCCCGAGCGCCAGCAGATCGCCGCGCTTGGAGGTGACCAGCGCATGCAGCTCGTCGAGCACGATCGCGCGCAAGCCTGCGAACAGGCGGGGCGCCTCGGCATTGGCGATCATCAGCGCCAGCTGCTCGGGGGTGGTCAGCAGCAGATCGGGCGGACGCATGCGCTGGCGGGCGCGGCGGGCGGGCGGCGTATCGC
>Ga0209069_10000555_pt1 | contig 17476 bp, 13 predicted proteins | sample Str013_2_FD_187202 | JGI IMG/M metagenome (GOLD analysis project Ga0209069, IMG submission 187202) | Freshwater sediment microbial communities in response to fracking from Pennsylvania, USA - Straight Creek_MetaG_SC_2013 (SPAdes) (version 2) | ecosystem: Environmental > Aquatic > Freshwater >...
GGTATGGGTATGCCATGGCAAAATCGGTTGAGAATTAAATTACAATTAATTATTTTAGTTGGGGATTGCGGCGCATGAAGATACGCCCTGCGAAAATAACGGCAGCTTCTTTGTTAAAAAAAATATATTGGTTTGAATCCTTGCCGCTTTGATTTACTTTTGCTGCCAGCATGTTACCAAAGCTATCCATAGTAGTAAGGACCGCTTCCGCCATCAGTATGATTGCGGCGTTGCTTTTTTTAACAACGGCTAATTTCTGGGTATACGGTTTTCAAAAGCAAAAAGCAGCGGCCTCCGTTACCAGTTCTACCGGTGAAGAAGACAGCAGCACCCGGGTTCCCAACCCGGTAGAAGAAAAAAACGCCAACAGTTTACAAAATTTATCTGAATACCTGCACGATGCAGCCCATCTCATCACACATCCTGTCAGCATCGTTTTATTTGGCAACAGGCACGATATCATCAACCTCCCCATTCACCATCCCGAATTACTGACACCGCCTCCAAAACAGGTTGCCTGATTGTTCTCTTTCTATTTCCTGATTGATTGTTTTACCCGGGTATCCTTTGCCCGCGTTGCCGCCATACGTTTGCTATTAAGGCCCTGCCATGCAGATTCTTACAATAACTGTGAGCAATAAACGCAGCAACGCCGTGCACCGGTAATAACAATATACAAGCCTTAACAAGGTATTCCCAACACCGTTTTTGAACATCCATAAAACATATTTTACAGTGAAAAAAGCAACAAATTATTTAAGTAGCCTCACCGCAGATTTTCCCGCCTCGGTAGTGGTATTCCTGGTAGCACTGCCGCTCTGCCTTGGCATAGCGCTGGGCAGTAATGCGCCCTTGTTTTCGGGTATCATCGGCGGCATTGTAGGCGGTATTGTAATCGGTACCCTCAGCGGGTCGCAACTGAGTGTAAGTGGTCCGGCCGCAGGTCTTACGGCCATTGTGGCCGTAGCCATTGGTAAACTGCAGGTTTTTGATGCCTTTTTGGTGGCCGTTGTAATCGGCGGGGTGATACAAATCATTCTAGGATACATCAAAGCCGGCGTGCTGGGCGATTACATCCCTTCCAGCGTTATTAAAGGCATGCTGGCATCAATTGGCCTGATACTGATACTAAAACAGGTGCCGCATTTTGTTGGCTATGAAGCCGATTTTTTGGGCGATGAAACCTTTGAGCAGAAAGATGGTAAAAATACTTTTTCGGAATTATTGTTTTCCCTGCGTCATATTTTACCGGTAGCACTGGCCATTGGCGTTTTCTCTATATTGGTGCAGGTACTATGGGACAAAGTGCTGGTGAAAAAAGTAAAGGCATTCAAACTGATTCCTTCGCCGCTGATAGTGGTACTGGCGGGTATTGGCATTAATGAGTTTTTGAAAATCAGCTATCCGGATCTTGCACTGGGCAAGTTTCACCTGGTAAACATCCCTGTGGCAGCCTCTTTCGCTCAGTTCACTTCCTTTTTTACATTCCCCAATTTCAGCCACCTGGCCAACTACCAGGTATGGACAACCGCCTTAACGCTGGCAATCGTGGCCAGCCTGGAAACATTGCTGAACATTGAAGCCGCCGATGACCTTGACCCCTACCAGCGGGTTACGCCCACCAACCGAGAGCTGAAAGCGCAGGGTGTGGGTAATATCGTTTCGGGTTTAATAGGCGGTCTGCCGCTTACTTCCGTTATTGTAAGAACATCGGCCGGCGTAAATGCAGGCGCCAAATCAAAAATGTCGGCCATCTTGCATGGCATTTTTCTTTTATTGTGTGTGGCTTTTATACCGGCATTGCTCAACCACATTCCCTACGCCTCACTGGCCGCCATTCTTATTTATACCGGTTATAAACTGGCAAAGATTTCCATCTTCAAAGAATTTTACAGCAAGGGCTGGAACCAGTTTTTGCCATTTGTTATTACCATACTGGCCATATTGTTTACAGATCTGCTGATAGGCATCATTGTGGGCTGTTGCGTTGGCCTGTTCTTTCTGCTGCGCAGCAATTTTAAATCGGCCGTATTTGTGGTAAACGACGACAACAAATACCTGTTCAGGCTGCGCAAGGATGTTTCTTTTTTGAACAAGCCCATCATCAAAAGCAAACTGGAGCAGGTGCCCGAAGATTCTTTTGTACTGATAGATGCGGCCCGCGCAGATTTTATAGACCGCGATGTGATTGAAGTAATTGAAGACTTTATGAAACATGCACACCTGAAAGACATTACAGTAGAACTAAAGAAAAGCGTGTACAAAGAACAGGGCTTTAGCCTGGCAGTACCCGTATTGGCAAAAATTAAAAATTAAAAACTATGCATTCTATTGATAAATTATTGCTCGAAAACAAAGCGTGGGTATATGAAACACTGATGGACGACCCGGAATATTTTACCCGGCTGGCGTATGACCAGGAGCCGGAATTTTTATGGATTGGCTGCAGCGACAGCCGGGTACCCGCCAACAAAATTACGGGTACCCATCCTGGTGAGTTATTTGTACACCGCAACATTGCCAACGTGGTTATGGACAATGACATCAACGTTTTGAGTGTGATTGATTATGCGGTGACATATCTTAAAGTAAAACACATCATCGTTTGCGGTCACTACGGCTGCGGCGGCGTAAAAGCGGCCATGACCAGCAAAAGCTTTGGCATTCTCGATAAATGGCTGCTGAACATAAAAAAAGTGTATGACGACAACCGTACTGCAATAGATGCGGCACCCGATGAGGAAACAAAGACCAACCTGCTGGTAGAGTACAATGTAAAACAGCAGGTCATCAACATTTCAAAAACCGCCAGTGTGCAAAACGCCTGGCAAAACAACCAGTTACCTCAAATTCATGGTTGGGTATACGGATTGAAAGATGGTTTACTGAAACAGATCAGCAAGCTGATAAAACCGGCAGCCCTAACAGCAAACAGCATTTTATAAAATAAGGCTGTTGCTCAGTTTCTCAGAAAGCAATGCCGCAGATTCGCAGGTTCGGGGGCTATTCTGCGGCATTTTATTACTGGTGTGTTGCAAAAATTAAGTAATATGCAAGCAGTAACGATCGATTTATGAAACTGTACGAAAAATTATTACTGGAAAACAAAGCCTGGGCGGCGGAAAAAGTACTGGCAGACCCGGAATATTTTAACCGGCTGGCCCACCTGCAAACACCCGATTTTTTGTGGATTGGTTGCAGCGACAGCCGGGTTCCGGCCAATGAGATCACGGGTACACAACCCGGCGAAATTTTTGTTCACCGCAATGTGGCCAATATGGTGGTGAATACCGATGTAAACCTGCTGAGCGTACTGGATTATGCCGTAAACCACCTGAAAGTAAAACACGTGATTGTTTGTGGGCATTATGGATGCGGGGGTATAAAAGCCGCCACTACCAATACTGATTTTAAAGCAGTGCTGAATATGTGGTTGCGCAATATCAAAGATGTAATACGCCTGCACCGGAAAGAACTCGATGCGATTGCCGACGAAGATGCCCGCATCGATCGCTTAACGGAACTGAATGTAAAAGAGCAGGTCTTTAACCTGGCCAAAACCTCCATCATACAAAAAGCATGGAAGCACGAACAGCGGCCGCATTTGCATGGATGGGTATACGGACTGAAAGACGGACTGATAAACCCGGTGTTTGAAATGAAAGTAGGAACGCATATTGATGAGATTTACGAATACGAAGATGTATAAATTGAAAACCCCGTTTTGACAACGGGGTTTTTTATTTGTTTACTTTCGCTTGCCGGCCGGTTACCTCCGCGGCTGGTATTATTTGCTATATGAAAAAATCATTGCTCTTGCTTTTGGTGTGGATGGTTGTTTGCTGCACGGCCTGCAATAACCAGCCTGCCACTAATTCTTCTACCGCTATCACATCCGCAGCTACCACCGACAGTACCTGGATGTTGCTGCCATTTGTAAAAACAGATTCCGCCAACCCTGTACTGGGCCCGGGCACCGGACGGTTTAAAGATCCAATCATTGACAAAGAAGTAAAATGGGAGGAGAAAGATGTGTTCAATCCTGCTATTGTAGTAAAAGCTGATACCCTGTTGATGCTGTACCGCGCAGAAGACAGCATTGGCAAATACGCCGGCACTTCCAGGATTGGCCTGGCAAAAAGTACCGACGGTATTCATTTTACAAGGATGCCGAAGCCTGTTTTTTTTCCTGACAATGACGCACAAAAAAAATACGAATGGGAGGGTGGTTGCGAAGACCCCCGCGTAGTGGAAGACAGCGCCGGTGTTTATTATATGATGTACACTGCCTATGACGGCGATAAAGCAAGATTGCTGGTGGCATCTTCCAAAGACTTATTGCACTGGACCAAATACGGACCCGCTTTTTTAAAAGCATACAACGGCAAGTATTTAAATCAATGGTCAAAATCAGGATCAGTTGTTTCCGTCTACAAAAACGGAAAAATAACAGCCACAAAAATTAACGGCAAGTACTGGATGTATTGGGGCGATGTAAACATTGGCGCCGCTACCTCTGATGATTTAATCAACTGGCAGCCGGTTGAGATGCAGGCGGGAGAGAAGCCGCCTATTGCTTTGCGCCACAATTCGGTTGAAACGCCGGATCTGAAAATTGTGATTGGCCCGCGTCCAAAAAAATTTGATAGTGATATTGTTGAGCCCGGTCCGCCCGCCATGCTAACCGATAAAGGCATCCTGCTGATATACAATGGGCGCAATGTGCCGGCTATTGGCGATTCAACACTGGCCGAAGGTACCTATTCAGCCGGGCAGGTATTGCTGGACAAAAATGATCCTACAAAAATAGTTGAGCGGCAGGATCGTTACTTTCTAACACCGGACAAAGCCTACGAAAAAACCGGACAGGTAAACTTTGTTTGTTTTGTAGAAGGGCTGGCCTATTTTAAAAACAAATGGTTTTTGTATTATGGCACAGCCGATTCAAAAATTGCTGTAGCGGTGAAGGATTAACCACAGCCGGAAGAGCGGTATTCACAGAGATACATTCTTTATGTTTGATCCACTTTAACCAGCAATGACCTCTTTTTACTCTGCGAATTCCTCATTTACCTTCGTGCCAAAATAACGGGCAATAGAAAATTTTCATTTAGAAAGCAGAAATAATTACATTCAATCCTGATTAATAACGATATGCAATCACCCAAAGGAATCTGGAAAGTTATTACTGCCTCCTCTGCAGGTACGCTTATAGAATGGTACGATTTTTATATTTTCGGAAGCCTCTCTACCATTATTTCGCATAAATTTTTTCCGGATACCAATCCTACGGCCGCGTTGCTGTCTACCCTGGCCACATTTGCCGCCGGTTTTATTGTACGGCCTTTTGGTGCATTGGTGTTTGGCCGCCTGGGCGATCTTATTGGCAGAAAATATACATTCCTGCTCACCCTTGTACTAATGGGTGGTTCCACTTTTTTAATTGGCTGCGTGCCGGCCTATGCCAGTATTGGCGCATGGGCCCCGCTACTGGTGTTGCTCTTGCGTTTGCTACAGGGCCTGGCGTTGGGCGGAGAATACGGTGGTGCTGCCACTTATGTAGCAGAACATGTGCCCGCCGGCCGCCGTGGCTTTTATACCAGTTTTATTCAGACTACCGCTACCCTGGGTTTGTTTCTTAGCCTGGGCGTTATCTTAACCGTAAGAAGAATTACCGGGGTAGAAGCGTTTACCAATGGAAACGGATGGCGTTATCCCTTCCTGTTATCGATTGTACTGGTGGCCGTGTCTATTTTCATCAGATTGCGCATGAATGAGTCGCCCCTGTTCCTGAAACTGAAAACAGCAAACAAAACTTCCGTAAACCCGCTGAAAGAAAGTTTTGGCCACAAGGCAAATTTTAAAATGGTATTACTGGCTTTGTTTGGCGCCACCATGGGGCAGGGTGTTATCTGGTACAGCAGCCAGTTTTATGCACAGAATTTTATTCTTACCAAATGCAATATTGAATACGAACAGGCCAATACCATCATCATTATTGCATTGGTCATTGCAACGCCATTCTTCGTCATCTTTGGAAGTCTTTCCGATAAATGGGGCAGAAAAAACATTATCCTGGCAGGTCTCTTGTTCAGCGTTATATTATACCGCCCCGTATTTGGACAATTGTATGCCACTGCAGACATCAGTAAAAAAGTGATACTGGCCAATCAAACCACCATTAAACACAGCGCTGAACTGGCTAAAGGCTCCGCAACAGACTCTTTGTATACCACTACCATCAGCAATTTTTTTGAAGATGGTACCTCGCAAAAAATAACCAACAAACAACTGGTGCCCGTAAATGGAAAAAAACCAAAACCGGTAATTACAAAAGAAACGGTGCTGGGCGAATCCGGCCGGCTGAACATGATTGCCTATATCGCCTTAATGGTGGTATTCGTAGCCATGGCTTATGGGCCCATCGCAGCTTTCCTGGTAGAATTATTCCCTACCCGTATCCGTTATACATCCATGTCTTTGCCATACCATATCGGCAATGGTGTGTTTGGCGGCCTGGTACCGTTTATTGCCACATTGATTACCACCCTGCCCGGCACCAATTATTTATCGGGATTGTGGTATCCCATCATTGTTGCGGCACTTTGTTTTGTAATTGGTAGTTTATACCTCAGCAATAAGATTGATACCCCTGTAGACGACTAAAACAATTTATTATGAACCAACTGAAACGCCTGCTGGGCCTGTTTTGGATGATACTCGGCCCATTGATTTTCATTACGCTTATCATCAGCGCCGTACACAATATCAGTGCAAACGGCAAAGGCGATATCAGCAAACCCCTGCCCTGGATCATCATCATTACCGTTTTTACACCCATTGCCATTGGGTTGATCATCTTTGGCTGGTATGCGTTTAAGGGAGAGTATGATACTGTCTGAACTGGGATTTGGGAGGATTAACTGCATAAACGCCAGCAATTTTAAATACTCCTTCACCTTCGTGAATTCCTCCTTCTCCTCTGTGGTAGATATGCGTAGTCGCAATATTTTTGTAGGTTTGTACCATGTCAATAGCAGTAAAAGGCCTCACCAAAATTTATGGCGAACAAAAAGCAGTGGATGATATTTCATTCAGTGCTGCCAAAGGAGAAATCGTTGGTTTCCTTGGGCCGAATGGTGCAGGCAAATCAACTACCATGAAAATTATAACCGGTTACTTGCTGGCAGATGCGGGCACGGCCACTGTTTGTGGCATTGACGTAAAAGCCCAACCGCTGGAGACAAAAAAGAAGATTGGCTATTTACCGGAGGCCAATCCTTTGTATTACGATATGTACGTTCGGGAATACCTGGATTTTATAGCCGGTGTGCATGAAATAAAAAACAAAAAGGAAAGAATTGAAGAAGTGATTGCCACCGTTGGCCTGACACCCGAAAGTAAAAAGAAAGTAGGCCAGCTCTCAAAAGGCTATAAACAACGGGTAGGCTTAGCCGCAGCTTTGATTCACAACCCCGAGGTGCTGATACTGGATGAACCCACCACCGGCCTCGACCCTAACCAGATCATTGAAATACGCGAAGTGATAAAAAAACTGGGGCAAAACAAAACGATCTTATTCTCCTCTCATATTCTGCAGGAAGTTGAAGCCATCTGCGACCGCGTGGTGATCATCAACAAAGGCAAACTGGTGGCCGATGATACATTGAGCGTATTGCGCAACCAGTCGGCCGGCAACCAAACCGTAAAGGTTGAATTTAAAGAACCGGTTGATGCTGCATTGCTTCAGGCACTGAATGGCGTACAACGGGTAAATAAAATAAATGAACAGGAATGGGAGCTGACCTGCAGCAATACCAACGATGTAAAGCGATTGCTTCTTGAATTCTCTTTGCAGCACAACCTGAATATTGTTTCATTGCAAAGTGGTGAACAAAGACTGGAAGAAGTGTTCCGGAATCTAACAAATACCGGCAACAGCAATTAGACAGCGCCCCGTCAGCAAGAGACCCTGGCCCAGCCCATTTCCAGCATTGGAAGCAAGGTTTGTGGGCACATTAGTGGGCGAATGGCTGGCGACAGCCGCACCATCTGCTGCAATTAACGCCCTAGAGGCTTGCTAACCAATAATATACAGCCGAATGGAGCGTCGCCTCCGCCGATCCTTTCGGCAACCAAAGCTGGTAACATAATAATCATATTTTTCGCTTGCCCCGCCGGTTGAATTAACCTACCTTCGCCGCTTGAAATTCAGGGGTTTTTTAGCCATTCTGGCCGTATCATCCACCTGTGAAAAAGAAATAAGCAATTATGAATATCAGAAACATAGCTATTATAGCGCACGTTGACCATGGTAAGACTACCCTGGTAGACAAAATCTTACACGCCACCAAAGTGTTCCGTGATAACCAGGAAACAGGCGAGTTGATAATGGATAGTAATGACCTGGAAAGGGAAAGGGGTATTACTATTTTTAGTAAAAACGCCGCTGTAGAATACAAGGGCCACAAAATCAATGTAATTGATACCCCGGGTCACAGCGACTTTGGCGGTGAAGTGGAACGTGTATTGAAAATGGCCGATGGTGTATTGTTACTGGTAGATGCTTTTGAAGGCCCTATGCCACAGACACGTTTTGTATTGCAGAAAGCATTGCAGTTAAACCTGCGCCCCATTGTTGTTATCAACAAAGTAGATAAGCCCAACTGCCGTCCGGATGAAGTGCATGATGCAGTTTTTGAATTGTTCTTTAACCTGGATGCTACTGAAGAGCAATTGAATTTTCCTACCTTTTACGGTTCCGGAAAAAATGGCTGGTTCAATAACAAAAACGAACAGTGCGAAGGCATTGCGCCTTTGCTGGATGGTATACTGGAACACGTGCCTGAACCTAAAATAGCAGAAGGCCCGTTGCAGATGCAAATTACGTCACTGGATTACTCTTCTTTTCTTGGAAGAATAGCAGTAGGTAAAGTGGCACGCGGATCCATCAAAGAAGGCCAGGGCATTGCCCTTATGCAGGCGGAAGGCGTTATCAAACGTTTGAAAGTAAGAGAACTGTACACCTTTATGGGTATGGGCAAGAAAAAAGCAACTGAAGTTTTTGCAGGCGACATTTGCGCAGTAGTAGGACTGGAAGATTTTAACATTGGCGATACAATAGCAGACATAGAAAACCCCGAAGCATTGCCGGTAATTAGTGTGGATGAACCAACGATGAGTATGCTTTTTGGTATCAATAACTCCCCTTTCTTTGGTAAAGAAGGTAAGTTTGTAACCAGCCGTCACCTGCGCGACAGGCTGATGAAAGAAACAGAAAAAAACCTTGCATTAAGGGTTGAAGATAGTGACAGTGCGGATAGCTTCCTGGTATTTGGCCGTGGTATTTTGCACCTGGGTATCTTAATTGAAACCATGCGCCGCGAAGGATTTGAATTAACGATTGGTCAGCCAACCGTTTTGATAAAAGAAATAGACGGTAAAAGAAATGAACCGTTTGAGGTGCTGGTAGTAGATGTGCCGGGAGATTACAGCGGTAAAGTAATTGACCTGGTTACACAAAAGAAAGGTGAAATGCACATCATGGAAAGCAAGGGCGAAATGCAGCACCTTGAATTTGAAATACCATCAAGAGGATTGATTGGTTTGCGCAGTAATATGCTGACCAACACTGCCGGCGAAGCTGTAATGGCCCACCGCTTTTTGGAATACAGGCCATGGAAGGGCCCCATTCCCGGAAGAAACAATGGCGTATTGCTTTCAAAGAACACAGAACGTACAACCGGCTATTCCATTGATAAATTACAGGACAGGGGTACATTTTTTGTAGACCCGGGTGAAGAAGTATATACCGGTCAAATCATTGCCGAGCACATTAAGCCAGGCGATTTGGTAGTGAATGCAACCGAGCCTAAAAAATTGACCAACCACCGTGCAAGTGGCAGCGACGATGCGTCACGCATTGCGCCCAAGACTTTGATGACACTGGAAGAGTGTATGGAATACATTCAGCAGGATGAGTGCATTGAGGTAACGCCAAAGAGTATACGCATGCGCAAAGTGGTGCTGGACGAAGACGAAAGAAAGAAACAAAGCAAAAAAATGGAAACTGCTTAATAACCAGTTCCCGTAAAACATACAGCCGCCCGGGTGATACCGCAGGGCGGCTTTTTTTTTGAATTGCTGGTTTTACGTGAGCACTGCTGCTGTTTTGTCGCACGGAGTCAACGGAGCGAAAGAGTATACGCGGATTGCAGTTAGTAAGCCGGTCAAACACTTTCAGGCTGCGGACTTAGTATAGCCCTTTTCTACTTGTTCGCTTTGCCACTTAGGCTTATTTTTGCGCTAAATAAATGAGGCAATGAAAAAGTGGTTACCCGTATTGTTGTTTTCGGCTTTTTTAATATCCTGCCTGCCGCATACCGCGAAAGCGCAGTGCTCAATTTGTACAAAAACGGCCCAGCAAATGGGCGAACGCCCCGCCAAAGCCCTGAATGGCGGCATTCTATACCTGGCGGCCATGCCCTTTCTTATCTTCAGTTATATTGGTTACAGGTGGTGGAAAAGCAACCATGAAGCATAGAGCGGACTCTACACATTATTGAGATGACGCGTTTCGGAAAAATACTTTACAACTTTTCATTACAAAACAGGGTAAGCTTCACCAGGTCATCCTCCAGTTTAAAATTTACCTGGTTCTCTGCAATGTATTTTTCGATAAAATTGTCCTGGTGGGGAAATACTTTTTCAAACTGTCTTACAGTAGCGGCTTTATAAATCTGTTTGGATTTTATAAGCCAGAAATTTCTTTGTATTTCAATCAGGTAATCGCCTTTGTAGGGCCGCAAAACATATACCCCCGTCATGGTATTACTTACTTCCGCTGCTTCTTTGTGCGATGTGCCCGATTGATCGGTGACTGCAGTTGCCGGTTTCATTTTATTTGTGTAGGTAACAAACAACCCGATGGCAGGTTTGCCGGGAATAATGACTTCATAGATACGGCCGTCGGCCCCCGGTATAAAGCGTTTGTTCCGAAAATAAATGCTGTCAATATTCTCAAGTCCGGTCAGTGTTAACACCGTTGTAGCGTCTTTTTCAAAAACAACGCTCTGGTCTGCCGTATTGTAATTCAGCGAAGCGTTCTCAATACTTCCGTCTTTCATCAGTACCACCCCTTTTGCAAATTTTTCAAAAAGGTATTGTTCGCGCAAATCCGTGGTATTGGTGGTATTGTTTTGCGCTGAGCACAGGAAGCCGGCAAACGAAAAGAAGAGGCAAATGGTAAAATGTTTCATAAGTAATTTTTCTTTGATAAAATAAGGTTGCATGAAAATACAAATCTGTTTACATCCGGAATCAATTATTGCTCATTTTTTTTACTGTCTTCCCTGGCGTCCAAAAAAATAGTCCCGGCAAGCCGGGACTATTAATGTTATTGCAATACTGAATTATGGTTTTGTATAAATATCTGTTACATTTCTGTAAGCAGAACCATTAAATACAATATAATTAAGCGTGAATTTTTTCAAATCCGCACTTACAACAATTGTTGGCTGCTGTATAATGGTTATACCACCGCCGGCAAAATCGGACAAAGCCTTTGCGGAGAAAACAACTGTAAAATTAGACAGTACGCCATTGGTGTTTTTAAATGAAATCCAATAGTCGGGAGCTGTATAGTACCCTGTTGGGGCACTCACTGTTGTTGGGTTTTGGGGCGCAAATGTAATGGGCCTGTTGGTTACGTGCGTATCCGGGTTTGCATTAGGATCCTGAGATGGTATCCTGATGTACTCCTGAAAGTAAGAACCAGCAATCGGGTTACCGATTGTATGAAAATAAACATGCCCGAAATTAGCACTCACTTTATAATCAGTAGGCGATGTTACGGTAGGCGCCAGCATGTAATTCTTGGTAGCATTGATTTTTGAAGGATAAAATACTACTTTGAAAAAAGCAACACCGGTTCCTTTTGGAATAACAGCTGTAGTGTTCAGAATCTTAAACAAAGAATCGGGCATTGCATCGTAGGTAATACCATCTACGCTAAAGTTATCCAGCAGCGCTTTTGTGTCAGGCGCAATTGTAACAGTAACGTCGCTATTAGGGTATTGTGTCCCTGTAAGGCGCACTGCAAAAATGGTGGTATCGGAAGTATGTGATGCGGGATAAGTCAAAGCACCGTTTGCAAAATATTGCAGACCTGCATTAACAGTTGTTCCGCCATTCTGTATCCACTCCAGCGTATACACAGGAGCAGTCAGGTTACTTACATCTATATTTGCATCGTTCTTTTTTAAACAGCCCGTAAGGCCTGCAGCAGCAACGGCAAATAATAACAGTAATACTTTTATATGTCTCATAATAATAAGATAGTTTTTAAAATTATAATGCCCAGAAAATTAAAGAGGTAAACGGACTAACACCTTTGGGAACATTGGCTGAATTATACGCACCTTCTGTTGCCGGATACAATACCCTTGTAGGTAATTTATCGGGCCTTGAGCTTTCAGATACAGATGATGCGAAAGTAGAAGTAGCAGATGTGCCGGTAATGGTTGGGTAATGTGTTCTGCGGTAATCGTTCCAGGCTACATTGCTGTTTACAAAATTCATCGCAATGTATTTTTGTGTAATAATCGCTTCCAGTTTTTGTGCGGTAGTAGCTGCCTGTGAATAGTTTACAAGCGGGCTGGTAGCGTTGTCTGCCAGGTAGGTATTTGCATCTGCAGTATAATCACGGGTGGTTACACTTGCAGCACCAGGGCCTGCATACAGGTATTTGAAAGATGCTGTGATACCAGATTTAAACAGCGTGGCATCTGCACCGCCGGGTATAAGACCTTTTAATGCAGCTTCTGCCTGCAAGAAATAGCTTTCTGCAGCTGTAATAACGGGCAGTCCTGCCTCAGGACCTTTCAATACGCCTGTTGTGCTACCGGCACTTGCACCTGTTCTGTTGGTGCTGGGGTACCAGAAACTTCCGGCAGGGCATTTTGGAATGCTTACACTTTCAACACCCAATTGGTTGGCGCCTGTAGCGGGGTACTGGTAATAAATGGCCTTGCCCCTTAAAGAATCCTGCAGTTTTGTGCCATTGTAAAAAGCAAGAATATAGGTAGAAGGAATCCAGGATTTGGTAGCATCGCTGCCGGTATAACCATAACCCCATCTGTCCCATTTTGGATTCTGCCTGCCATTGTCGCGGGTGTATCCGGGATTGATCAGCGCATCTGTAGTTAAGAATCCATCAGTAGAAAAAGTGGTATTGCTAAATGTAACTTTTCCTGCACCGAAGATCACCAAACGCAGTTTAATGGTATTGGCCAATTGCTTCCATTTTACCATATCGCCTTTAAAAAGCACATCAGAATTGCCCATAAGCGCAACACCTGGTGTGGCAATGCCCTTGTTAATGGTAGCAATGGCTTTGTCCAGTTCATCTGCCAGGTCTTTGTAAACCGCCACAGGATCCGCGTAAGTAGGCGTCAATTTGGACGAGCCGGTTAATGCATCTCCATAAGGTACGCTGTTATAGGTATCCACCAGCATTTCAAAAGTCATGGCCTTCATAATGCGGGCCGCTGCATTGGAATAGCTGTAATTGGGCAGGTTGGCATCGGTAGCAGTTAAAATGGTCTGGTAGTCTTCCAGGTTGTCGTACGAGGTACTGAACAAACCAGAGAAATCGGCCGAAGTGAAATTGTAAGAAATAGCAGTACCAAAACCGCCATAACCGCCGGCATTGGCCGCATAGCCACCAAGCTGTTCGCCATAAGTATTAAACTGGTTAAGGTTGGCTGCAGTTCCTGTAAGCGCCTGCGGAATGATCAATTCAGGTGTGGTTGAAGTAGCGCTGTTCGGGTTCGTATTAATATCCAGGAATTTCTTGCAGGATGTTGCCAGCACGGCCGTTCCCGCAATCAATAATATGCTGATTTTTTTCATGTTACTTAAATTTTTTTTCAATAAATCAAAATCATTAACTACTAAAATCTGAACGTAAGGGTACCACCATAATAGCGTGAAGGAGGTGTTTGTCCCAAACCGGTCAGACCAATACCATTACTGTCTACCCCTGCATCACTGTACTCAGGATCTGTATAGATATTGTCCTTGGGCAACCAGATAAACAGGTTACGGCCCTGCACACTCACTGTAATGCCTTTGAATACTTTTGTTTTGCTGAACAAAGAAGCTGGAAGATCATACGCAATAGCTATCTCTCTCAATTTCCAGAATGCACCATTGGTAACATAGTTTGAAGTAACATTCCTGTTGATACCATCTGTCCAGAAACCATTGTTGCCGTTTCCGTTGGCAATGGCCACGTTTGTGTTAGTAATATAAGATCCCGGTTTGTTGGGGTCTGCAATCACTGAATTGGGGTATACAAAGCTTTGGCGGTTGTATACAGCGGTTCTGTAACCGGTTCCAGACCAGTCAAGTTCTGTACCCATACCGTTGAATGTTTTGTAACCACCACGGTAGTCGAACAATACAGAGAAATGCAGGCCTTTGTAGGTCACCATCGCATCCAGACCCAGTTTGTGTTTGGCAACACCGTTACCCAGAATTGAAATAGTATCAGACTGTGTGGGTAAACCAGTAATGCTGTTTACAATAACACGGCCCTGGTTGTCTCTCTTGTAATCGTATCCCATAATAACAGGAAATGCCTGGCCGGCAACTGCAAATGAGGATGCGCTTCCGCTGGAAGACAATGAAAGTTTGGTTAAATCAGACCTGATGAAATTTACTTTGTTGTCGAGGTAAGTATAGTTGCCACCAACCGTTACACTCCAGTCTTTTGTGCGGATGGGTGTAAAGTGGGCGGTTACTTCCAAGCCCTGGCTTCCTGTTTGGCCGGCATTGGTTAGCAGAGAAGTAAACCCGGTGGTACCAGAGATAGAAGTGGGTACCGTTTGGTTATCTGTTTTAGTGCTAAACCAGGTAACGCTGGAAGTAAACCGGTCTTTGAACAGGTTTAAATCAAAACCAAACTCATAGCCTTTTGTAATCTCAGGCTTCAGGCCGCTTTGTACAAGGGCATTTCCAACAGTATAGCCTGCAAGCGAACCATAGGGGAACCCATAGGCGTTTGCGCCAAAAGTTGGTTTTGTATAGTAAGCACCAAAATCTCCGGAATTGCCGAGGTTTACCTGGCCTACTTTTGCCCAGCCGCCCCTGATTTTCAGGTAGCTGATGGTTTTGCTGTCTTTAATGGCGCCAATGGCTTCACTGGCAATAAACGACAGGTCAACTGACGGGTAGAAGAAAGAACTGTTAGCCGGATCCAAAATAGAAACCCAGTCGTTGCGGCCTGTACCATGCAGGAACAAATAGCCTTTGTAACCGATGCGCAAATCGCCGTACACACCAATCTGGCGGGCTTTGAAATTAGATTCACCAACACTGGGCGTACCTACGCCATTGCTCACATTATATAAACCCGGTACTACCAGTCCGTTGGCTGTAATACCGAGGTATTTTGCCTGGTCCTGGTGCCATTGGCCACCAGCGATTAATTTGAAATCAAAATTGCCCACTTTCTTGTTGTACTGGGCAAACAAATCTGAAATTAAATTGGTGATATAATTGCTCTGATCATTTACCTGGGCAGAGATATCTGCTTTAGAACTCTGGTCGGTATTTTTTGCAAAGTTTGTGTACAGGAACTGGCCAACAGTATTCTTATTGGAATAGTTCCTGGTGGTCATACCCTGGCGGGCGGTTAAATCCAATCCGGCAATCGGGGTCCATTTTACTTCCACATTGGCAATCAGGTAATCATTTCTCTGCAAAGACCTGTAGTTGTCGGCTGTAAAATAAGGATTCTGGTACCATGGGTTATAATAACCGTTGGGGTTGGCGAACTTGTCTGTTCTCCAGTTTTTGTATTTGGTAATGTCTACGTTTGAAGGCATGTTCAGCATATTGCCGTACATGCTGGCTGTTTGTGTAGTTATATCATACCTGTTTTGTGTGTAGTCTGTGTTGTAAGCAACGGTAATCCGGTTACCAATGCGGCGGGTACCGTTTACGCTAAGTGTAGCGCGGTTGTATTTATCACCGGGTGTGGTACCAGTTACAGTAGCATACTGGCCAGACAGGTAAAAAGTAGAATTATCGTCACCACTGGTGAGTGAGAAATTGGTTTGGTTGTTAATTCCTTTCTGCCAGAATTTATTGTGACCGGGATTGTAAGAATAATAAGCAGAATCCTGCGAGCCATCTTCCAAAGCGGGTCCCAGTTCACGTTTTACGCCATCAAATGCCGGGCCGTAAGACTGGTTTTCCAGGTAATTAAAAAGAGGATTACCACTGGCGTCAATTCCGTAAGCAGAACCACCCGAGCCAAATTTGGTTTGAATTTTGGGGTAGAAAGCCACTTGTTCAACCGTAGTGGTGTTGGAAAGAATAACAGATGTCTGTCCTCTTTTTCCTTTTTTGGTAGTTACAATCAACGCACCGTTGGATGCCTGTGAACCGTACAGGGCTACCGCACCGGCACCATTCAGTACAACCACATCTTCCACATCTTCGGGATTCAGATTGCCCAATACAGAGTTGGGAACAATTACGTTGTTTAAAACAATCAGCGCCTGGTTATTACCAGTCAAAGAACGCTGGCCTCTTAAAATCAACCGATAGCTGGGGTTGATACCGCCACCGGTACCGCTGATTTGCAAACCAGCAACTTTACCCTGCAGACCGCTGGCAACGTTTAAGGATTTACCCGCTGTCAGTACTTCGGCTTTAATAACGGTGTTGGCCGTTCCAATTTCCTTGCGTTTTGTTTTAATACCACCCGCAGTAACAATAACCTCTTCAATCAAACGGGCAGAACCTGCTAATTGAATGGTTACTGATTTTGATCCTTCTGCAGCAACTTCTTTGGTGGTAAAGCCGGTTGCAGAAATAAGCAGCGTGGAGCCACTTTTTAAATTTACGTTAAAGGCTCCATTGGCGTCTGCTACAACAGCTGATTTGGTGCCTTTGATCTGGACAGTGGCGAACGGAATGGGTTCGCCTTTTTCGTCAGTAACCCTTCCGGACACTGACTTTTGCTGCGCGATGGCGAGCAGGCCGCATAGTAGCAATGCGGTGCATAAGGATGCAAATTTTCTCATGTTAGTACTCAATTTTAGTTTTAGAAAACGTTTGGCGTATATGATGTAAGTCCCGGAAAAACAGTACGATATTTAAACTGGCAAACGGTTTGGCTGCAGTGGCTTTATAAAACACCCTGCAACACAGATCATTTGCTGATGCTGTTCCTTTCTATAGATAATCAATCATTGAGGCCCGGTTAAGGGCAGGCATAGCAGCGAAAAAACTGCATTGGGATAGGAAAAGGTTATTTATGGGGTATTCTTAAAGGAAGCTGGATTAGTTAAGAAACGGCAATATAAATATTTTAACAAACTCTTTTGAAAAAAATCCAAAATAATTTTCTATAATATGTAAAATAATATTGTTGGAAATTATCTAGTCAATAATTTTTTAATAT
>Ga0209069_10000556_pt1 | contig 17475 bp, 21 predicted proteins | sample Str013_2_FD_187202 | JGI IMG/M metagenome (GOLD analysis project Ga0209069, IMG submission 187202) | Freshwater sediment microbial communities in response to fracking from Pennsylvania, USA - Straight Creek_MetaG_SC_2013 (SPAdes) (version 2) | ecosystem: Environmental > Aquatic > Freshwater >...
GATCAAATCCACAATCAACTTCACTTCATGCAGGCATTCGAAATAGGCCATCTCTGGCGCATAGCCAGCTTCAACCAAGGTTTCAAACCCAGCGCGGATCAGCTCAACCAAACCGCCGCAGAGAACCACTTGCTCGCCGAACAAATCGGTTTCACATTCTTCGCGGAATGAAGTTTCAATGATGCCAGAACGACCACCGCCCACGCCGCAGGCGTAGGACAAGGCCAGATCATGGGCATTGCCCGAAGCGTCTTGATGAACCGCAATCAGGCAAGGCACGCCGCCGCCCTTTTGATATTCGCCGCGCACCGTGTGGCCAGGGCCCTTTGGCGCAATCATTACCACGTCGATGGACTTCTTGGCTTCGATCAAACCGAAGTGAATATTGAGGCCGTGGGCGAAGGCAATCGCCGCACCATCACGGATGTTTGGCGCAATGTCGTTCTTGTAAATGTCAGCCTGCAATTCGTCGGGCGTTGCCATCATCAACAGGTCGCCCCACTTGGCGGCGTCAGCTACGGTCATCACTTTCAAGCCGTCTGCTTCCACCTTCTTGGCGGTGGGTGAGCCTGCCTTGAGGGCCACAACCAATTCCTTGGCGCCCGAATCCTTCAGGTTCAGCGCATGGGCGCGGCCTTGGCTGCCATAACCGACGATGACGACTTTCTTACCCTTGATCAGATTAACGTCTGCATCCCGGTCATAATACACGCGCATGGTTTTCTTCCTTGTTTTGAATTGGGCGTAACTAATTTGGGGTGGGAATTAGCGGCTGGGCGAAATTAAGGCAAGCAGCTTTAAAATCCAGGCACCTATTTCAGGTTGACGTCAGGAAGCCCCCCTAAGAGCGCGAACATGAGCTTCAAATCGGAGCCATGGCATCGCAATTTGGGCCAATTGCCTGCTTTCAAATTTCGCCCCAACTGGAGAATTAAATGATCCGTACTTTTGCCATCGCAGCATCAGTTGCACTATTCGCATCATCGGCCATGGCCGCAGGCACTTGCAGCAAAGCCGCCGCAGACAAATTCAAACCTCAGGCTGATCTGGTCAGCTTGCTGAAAACCCAAGGCCTGACTGTCAGCAAGACCAAAGTTGAGGGCGGCTGCTATGAAGTTTACGCCACCGACGCTTCCGGCAAAAAGCACAACATGGCCTATAACGCCGAAACTTTCGAAAAGCTCAGCGACGCTGAAGCTGGCGAAAAAGTGAAGTAACAACCAATGAATAACCCAGACATGCAAAGTTCCAAAACAACAGTGCGTGTCTGGGATCTTTTTGTGCGCATATTCCACTGGAGCTTGGTGTGTGGAATAGCTATCACTTGGATAACGGCCTTTGCCCGTGGTGACACGCATCAATGGCTCGGCCTGGCAATTGGCGCATTGGTGACCGCGCGCATTTTCTGGGGTTTTCTCGGCAGCCGCTATGCCAGGTTCTCGCAGTTCATTCGCTCTCCAGGCGTGTCTATCCAATATCTGATATCCATCCTGCAAAACCGTGAACAGCGTTACCTCGGCCACAACCCAGCTGGCGCTCTGATGATTTTGGCCTTGTTGGCCAGCATAGCCGCAACCATCGCCACCGGATGGTTGATGACAACCGATGCCTATTTTGGTGATGAAACGATGCAACTATCCCACAGCATTTGCGCCTATGGCGTGCTGAGCTTGGCTGGCCTTCATATTGTTGGCGTTGTTCTAGCCAGCCGCCGCCATCAGGAAAATCTTGTGCAAGCCATGTTCACAGGCAACAAACGCCAAGCCCAATCAACCGACGTGGAATGAGCCGCTTCAGCTAAGGCCGTTCAAACGCCGCCCAGATCAAACGCAAGCCAACCGCTCCAAGAAACAAGCCCACTATGCGGTCAATCCAGCTCTTGGCCTTGAGATAAAATATCCGCACTGGCCCTGCCCCAAAAAACAACGCCACAAGAGAATACCACCAAACTTCATTCAGTGAGACCATGGCGATCAGCACCAGAGTCATCCAAAGCGGCACTTGGGCTGGCAACATGGCAACAAAGATCGAACCAAAAAACACCACAACTTTCGGGTTGCCGATCTGCACCATAAACCCCTTGGCAAATGGGCTGCCAGAAACCGCCCCGCCACCCAAATCCAGCGGCACATTGGCATGTTTGTAAATCTTGTAGGCAATCCACAACAAGAACAGTGCGCCAAAAATCTTCATGCCCAGAAACAAGGGCGGCAGCGCATGGAACAGCACGTTCAGGCCAAGCAGCGCCGCCGTCGACCACAACACCGTGCCTGCTCCAAGGCCCAGCGCCACTTTCACGCCATCAAAGCGAGACCGTGCCACCGCCGTTTGCGCCACAATCAGAAATGATGGGCCGGGGCTGACAACAGCACCCAATTGCACCAAACCGATGCTGAGAATGATCCAGAATTCAGATGTCACCAATGGCCTCGCAAAATTTATGAACAGTTTCAGCCAAGCCAAATTCCCATGCGTCAGCAAAAATGCCATGACCGATGGAAACTTCTCTGAGATTTGGCAGAGCGGCTATCAGGCGCGGAAGGTTTTCGCGTGTAAGATCATGGCCGGCGTTCAAATCTATGCCAGCGGCAGCAGCGGCTTTGCCAGTAGCTACCACTTTGTTGAACTCCACTTTCATGACACTTTCTTCCAACGCATCGCCATAAGGGCCGGTGAATATTTCTATGCGGTCAGCGCCAGCCTTTTTGGCCAGCATGGGCTGGCTTGGATCAGGATCAACAAACAACGCCACCCGCATGCCACCATTTTTCAAGCGCGCGATAATCGGTGGCAATATGTTTCCCGTCTGCGAGAAATTCCAACCATGATCAGACGTGCCCTGCCCCGGCAAATCCGGCACCAGCGTCACTTGATCAGGCTTGTTGGCCTCGCACAGGCGCAAGAATTCCTCGTCGGGGTATCCTTCAATATTAAATTCACACCCCGGAAATTCACGCACCAAAGCGGCCAGCAAGGGCACATCAGTGCGCCGCACATGCCGCTCATCTGGTCTGGGATGCACAGTGAGGCCAATAGCGCCTGCCTCAAGCGCAATGCGCCCCAGATGCAAGAGATCAGGCCAAGGCACACTGCGCCTGTTGCGCAGATAGGCCACAGCATTGACATTGACTGAAAGTTTACAAGGCATAAGCTCACCATAGCTGCAAAATAAAACAATGGAAGAAGCCAGACTGCCGCAATCAACTTGTTATATTTAAAAGGCATTTATTCAAATCATTCACACAACAGGGAACACGATCCATGCGCAAACTTTGCATCACCGCCCTTCTCGCAAGCACCGTTCTTGCTGGCCAAGCCCAAGCAGACACGGTGAAAATCACTTTCTTTGGCGTGGGCGATGTTTATAATTTTGCTGGTGGCAAAACCCGTGGTGGCATGGCGCGCCTGAATGCCGTGGCCAAAGACGAACGCGCCGCCAACCCCAACACCATCTATGTGATGGATGGCGACATGCTCTCGCCCTCGCTGATGTCTGGCTTTGACAAGGGTGCCAATATGATCGCGCTTTCCAATATCGTGCCCTACGACCTCGCCGTGCCTGGCAACCACGAATATGATTTCAAGGTTGAAAATTTCCAAACCCAGATCAAGGCCTCGAAGTTTCCCTGGGCGGCTATCAATATCAAAACCGCCGATGGCAAAGTGCCTGAGGGCCTCGGCGGTGTAATGCTCAAAGACCTGCAAGGCGTAAAAGTGGCCCTCATTCCGGTGGCCCTGGATGAAACGCCGGAAGAATCTTCGTCGGGGGATTTGGCTTTCGCACCAACTGTAATGTCAGCCCTCGCTGCAGCCAAACAAGCACGCAAAGACGGTGCTGATCTGGTGGTGGGCGTGGTACATGCTGCCCATAATGACGATCAGGCCATGTTCAACAGCAAGGCATTTGATATCATCATTTCCGGCCATGACCATGATCTGATCACCCAATACAATGGCATCACCGCCTATATCGAAACGTCTACTGAAGCCAATTATCTGGTGCCGCTGGATGTGACAGTGGATGTGCAAAACAAAGACGGCAAGCGCAGCGTTTCATGGACACCCTTTTTCCGCTTCATCGACACCGCCAAAGTAACGCCAGATCCCGAATCCCAAAAACTGGCCGATGAATATGCCGCTGAGCTGAATAAGGATTTGGACGTAGTGGTAGGCAAACTTGCAGGCCCGATAGACTCGCGCCGCGATATTGTGCGCGGCCAAGAGAGCGCCATGGGCAACCTGATCGCCGACGCACAACGAGAGGCCACCGGCGCAGATGTTGCCATCACCAATGGCGGCGGCATCAGGGGCGATAAACTCTATCAGGCTGGAACAGATTTCACCCGCCGCGATGTTTTGACCGAGCTGCCCTTTGGCAACATGACCGTGGTGACAGAAGTTGACGGCAAAACGCTGATGGCTGCTCTTGAAAATGGTTTCAGCCAGATGACAGAAGGTGCAGGCCGCTTCCCGCAAATCTCAGGCATGGTCGTCACCGTCGATAAATCCAAGCCCGCCCTTTCGCGCGTGGTTTCGGTTTTGGTAAACGGCAAGCCGCTTGATCTTTCGGCCAAATATAAAGTCGCCACCAATGATTACATGCAGGGTGGCGGTGATGGCTATACAGCTTTGACCGCAGGCAAAATCACGCTGGGCACCGCCGCTGGTAAATTGATGGCCAATGATGTGCTGGTCTATATCAAGGCCCATGACGGCGTTCAGGCGAAAGTTGAAGGCCGCATTATTATTCAGTGATCAGCTTGGCGTCACATCTGTGCTGGCGGCCTTGGCCTTGCGGCGACGTTCGATGAAACCAACCGCAATCACCGAAATCTCATAAAGACCAAACAGTGGCACGATCATGGTGATCATTGAGATTGGGTCTGGCGGCGTGATGATACCGGCAAGAATGGCCACACCGACCAGCGCAAAGCGGCGGCCCTTTTTAAGCATTTCGTGTGACACAATGCCGATCTGGCCCAACAGAGTCAGCGCCACTGGCAACTGGAAGGTGACACCGAATGCCAAGATCAAAGTCATCACAAAATCAAGATAAGCCTCAACATCCGGCATCAATTGAATGCCGGTGCCGCCATCGTTGACACTATCGGCAACACTGAAGAAAAACTTGATCGCAACCGGAAGCAGGAAGAAATAAACCAGCGCTGCACCCAGCACGAAGAAGATGGGCGTGGCAATGAGATAAGGCACAAAAATCTTGCGCTCATGGGCATAAAGCCCCGGTGCCACAAAGCCATAAATCTGAATGGCAATGAGCGGAAAAGCCACGAACAGACCGCCAAACATGGCAATCTTGATCTTGACCAAAAACACGCCCAGCAGCTTGATTGAAATCAGCGCCACATCATGGCCCGTGCCCTGCTTGAAGGGCAAAATCAAAATGTGAAGCAATTCACTGGAGAAATAAAACGCCAGCCCAAAAGCCGTCAAGAAACCGACGATGCAATAAATCAGCCGCCGACGCAGCTCCATCAAATGGTCGCCCAGTGGGGCTTCTGATGCGTCGATCTCTGATTGGCTCATAGAGCCTTGCCCAGTATGCGCGTTTCACCTGGGCCATCGGCGAATAATTTCGACGAGACAGCGGGCATATAAAGCGCAGGCGCTTCATCAGCAGAGGCGGAGGCAACCGCTTTCGACGTGCCGGGCCCGGCGGTGGCCGAAGCAATCAGCGCGGTTTGAACGGGAGCCATGACAGCCGAAACGCCAGTAGCGAGCGAGGCTATATCCTGCCGCACACTGGCAAGGCCTGAATCTTTCATCGCCGAATCCATTTGCCCCTGAAAGTCCCGCGCCATGCCGCGAAGCTTGCTCATGCCCTGGCCGAGTTTGGCCAAAACAGCAGGCAAGTCTTTCGGGCCGATCACCACCACGGCCAGAATAACAATCACCATGATGTGCGAAAAGGAAAGGCCGAAATCAAACATGATTTTTAAATGTCAGATCAGGAAGGGCCTCAGCCCTTCACTTTGTCCTTGGTTTTGTTGACAGCATCTTCAGTGGAGGCTTGCAGAGACTTGGCGTCATCATCTTCATCGGCCATGCCTTTTTTGAAGCTCTTGATGCCCTTGGCCACATCGCCCATCAGATCCGAAACCTTGCCCTTGCCGCCAAACAGCAAAGCAACAACAGCGATGATAATAACCCAGTGCCAAATTGATAGCGAACCCATGACGCAATCTCCAAAAAATCAAGTTGAACCGACTATAGTCATGAGCGGTGGCTTTTCAAAGGCCTAATCGCCATCACCTTCGTCTCGTGATCAGGGAACCAGTATGGTGGCCCCGGTGGTACGCCGCGCCTGCAAATCGGCATGCGCCTTCGCGGCCTCAGCCAGGGGATAACGCTGGTTAATCTTGATCTTCACTTTGCCGCTGCTGACCATCTTGATCAGATCGCGCGCCGTGGCTTTAAAATCCGCATCTGTGGCAGTGTAGTTGTAAAGCGTTGGCCGTGTCACGAACAGCGAACCCTTGGACGCCAGCACCCCCAGATTGAAATTGGCGACAGGCCCGGAAGCATTGCCGAAAGAGACCAGCAACCCGCGTGGGCTGAGGCAGTTGAGTGATTGCTCAATGGTATCTTTGCCCACGGCATCATAGACGACAGGCACTCCCTTGCCCTTCGTGATTTCCTTCACCCGCGCCACCACATCTTCCTTGGAGGTATCGATCACATAGGCATAACCATTGGCTTTGGCCTTGGCCACTTTATCAGTTGAGCCCACCGTGCCGATGGCCTTGGCCCCAATGGCTTTGGCCCATTGGCCGAAGATGGTTCCCACACCACCAGCGGCTGCGTTAAACAATACAGTCTCGCCGCGCTTCAACTTGTGGCAACCCTTCAACAGATAGCGCACCGTCATACCCTTCAGCATCATGGCCGCAGCGGTTTCATCCTTTATGGATTTGGGCAGCTTCACCAAACGAGCTGTGCCAATATTGCGCGCCTCTTGATACGCCCCAAGTGAGCCCGTGCCATAAGCCACGCGGTCGCCCACTTTGAAGCCCTTCACGCCTTTTCCCAGCGCTGTGATCACGCCAGCAGCCTCATTGCCAAGGCCTGATGGCATGCTGGCCGCTGGATAGAGCCCGCTGCGATAATAAGTATCCACAAAATTGAGACCAATGGCCGTGTGCCGAATCTGCACTTCGCCAGCGGCAGGCGGTGGCAAATCCACGTCAACCAGTTTTAAAACTTCTGGCCCACCGGCCTTTTCAAATCGAATTGCTTTCATCATGTTCCCCTATGCCAAAAGTGCGCGCATGGCCTGCACCAATCTGTCCCAAACAATTTCTTCAAGCGGAATCATATGAACATTCAGCACTGCCGCTTTGCCCATTAACGCCTGATACACGGGTACGTTCCTGATCTCATCATGCAAACCGGTGCTGACAATCAGGGCCACCCTGTCTCCCTGCCTGCCAAAATGGTCGACCAAGCTATCAGTTTCATACACTGCATCCATCAACTTGCTGCGCAGCTTGCGGTCTTTGATGTCCAATTCCGATTTCAACGCCTTGCAGGATACCAAGGCCAAGCGACCACCTTTGCGCATGATCAGATCAATTTCATTTTCACCGCGGAAGCCTTCAAATTCCCAAGACACAACTTGGCTGAACACGGCTTCATCCGCCCCCGCTTCGTGAGCTGCAAGCCAAGCCAGCTCTTCCAACCAACCGCCGGAGAGATAACGCCGCGCACGGCTATCAATCTTCACCCGTGGTGTATTCTGCGCTTCGATAAGCCCGAAACGCTCCATTTCCAAAAGCAGTGGCGCCATATCCGGATGTTGAGAGATGACCTCATGCTCATCAAGCGCATGTGCCGCCACCAGATGCAACACCATATCGCGCAAATGTTCAAAGCACATGTAATCATGGGCAATCATGCGCGATAACTCAGCCCGCCGATGGGCCTCTGCCACATCGCCCGGAGACCCTTTGGGCCAGGCTTTGCGGTGTGACAAAAGCTTTTCTATCGACGTGCTGTTCATAGTGCCTCTTCTGCCCTAAAGATCGAAGCTTTCCAAGCCACTATAGGAAACTCACTGTGCATCTTTCTCAACGCCTTGCAGCCACCGATTTCCCACCCATTGCTGAGGCCCTGAGTTGGATCGCTGACCGCCTAAGCAACCGCGAACTGCTCAATCTTTGCCAAGCCGTCCCGAGCTATCCACCAGCCGAGGCGTTACAGGCAGAATTTGCCCGCATCGCCCATTTGCCAAGCACCGGTGGCTATACCGAAATTCTCGGCATAAAACCATTGCGCCAAGCTTTTGCCGATCAGCTAAGCCGCAGTTATGACGCGCTGGTGAAGCCTGACGAAGTCGGCATTACCTCAGGCTGCAATCAAGCCTTTGCCGCCGCTGTGGCGTCGGTGGCCGAACCCGGCGAAAATGTCATTCTGCCCAGCCCTTGGTATTTCAACCATTCCATGTGGTTATCCATGCAGGGTATTGAAATTAATTCAATATCTGCTTTTTGTGATGCAGGTTCTTGGCCCGATGTGGCCGCTGCTCGCAAAGCAATGAACGCAAAAACCCGCGCCATCATTTTATGCACGCCCAACAACCCAACAGGCGCAATCTATCCGCCCCAAGTGATTGAAGCCTTCTTTGAATTGGCCAAAGAAGCAGGCATCGCCCTCATCCTTGATGAAACTTACAATGACTTCCGGCCCGATACAAAGCCCGCCCATGGCCTGCTGAACAGACCCAACGCCCGTGATCACTTGGTGCAGCTTTTCTCATTTTCTAAAATCTATGCGCTGGCCGGTTACCGCCTCGGTGCCATGATCGCTGGGCCAGAATTGTTGCATGAGGCCACAAAGTTTCTCGATGCCGTGGCCATTTGCCCACCCAATATAAGCCAACAGGGCGTGATTTTCGCATTGCGAGAGTTGGAAGAATGGAAGGCGGGCAAGAAGGCTTTGATGGCAGAGCGTCTCGCCGCCATGCGCCAAGCCTTCACTAACCCTGCCCTCAAATATCAACTCGTCTCTAGCGGTGCCTATTTTGCTTATGTGCGCCATCCATTCCAGGGCACGCCTTCAAAAACAGTGGCCAAGCGGTTGGCCCAAGAGCTCGATATATTGTGCCTGCCTGGCAGCATGTTTGGACCCGGCCAGGAAGACTATCTGCGCTTTGCCTTTGCCAATGTGGAAAAGGAGAAAATGGCACCTCTGGTCGAACGGCTTCTTAACAGTCTTTAGGCGAACATCTTTGCGTTGGACCGCAAATGATTCTCATTGAAAATACGCTACGCAAGCTCGTTGGAAAAAACCGCACCGTTCTGGTGCAGAGCGAAACCATCAAATTGCTGGAAACTGAATTGGCTTTGCTCATCGGCCCAAATGGTTTCGGCAAGACCACGCTTTTGCGGATGATCGCCGGCTCAGTCGCCTTGCATAAAGGCAAAATCAGCGCAGACCGACCATTGTTTTGTATCACTGACATTGAAAACCAACTTGACCCAAAACTCACCCCACTAGAGAATTTTCATTACCTGAGCGCGTATTTCAATCACAAAATCCCAGAACAGTCGGCCAGCCACGATGCCCTGGAACGATGCGGTGTGACCGCACTTTTATCCACAGTCGCCGGAAAATTTTCAAAAGGCCAGAAGGCACGCGTTTTCCTCGCCTACATTCTTGCCACAGAATTCAGATCAATCTTGTTGGATGAACCAAACAACGGGCTGGACTATGAGGGCGAACAATTGGTTTCCGCCGTCATAGAAGAAAAGCGAAAAGCGGGCGCCTCAATCATCATAGCCACACACAGCCCCGAAAAGTTGTTGGAAAAAGCCACCTCACTCATCGTCAAAAACGCTGAAGACAAGTTTGAACAAATAGACCCCAAACAGGCGCGCTTCACCCGCAGCGTCATTGTCAGGCTAAAAGATGGAACCATGCACCATGTGGCATTGCACGAGCTGAAAGATTTTCTGGTGGAGCATGACGCCCAATTGCTCGACATTATTTCTGAACGCACTGTGGCTATAGGCTGAAGAACACATGGCAGCAGTAATCAGACTCATTAATTTCGAGTTTTCGCTCATTCGGGTGTTGTTTTTCCGCGTGATTTTTGAGCGCTTGACCAATACCATGACAGCCGCAAGCGTTGGGTTTGGAGCGATATATTTCGGCACCTTCGTTCGCAATGGCATCTATGTTGTCACGCCCACCCCAGAAAATTTCGCCCACCTGCAAAGCATGATCCTGTTTGCATTTCTTTATGCGGAAACAATTATGGCCAATTGGCAATACACAACCAACAGGGCTGGACGCATGGAGTTGATTTTCAATTCAACACAACCGCCCTTGCTGATCATATTTATCAAGAACCTGGCAAGCGCCACCATAACCTTGGGTTCCCTGGTTCTGATTTATGTGCTCCCAATGGCCTGGTTTGGTTTGCTCGGAACACTAAATTTTAGTTTTTGGCTGGTGGCCGCCGCAACCCTGTTCGTCTGTTGCTGCGTCATGAGCTTCAATGCCCTCTTTGAATTTCAACTCAAACAGATCAAAGCCCTGACTTCGATGCTCAATCTGGTCTTGCCATATCTCGCCATGCGCTTTGCCAAAGACCTGCCACCCAGCTATGGCTTTGTGCCATATTTTAATGACGCAAGATTTTTAGGCTATGCCAACACTTATGGCTGGGCTGACGTAGCCTGGCTTTATTTCACCGCAGCAGTGACGGGATTGTTCTTCTTGTTTCTGGCCTATCTCGTGGTCAAACGGATCAGAAGCACGGCCTCTGTTTACCTCGAATAGCCACTCAAAAAGAAAATCTGGAAACAGTCCCCCAAGGCTTACTTGCAAGCCATGGCGGTGCGAACTAAACAACCGTCATGCTTGGATCTGTCCGACTACAGTCATTTTATCTCTTGGCCCTGATCATTGTGCAAATGGCTTGCGCGATCTATTTTGCCTATGACCTCATCAACGACGTTGTTGAAGCCAAGTCCCAGCCCAGCCTCTATCTCGCGATCGAACTTCTGGCTTGCGTTGGCCTGACGTCAGCAGCGCTATTGGAAGCCAATTGGTTGATCCGTTTGCAGCGTGAATATAAAAGAATTGAGCGCACATTGCAGGTGGCGCAGGGCAATATCCACGACGTCATTCAAAACTATTTTGCTGAATGGAGCTTGACCAAGGCCGAGATCGATGTGGCCATATTGGCAATCAAAGGCTTCTCGATTGCCGAAATCGCAAACTTTCGGCGTTCGCAAGAAGGCACCATCAAAACCCAACTCAGCGCCGTTTACCGAAAAGCCGGAGTCAAGGGCCGCAACCAACTGGGATCTCTGTTGATCGAAGATTTGATGGGCCATTCCGTGGGCGAAACGGAAATGGCACAAAATTCTCCTAAGACTTAAGTAATATAAGCCTAGCACTCGCGCTTATGGTGCCAATCATAAGGCCTAAGACGGAAAGACTTTGCCGCAAAAACCAATCAAAACCTGCTGACACACCGACACCAAGCGCCGTTGTGCAGACTAACCCACAGCAAGGATTTGACACATGAAAAAACTTCTCATCGCAGCAGCGGCCTTCGCCACTATCGCCGCTTTTACGGTTCCGGCAATGGCCGCAACTGGATGCAGCGCCACGAAGGCCCCCGCAGAATGCGGCGGTTCTGATGATAACGGCAGCGTCAAGCACATCGAAAACCACAAGGAAGGCCACAACGAAGGATCTTCAGATCACGACAGCGACCACACAACCGGTGGAACGCATCGTTGATTTGAAGTCGGGGTGCGAAACACTCGTCCCAAACAAGAAACGCGATGCGTAAATTTGCGCGATTGAATGGAACCCGTTGTCTAGCATCCCGCGCCCGGCCATGATTGCATATTGGCTTCGAGTGCCTTTTGGGGCCACAGCAATCTGACCGCGGCGTAAATGTTCTCGCTGGTAGGTGCCGCCGGGGGCACCGATGAGGACAAAGGCATTTAGAAGATGCTTAAATGCCAGTACTGACAAGCAAAGCGGATCGGCGGGCCATATCAATGGTCCGCCGATTTTGAGTAATCAGTCTTGGGTTTTGCTCGGCGTATTCTTTTCCGCCATAAACTTTTCAAAAGCTTCGGCATCCTTGGCCTTGCGCAACTTGTTCAAGAACTCATCGAACGCAGCGCGCTCTTCATCCAGCTTGCGGCGCAACGCTTCCAGTTCTTCCAACTTGGTCTTGCGATATTCATCGAAAGCATGATTGCCAGTGGCCGAAAAGCCCTGCGTGCCCCAGTTTGGTTTTTTCCAACCGTTGGTAAAAGATTCAGCCGCGTCGCGCGGGTTTTTCCAATTGGTCCAAGGCGCTTGCATGTCCGATGCTCCCTTCCAGAGTTCACCATTGCGATGCTTCAGAAAAAGCGCTGCCAGACCAAGCGGCCAGAACACCACAAAGCCACCAAGCACAGCACCCATCTCAACGATGGACCAAGGCTTGCGCTCTGCCCTTCGCCAGCACCCGTGACGTGTGCCATTTTCATAACTTGCATAACTACTGTTGTTCATGACGATCTCCATCGTTGCATGCGACAGGTAGGCAGCTCATTGACCAGTTTCAAGCCCCCGAGATCAAGGTCAACTGTCGTGCGTCTTAACCGTTGAGTGCCAAATCAAATTGCTTTTGGGCAACGGTGCGGTGCCACCACCTTGCAATGGGCGCACTTGCAAACCAAATGATCAACGTCATCGCCCAGGCAACATAGGCATCAATGGCATAGTGCCAAGCGAGAAAAAATGAACCCAGGAAAATGAAGGCGGCATGAACACTGAGAACGCGGCCCCAAAATTTCGAGATTTGATACCCCGCCAAAGCGAACAACAAGGCCGAACCATTGTGCAATGAAGGCATGGCTGAAACCGGCCCTCCGTCGATGTGGTTCCTGTTAAGCTCCCACAAATGATCCTGCAATGTCACGGCCCAAATTGGAATGGAATCATTGGCATGGCGCAAATAAGCCATGAGGTCTGTATAAGGGTCAGGCGAAAGCCCAAGACGGCTGTAATAGCATGGGCCCGCTGAAGCAAAAACGATGGACAGGATGCTGCCCGTTACCGTCCATATCCCGATGAACGCAAGCAGGAAACGCGTGCGCGCCAAACTTGATACCCTGGCAAAGCCAAAATAAATCAGCAGCGTCATCATGGTAATATACCAGAGATTATAATTCAGATTGAGAACGAAGGTGATGTAGGGATTTCCGAAAATCGGCATCAGCCATTCCCACGGATGGCGGCCAAAGTGGATTGCCTTGTCCCATGCTGCAAAAGCTGTGTCCCAAGTATTGGGCTGAAGAATGAGCGTATTGCTTTGGATGTCAGAAAAAATCGCGCCAATGAGCGCCACCACCAACAAGGCGGGCACCCCCTGAGCGATCCGTTGTGGGGTGCTTAAAAACAGTTTCATTTCCTTGAACAAGGCGCGCAGCGGCTTGTCTGGCTTGGTATAAACCGCCAAGTGATAAAAACGCATCATGCTCAAACCAAACAGCAACAGCGGAATGAGACTGACCAAAGCCAGCAAGAATTGAACCTGCAAATGTGCAGGCCCGATTTCGGGCCGCAACTGGTGTAGAACTTCATCCCCAAGACAAACAATTGTCAGAGGAAGGATATAGATGGCATGCGCCGCCAAACTCCGGCGGAACCAATCCAAGCGCGAGATCTCAACCGAAATACCAACTGAATTCATGTTCATTGAAATAAAGTCTGATGCTTAAAGCTTGGTAAAGGTCAATTACCCTTGCGATGAGAGGCAGCTACTCGCTAAAAGAGCGCCATCAAGAGGAATTGCAACATGCCTGTATACAAATCACGCACCACCACCCACGGCCGCAACATGGCTGGCGCCAGAGGATTATGGCGCGCCACGGGCATGAAGGATGGTGATTTCGGCAAACCCATCATTGCGGTGTGCAACAGCTTTACGCAATTCGTGCCCGGCCATGTGCATTTGAAAGATCTGGGCCAGCTCGTGGCGCGTGAGATTGAAGCGGCAGGCGGTGTGGCCAAAGAGTTTGACACGATCGCCGTGGATGACGGCATCGCCATGGGCCATGACGGCATGCTCTATTCTCTGCCCTCACGCGAAGTGATCGCGGACTCGGTGGAATACATGGTCAACGCCCATTGCGCAGACGCCATGGTTTGCATTTCAAATTGTGACAAGATCACCCCCGGCATGTTGATGGCCGCCATGCGCCTGAACATCCCTGCCGTATTTGTATCAGGCGGGCCGATGGAAGCGGGCAAATATATCGCTGAAAAAACCGGCAAGACAGTTGCCCTCGATCTGGTGGACGCGATGGTGGCCGCAGCTGATGACAAATATTCTGACGCTGAAGTCAACGTTATCGAACGTTCCGCCTGCCCCACTTGCGGCTCTTGCTCAGGCATGTTCACCGCCAATTCGATGAACTGCCTGACCGAAGCCTTGGGGCTTTCGCTGCCCGGCAATGGTTCAACCTTGGCCACTCACCACGACCGCAAGCGCCTGTTCCTCGAAGCAGGCCATTTGATTGTAGACATCACCAAGCGCTATTATGAGCAAGGCGATGAAAGCGTGCTGCCGCGCAATGTGGCCAGCTTCAAGGCTTTTGAAAACGCCATGACGCTGGATATCGCCATGGGCGGTTCCACCAACACGGTGCTACACATCTTGGCCGCAGCCTATGAAGGCGGCATCAATTTCACCATGGATGATATTGATCGTCTCAGCCGCCGCGTGCCTTGCATCAGCAAGGTGGCGCCTGCCAAATCAGACGTTCACATGGAAGACGTGCACCGCGCTGGCGGCATCATGTCGATCTTGGGTGAGCTTGAAAAAGGCGGCCTCATCCACACCGATGTTCCAACCGTTCACGCCACCACTTTGGGCGACGCCATCAACCGCTGGGACATTGGCCGCACCAAATCTGAATCGGTGCGCAAGTTTTTCATGGCCGCCCCCGGTGGTGTGCCTAGCCAGACGGCCTTCAGCCAAGATCGGCGTTGGGACAGCTTGGATTTGGACCGCGCCAAGGGGGCCATTCGCTCGGTTGAAAATGCGTTCTCAAAAGATGGCGGACTTGCCGTGCTCAAGGGCAATCTGGCACTTGACGGCTGCATCGTCAAAACCGCGGGCGTGGATGAATCGATTTTAAAGTTCGCTGGCCCCGCCGTGGTGTTTGAATCCCAAGATGCGGCTGTGGCTGGCATTCTCAATGGCGATGTCAAAGCTGGCGACGTGGTTGTGATCCGCTATGAAGGCCCACGCGGCGGGCCGGGCATGCAGGAGATGCTTTATCCCACCAGCTATATCAAATCCAAAGGCTTGGGCAAAACCTGTGCGCTGATCACCGACGGTCGCTTCTCTGGCGGCACTTCGGGGCTGAGCATCGGCCACGTCTCACCTGAAGCCGAAGAAGGCGGCCTGATCGCCTTGGTGGAATCGGGTGATCGCATCGAGATCGACATTCCCAACCGCAAAATCCACCTCGCGGTGGATGATGCCACCTTGGCTGCCCGTAAAGCCGCTCAGGAGGCCCGTGGCAAGCAGGCTTACACCCCGGCCAAGCCACGCCCCCGCAAGGTAACAACCGCTCTCAGGGCCTATGCAGCCTTCGCCACCAGCGCCGCCAAAGGTGCCGTGCGCGTGGTGCCATAAAGCCAATGCCAAGCCGCGACGAAGACCTTCTGCGCAAAGCCTTTGCCGTGGCGGCCAAGGCCCGAGAAATGGGTGACCATCCATTCGGTGCCATTCTTGCGGGTGCCGAAGGCCAAGTCTTGATGGAACAAGGCAACGGCTATTCCAGCGAGGGCAATGACCGGACGGCCCATGCCGAGCGCATTCTGGCCTCACGCGCGGCCAAGGCCTATGGCGCGGACTATCTGGCCAGCTGCACGCTCTACACCTCGGCTGAACCCTGCGCCATGTGTGCAGGCGCAATCTATTGGGCAGGCATTGGCCGTGTGGTGTTTGGGCAGACTGAAAAAGACTTGAAGCAACAGACAGGCGACCATGAGGAAAACCCAACCTTGGATTTGCCCTGTCACGTGGTTTTCGCCGCAGGCCAACGCCCCACCGAAGTGATTGGCCCACTGCTGGCCGATGAAGCCGCCAAGTTGCAGGACGATTTCTGGAACGCGCGCTAGTTACTTGCGCAGTTTGGCAAGGCTCAGGCCCGTGCGCGCACCATGCAACTGATCAAGAAGGTGCAACGCCAAGTCTATTCCGGGTTCATTCACACCAAAATCCAATGCCAAGTCCTGAATAAGCTTGGCCCGCGCCACGTCTGCTTCGGTAAAGGCTTCACCTTCTTCCTCGCGCAACGGCATCAGCCATTGCTCTGAAAGCCAAGTCTCCAAAGTGTGCTCATCGATATTCACGCGGGCAATGAATTCGGTGCGTTTCAAAATCATGGCAACATCTCCGCGCGTGGATCGTCTCCAGCATCGGGTATCCAGTTTTTTAGCAGCTCATTCAATTGTTGATCTGCACGCCGTGGCAACACGATGCGCAATTTTACCAACAAATCGCCACGGCCAGCAACACCTTTGCCCTTCAAGCGCATCTGCGTGCCGGAGTTTGAGCTTGCCGGAATATTCAACATCACTGAGCCCGTGGTGGTGGGAACCTTAACCGCGCCACCGAGTGCGGCCTCTTTGATGGACACAGGCAAGTCCAACACCAGATCATTGCCGTTGCGCGTGAAGAAGCGGTGCGGCTGAACTGAAATTGTCACCAGAGCATCCCCCGCCCCGCCTTTGCCGCGCGATGGCTCACCCTTGCCCTTAAGGCGAATAGTTTGACCATCATTGATGCCTGCGGGAATTTTCACATCAATCGTGCTGCCATCTGGCAAGGTCAGGCGCTGATTGGCACCGTTGACGGCATCAAGAAATGAAACAGTGAGACGGTAATTCAAATCACCTCCGCGCACATTGCGCCGTGCTTCGGCTTGCCTGGCAAACATCTCTGCCAAAACATCATCCATGCCACCAAAATCTGAAAATGCCGAAGCAGATTCATAATTGGGATTGGCCCCACGCGCGCCGGCATTGGCGCCGGCATAGTTGCGATAGAAATCGCGTTGCTGTTGCTGTGGTTTTTCGTTGCCTGAAGCATCAATCAAACCCGCATCAAACTTGGCGCGCTTTTCATTGTCTGACAGCAATTCATTGGCCTGGGAAACTTCCTTGAATTTCTCCTCGGCTTTCTTGTCACCGGGGTTCAAATCAGGGTGCAGCTTTTTCGCCAGCTTCCGATAAGCGCTGCGAATCTCATCCGCAGACGCAGATTTGGTGACACCAAGAATTTCATATGGATTTCGCAAAGGCCAGCTCCCATTCAAGGGGCAATATAGGCCGCGCACAGTATGCAATACAAGTTTTGGTAAGGATGGTGGGCGACGTAGGACTCGAACCTACGACCCGGTGATTAAGAGTCACCTGCTCTACCAC
>Ga0209069_10000557_pt1 | contig 17472 bp, 8 predicted proteins | sample Str013_2_FD_187202 | JGI IMG/M metagenome (GOLD analysis project Ga0209069, IMG submission 187202) | Freshwater sediment microbial communities in response to fracking from Pennsylvania, USA - Straight Creek_MetaG_SC_2013 (SPAdes) (version 2) | ecosystem: Environmental > Aquatic > Freshwater >...
CTCCCGCGCCGCATCCATGCGCAGCTGTTCGAGCGATTCGCGCTCCTTTTCGAGCATTGTGCGCTGCTGCTCCATGGCCGCCTGCATCCGACTGGCTTCGCCCGCCTTCGCGGCCGCATCGTGGGTTTGCTGTTCACGAAGCCGCGTGGCTTCATCCTTGAGCATCGCCGCATCGGATTCGAGCGAGGCGATGCGCCGCTGCTTCGCCTCCAATTCCGCCGTTCGGCTCGCCAGTTGGTCTGCCATCTTCGTCAACAGTGCATCGCGTTCGGCCTGCGACTTGGATCGAATATCCGTGATTTCGGTTTGCGCGGCTTGCTGCGCCTTGACTTGCTCATTGAGGCGCGCCTGCAACGCGCCGAGCTGCGCGCGCAGCTGCGCGTTCTGCGCATCGGTCTGTTTGGCGGACTGACCGCCCGGCGCCGCCGCACCCGCCATGCCTTTGCGCAGCTTGTCGAGTTCGCCTTCCAGCGTCTGCACGCGCAGAGACTTCAGGTCCAGTTCCCGCTCCTTCGCCGCCAGCAGCGCCGCTCCGGCGTTGCCGTGAGAGCCGGCCCTGATATGGTCGAGCTCGTCCCGCTCGGCCGACAGCTGATTGACTTCCTTTCGGTATTCCAATCGCAGATTGCCCAGCTCCTGCTGCGAAACGATCAGGCGCTGTTCGGATTGCGCGAGGCGCGCGCGCAGCGACTTGGCCTCATCCTGACGGGCGCTCAGCAACTCGTTGAGCTGCGAACTGGTTGCCTCGGAATTCTGCAGACGGGATTCCAGCTGCGACTGACGGGCCGCCAGGTCCGCACGCAATTTCTCGGCCCCGCTGCGCGCCTGACTGAGCTCTGTCTCTTTCACCGTGAGCTTCGCCTGCAGTTCTTTCACGCGAGCAGCGCCATCGCCTCCTCCCTGGGCTTGCAGCGTCTTGAGCTGAGATCGCAGATTCAAGACGCTGTTCTCGGCCGACCCCAGAAGCGCTCGGCTGCGCTCCCAGCCGTCGCGGCTCTCTTCCAGGTCAATCCGCAGCGATTCCATTTCCTCATTCGAGGCTTCGAGCTGCTCGCTGAGCTTCGCCGTCTGCTGGGCCGCCTCTTCCTTGGCGGCGGTAAGTTTCCACGCGTAATCCAAGTCGTCACCCAAACCCGATGCCTCGCGCTGCAGGTTGAGCGCGAGCAGCCGGTCCTGCGGAACACCCAATCCGCTTTCATACAGGTAGCCCAATTCCTGCAGCGCCGCGGAATACTTTTGCTTGGCGGCCCGCTGGTACCACTCGGACGCTTTGGCGTAATCGACGGGTACACCGCCCATGCCGTTCGCGTAGATCCGCGCGACGTAGTACTGGGCTTCGGCGCTGCCTTGCTCGGCGAGGGGCTGCCACCGTTTCAAGGACAAGGTGCCGCTCGACAGATCGCCAAGCGTGTACTCGCCGCCGCGCGTGCGGCAATCGATCGCCGACAGCCGCAGCAGTTTTCCCGGCGTCAGATATCTGTGAAATCCGCCCAACTCGATCAGTTTTCCAGGCAATTGACAATCGATGACAATCGCATCCTGCATATTCGATGCGGCGATACGGGTGCGTTCGTTGATTTCCTCCTTGTTGGCCGCGGATCCGGAGGATATTTGCGCTGCACAAAAAAACACGATTCCGGCGGTTACCGCCGAATAGAGTGGTTTTGCTGTCTTACTGTTGAACATGCTCATGGCGTCACGTCGCTGGTAATTGCGGTTTATCGAAGCCCCGATCATAACGCATTCGCATGCACTCTTGTGCTGGATGCAGGCTGGCCGAATTCGGCCCCGTCGGGGGCCCGGCGGCCGGCCGTGCCCTGGATTAGGGCGGCCCCGCACCGGCCTGAGCCGGCGTCCGGCGGTATTGAATGAATGCTGCGTTCGCGTCATGCTCTGGCCGGACCGGATCAAAACTAAAACTCATCAGCGATGGGTATCAGGCCGTTTTTGCATGAGTGTTGAAGCACCCAAAATGAATCCGCGCCTGCGACTTGCCGTCATCGGGGCGGGTCCCGCTGGTCTGAGCGCGGCCGCGCGTGCATCGCAGATCGATCAGAAAGCGGGCCGTAAGACACCGTCTTACATCCTTCTGGAAGGATCTGCCGCGCACGCCAAGACCATCCAGCGCTACCAAAAGGGCAAGCATGTGATGGCCGAACCCGGATTCCTGGATTTGCGCAGCGACCTTCGCTTTGCGGCGGGCAGCCGTGAGCAGATTCTCGATGCATGGCTGCAGGACTACACGAAGCTGGGCGTCAACGTGCAACTCGGCGCCAACGTCACGAAGGTCAGCGGACAGCAGGGTGATTTCACCATTCAGTTCGCCGGCGGCGGCGCGGTGCGGGCGGAAACCGTGGTTCTGGCCATCGGCCTGGAGGGAAATCCCCGCAAGATCGGGGCTCCGGGCGATGACAGCAGCGCCGTTCAATATCAGCTCGACGATCCGAAGGCCTTTGTCGATGAGACGATCATCGTCATCGGAGCGGGCGATGCCGCCATAGAAAACGCCCTGGCGCTGGCCGAACAAAACGATGTGATCATCGTCAACCGCGGCAAGGAATTCAGCCGCGCGAAAGACGGCAACCTGAATGCGATTCTCGCGGCGATCACCGACAAGAACCGGCGCGTCGACTGTTCATATGAAACCAAGGTCAAACAGCTCGTTGAGCGGCCCGGCCAGGCGGCGCGCGTCGCGGTGACCCTGGAAACGCCCAGCGGCGAAAAAGTGGTCGAATGCCACCGGATCATCGCAAGGTTGGGCGCCGAGCCGCCGCGCAAATTCGTCGAATCGATCGGAATCAAGTTTCCGAGCACGCGCAGCGATGCGCTTCCGGAACTATCGCGCCGCTACGAGAGCAACGTTCCCGGCGTCTATGTGATCGGCTCGCTCGCCGGGTATCCGCTGATCAAACAGGCGATGAATCAGGGCTACGACGTCGCCGAATTCGTCTACGGCAACTTCATCAAGCCCGCGGATGCTCAATTGGTCGAATGGCAGCTCGCGGGCATCCCCAACGACCGGGATCCGGACGAACTGCTGGAAAAATTCAAGGCCGTCGTGCCGATGTTCCGTGAGCTCAACGCGCTCGCTTTCCGGGAACTGATCATCGAGAGCGAGATCAGCGTCGCCTATCCCGATGGGCCCGTGATCGCGGAGGAAAAGCGCAAGATCGACGCCCTCACCGCGAAGCTTGCGGCCGCCGGCCGAAAGCCGCGCATCACGAATCTGATGCGCGAAGGCGAGGCGATCTATGAGCCCGGGGAGTTCGGTACGTCCTTCTTCACGATCGTCATGGGCGAGGTGACGCTGCAATCGGAGGGCGATCCGCCGGTGTCGACGCTGTTGAAGCGCGGCGAATTCTTTGGAGAAATGAGCTTGCTGTCCGGCCGGCCGCGTTCCGAGCGTGCGATTGCGGGGCCTGGATGCATCGTCGTGGAAACACCCCGCCGGACGATGGTCAAGCTGATGAATTCGAACGAGGAGGTCCGCAAGGGCATCGACCGGATTTTCGTCATGCGCGAACTGCGCCGGCATTTTGCGCCGACCGCGGACCTGCGCGAGCTGCGCTCGATCGCCGACGCGGTAAAACTGAGCCGGCTCAAGCCGGGCGAGGTCGTGTACAACGAGGGCGAAACCGGGGACAGCCTCTATATCGTGCGCTCGGGCGGTCTGACGCTGACGCGCAAGAGCGGCGGGAGCGAGGTTCTGGTCGCGCAAATTCCGTCCGGTTCGCTGGTCGGCGCGATCGCCCTGATGGGCGATCCGCAGCGGCGCGAGACGGCGCGCGCGACGCTTGCGTCTGAGCTCATCGAATTGAAGCGGCCGCAGTTCCTGGAGTTGATGCGCCGGCCGAGCGCCGCGCTGGAGCCGCTGCAGCGGGCGGTGAGCCAGCGCGCGAAATACAGCGCGCGCATGGCCGTGAGGCCTGAGAGCGGCACGATGATGAGCTTCCTGATGGATCAGGGCCTGGGCGAGGCGACCGATGTGCTGGTCATCGATGAGTCGTTGTGCGTCGGCTGCGACAATTGCGAAAAAGCCTGCGCCGAGACGCACGGCGGCGTATCGCGCCTGAATCGCAAGGCGGGAGCGACGTTCGCCCAGATCCATATCCCGGTATCCTGCCGCCATTGCGAGCAGCCGCATTGCATGAAGGATTGTCCGCCGAACGCGATCCGCCGTTCGCCGACGGGCGAGGTCTTCATCAATGAAAGTTGCATCGGCTGCGGCAACTGCCAGTCCAATTGCCCTTATGACGTCATCCGCATGGTGTACGAGGCGCCGAAGAAGCCGAGTCTGCTGATGTGGCTGCTCACCGGCACGGGTCCTGGCGTCGGCGAGGAAGCCGACTATCATCCGACCCAGGACGCCAAGGCGAAGGGCAAGAAAGCCGTCAAGTGCGACGCCTGCATCAATGTCGCGAACGGCCCCGCCTGTGTGAAGTCCTGTCCGACGGGCGCCGCGCTGCGCATCGGCCGGGCGCAGTTCGTGGATCTCGTCGAGGAGCGGCGCGGGTGATCCACCGCAGCCTGCTTCGCTACGCGGGCGTCCGGTACCTATGGTGGGGTGTTGCGCTGGTCGCGGCCTCGATCGTCCTGTATTCGACTCAAGGCGGACTGAATCCTCCGAAAGGCGACACGTGGCAGGGCTATGTGCTGGGCTCGATCGGCGCCTTGCTCATCGTCTGGCTCACGCTGCTGGGCGTCCGCAAACGTCGCTATGCCTCCACGATGGGGTCGGTGCAAGGATGGGCCTCGGCCCACGTCTATCTGGGTCTTGCGGTCGTCTTCGTCGCGACCCTGCACTGCGCGTTCCGATTTCATTGGAACGTGCACACGCTGGCCTACGTTCTGATGTGCGCGGTCGTCGCGAGCGGGATTTTCGGCATACTCGTCTACGCGTATTTCCCCCGGCAACTCTCGGAGAACCGCCAGGGCGGCGCCCGTTCGGAGTTGTTCGCGGAACTGCTCGAGCAGAACAAGCGGGGCCGTGAGATCGCAGGGCGGTGCGATCCCAACATCAATGCGGCGGTCAAAAGCGCGATCGAGCGCACGGCGATCGGCGGCGGTGCCATCGCTCAATTGATCGGCGCCGATCGCAGCTGGTACATCCGCACGGACCGCGAGGCGAGCGGCGGCAAGACCAACTTGATCAGCAATACCGATCAACAGCCGGTCATCGACTATGTCGCTGACCGGGTGCCGCGTGCGGAAAAGCGCACCGAGGCCGCCAATCTTCAATCGCTGCTGCTGGTGCTGTGCCAGCGCCAGAAGACGCTGCGGCGGATTCGCCGGGATGTGCAGCTGCAGGGCTTGCTGAACATCTGGCTGTACCTGCACGTGCCGCTCACACTGGCATTGATCGCGGCGCTGATCGTCCACATTCTGACGTCGTTCATGTACTGGTAGCCGCGTGGAAGTCCTCGTCCGACATTTGCGCCAGGGACCCGACGGAGTCGCGGAGTTCCAGGACACGCAGGTATCCAGTGCCGAGATTTCCGTCGGAAGTTCAGCCGACAGCAGCATTCAATTGCTGGGCCGCACCGTCGGTGCGACGCATGCGCTGATCAAGGGGTCGGGCGCAAGGATTACGGTGTCGTGCCTGCGCGGGTTTGGAGTGAAGCTCAACGACAAGCCCATCGCCCAGGCCTTGGTCAAGGTGGGAGACACGCTGGAAATCGGCGGTCACCGGCTGAAGTTCATCGCGCCGCCCGGCGGATTCGACGTCGCGATCGAAGTTCAGCTCGATAGCAGCGTGCCGGACAGCGAATTCGAGGCCGCCTTCATCACCGACCTCGTACGGACCGGACTTTCCAAGCGGGCGGCGTCGTGGATGCTGATCGGCCTCGTGTCGGCGCTCGCTTTCGCGATACCGATGGCGACGATCTATCTGCATCGCAGCGGCGTGGCCACCCCGACGGGTGTTCCGGACGACACTTTGTGGACGAGCGGGCCTTTGAGCGCGGCCCATCAGCATGCCACCGGCAAAAAATGCGGCGCCTGCCATGAGCAGCTCTTCGTCCATGTGCGCGATTCGGCATGCCGCAACTGCCACAAGTCCATCAACGACCACGTCGCGCCCGACCGCCTGCAGCTCACGAGTCTGGGCGACACGCAACGCTGCGCGCAGTGTCACCGCGAGCACGATGACGGTGCATCGCGCCTCATCATCAATGACGACCATTTGTGCGTCGCCTGCCACGCGGGCTCAGAACGCAGATTCGGCACGATCAAGCTGCAAACGGTCGCAGGGTTTTCGAAATCCGGACATCCGGCGTTTTCCGTGCAGCTGCAGAAGCTTCGGGCATCGGGGGGCGACGCGGCGCTCAACCCCGATTGGGTCAGCGAGCGCTTGCCGCTGGCGAGCGCATTCGAGAAGTCGAATTTGAAGTTTTCACACCTCCAGCATCTGGACGCGAATCGTGTGACGAAAGCGGGCGGCGGCGCCATGGGCTGCGGCGATTGTCATAGTCCGGCGGCCGATGGGGAGCATTTCATTCCGGTGAGCATGGCCAAGACCTGCTCCTCCTGCCATGAGCTCAACTTCGACCCTCAGGCCCCGAACCGGCAGCTTCCGCATGGCAAGCCGATCGAGGCGATGATGATCATCGAGGATTATTTCACGCACAAAGCGTTCGATCCGCCTCCCGTGAACCAGCACACTGCGCTCCGGCGCATTCCGGATTTCGCCCGCGATCCTTCGCGAGATCAAGAACTTGACGCCTGTACCAAGGGACCCAAGGAATGCTCCCGGCTGCGAATCGACGCCGAGATCGAAAACCAGTTTGCGCGCCGCGGGTGCGTGAGCTGTCATGTCGTCGTCGATACCCAGGCCAAGGATGTGCACGAGCGCTATCAGGTCACGCCGGTGCGGCTGGGTTTCGACTACTTCCCCGAAGTGCGGTTCAGTCACAAGAGCCATCGGATTCAAGGCAAACTCACCGGCGATGCCGCTTGCGAGTCCTGCCATGCGGCACGGAGGTCGAAGCAGAGTCGCGACCTTCTGGTGCCGGATATCGACAATTGCCTCGATTGCCATCGGGACAAGCATTCCCGCGACACGACACCGGTCAAGAATGATGAACGCAAAATCACCGAAAAAATCGCTTTGCAGTGCGTCAGTTGCCATCTCTATCATCCGGTGGCAATAATCAGCACGTCACGCGGGATGGAAGAAAAATAAAATGAAGTTGCGTCATGGGATTTTGAACGCCTTCCTCGTTTGCGCGCTCGCCGGATGCGGCGGCGGCAGTCCTGCGGTCACAGCCACGGGCACCAGCCCCAGCGGCGACAATTGCAGCGGCACCTGTGCGAGCGCGTCGAGCTTTCTTACGCAGGCCGACGTCCAGCTCGTCATCTCGCAGGCCGTCGCCGAGGCGAAAGCGCGCGGCGTCAACGCCACGATCGCGGTTGTCGACCGTGTCGGCAACGTACTGGGCGTTTATCGCATGGGAGACAGGGCGACCCGCGGCGTGCTGATCGCAACCAGCGTCGATGCGTCGGGCAAAGCGACGTTGAGCAGCGGACTGGAGGGCATCAAGCTCCCCGATCCGAATTTGCCGGTCAACATCGATGATCAGGCGGCGATCGCCAAGGCGATCACCGGCGCGTACCTGTCGTCCGAAGGCAATGCGTTCACCTCGCGCACCGCGAGTCAAATCGTCCAGGAACATTTCAACGTCCAGGAATCGCATACGGCAAGCGGCCCGCTGTTCGGCGTGCAATTCAGCCAGCTGGCCTGCTCGGATTTCATCAGCCCCAACGACGTCGCCGCGCCGACCCCGGGTCCGCACAATTCGCCGCTTGGCTTGTCGGCCGATCCGGGCGGCTTTCCCTTATACAAGGCCGGTACGCCGGTCGGCGGGGTCGGGGTCATCGCGGATGGTCTCTACAGCCTGGACAAGGACATCGCTGCGCCGGATTCCAATTACGACGATGAAGCCATCGCGCTTGCCGGGACGTATTCGTTTGCGGCGCCGGTCGACCGGCGCGCCGACCGCATCACCGCCGGCGGCGTTACATTGCGGTTTAGCGACGTCGATTTCAGCCAATTACGAACGGATCCGGCGAGCGCGCCGGCGTTTTCCTCGCTGACCGCGGCAACGGGTGGCTTGGTGGCCGTGACCGGCTATTCGGACGGCCTGGTGCATACGGGAACCGCATTCGATCAGCCGGCGTCCGGTATCCGTGCGGATGCGAGCGGCGATTTCACCGCGCAAAACGGCTATATCTTCGTCGATGGCGCGAACAATCCGCTGCACCCGCCGATGCCGGGGACCGACGGAGCAAACGCGCTGACCGCGGCGGAAGTGAGGCAGATATTGCAGGCCGCGCTCGGCATCGCCAACAAGGCGCGGGCGCAGATTCGCCGGCCCGATGGCGCACCGGCCCAGGTGACGATCTCGGTCGTCGACACCAACGGCGTGAATCTTGGCATGGTGCGGACCGCCGATGCGCCGATGTTCGGCGCAGATGTTTCCTTGCAAAAGGCCCGGTCAGCGACCTTCATGTCGACCGCCTCGGCCGCCGCCTACTTGCAGGCGCTGCCGTCGGCCAATTACATCGTGTTTCCGCTCAACAACCCGGTGGCGCCGTTGACGGTGACGCCGGTTTCTCTGGGCGGCTACGCCTCCGCGGCGCAAACTTTCTTTGGCATGCCGTCGCTGCTGACGGACGGAGGCGTCGCATTCACGGATCGGGCGATCGGCAATCTTGCCAGGCCGTTCTTCCCGGATGGCATCGATGGTGAGCCGAATGGGCCCTTCAGCAAGCCCGCCGGGCAATGGAGCGTGTTCTCCACGGGGCTGCAGCTGGATTTGTCGATCAACGCCATTTTGCAGCATGTGTTGTCGGTGGCAACCGCCGGCGGCGTTGCCGATGTCGGCAACAATTGCGTCGGAGTCAGCTCCACACCCAACCTGGTGTTCACGCAAACATTGCCCGGTGACAAGCGGCTGGCGAACGGCCTGCAGATATTCCCCGGCGGCTCGCCCATTTACCGCAACGGCGTTTTGGTCGGCGGCATCGGTGTTTCCGGCGACGGCGTCGACCAGGACGACATGATCGGATTCCTGGGTTTGGCTCAGGCGAGTCAGTCGCTGGGCGGCAGCGTTCAGGAAGCGCCCGCCGCGATCCGTTCCGATCAGTTCTCGCCGCAGGGAACGCGTCTGCGCTACGTGCAATGCCCGCAATCACCATTCATCGATTCAAACCAAGAGAACGTCTGTGCGTCGTACTGATTTCAAGATGAAATCCATCGGGCTGGCCGTGCTCTTGGCAGCGAATGCCGCAGCGGTCGGCATCGCCGCCGCCGCCGATACCTGTTACCGCGACGACTCGGGCCGCATCGTTCATCGCCGGCTGCCGCGCAGCGTCGAAGTTCCCTGTCCGAAGGCGACGACGCCGTCGGGCGTGGAAAGCGGGACGGCCACCGGCGGCGACGCCGACATTTACAAACTGCCTGGCGCATTCAAGAACGGCACGACGTTCGATCGCGGGCCGCGGCCGGCGGCATCGCCGGTGCCGCGTCCCGGCCTCGAGGATTACGTGCAGTCGATGCCGGTGCCGGACCGGTGGCGCATCGTCGATGCGCTGGGCTACCCGCAGAATCTGTTCGATCCGTATGACCGCAATGTGCTGAAGGGCGACAAGCCGGTTCACGGCGATGACTGGTTCTTCAACCTCACCGCGTTTTCGGATACCTTGTTCGAGTCGCGCAACGTCGTTCAGCCCGTGGGCAGCGCTACGAGCGCTCAGCCGGGCTCGGACGATATTTTCGGCCGGACGCGGCAGAACGTGTTCGTGCAGACCGTCGGCGCGGAGTTCGTCTATTACAAGGGCGACACCGTGTTCAAGCCGCCGGAATGGGAATTCCGGTTCACGCCGGTATTCAACTTCAACCACGCGAACCTGGGTGAAGTCCAGGGCGTGAACATTGATCCGTGAAACGGCCGCACCCGCAACGACAACCACGTCGGCATCCAGGCCGCGTTTGTCGACAAACATCTTCGCAACGTCGACGATCGCTTCGACTTCGACAGCCTGCGGATCGGCATCCAGCCTTTTTCCGCGGATTTCCGCGGATTCCTGTTCCAGGACAATCAGCTCGGCGCGCGCTTGTTCGGCATCCGCGAAAACAACCGCTATCAATATAACCTCGCGTATTTCCGCCGGATCGAAAAGGACACGAACAGCGGCCTGAACGATCTGAGCCAGTCGCTGCGCAAGGACGACATCATCGTCGCGAATCTGTACCGGCAGGACACGCTGATCCACGGCTTCACGGCCCAGGGAACGGTGGTCTACAACCGCAATCGCGAATCCGACAAGGTGCACTACGACGACAACGGCTTCATTGTGCGGCCGGCGGCGTTGGGCCGGGAAGTGCCGCGGGATTACGACGTCGTTTACCTGGGCTTGAACGGCGACGGCCACTTCAACCGCTGGAATCTGACCACCTCGATGTATTACGCGCTGGGCAAGGAAAAGCCCGGTACGTTCGTTGCCAGCGACGTCGACATCCGCGCCTTCTTCGCGGCGTTCGAGGTGTCGCGGGATTTCGACTGGATCCGCGCGCGCGCATCCTTCCTGTACGGCAGCGCCGACAAGGATCCTTTCGACAAGAAAGCCACCGGCTTTGATGCCATCGCCCAAAATCCGCTGTTCGCGGGCGCCGACAGCAGCTACTGGATACGGCAGGCCGTGCCGCTCGTCGGCGGCGGCGGCGTAACGTTGTCCAGCCGCAACGGAGTATTGAACGATCTGCGTTCCTCGGGCGATGAAGGTCAGTCGAACTTCACGAACCCCGGCATCATTCTCGCCGGGGTCGGCGTCGACATGGATGTGTTGCCGACGTTGCGCGTGTCATTCAATGTCAATGATCTGAGTTTCGCCGACACCAAAGTGCTCGAGGTTGCGCGCAATCAGGGGGGCTTGAGCAAGCACATCGGCGAGGACGTATCTGCGTCGGTCATCTACCGGCCGTTCATGACGCAAAATATCGTGCTGCGGACCTCCTACGCCAAGTTGTTCACCGGCAATGGTTATGGCGCGTTGTTTCCGAAAACCAATCCCGGATATTTCATGTTCAACGCGATCTTTACGTACTAGGTTCCCACGAAAGGTATTGGAAGATGCATCAGCACTCACGCGGGACTCCAATCATCAAACGGGTGCTTGCCTGCGCAGCCTTGACCGGCATCATGTGCGCGGCGCCTGGCGCCGGCACGCCGGCCGCCGAGCCGGAAAAGCCGGTCGAACGCCATTATGTGACGGCGCCGCCGGCGCCGAAGTCCCAGGACGAGGCGAGCGTGCTCGCGAAGAGCAACGGCTGCCGTTCCTGCCACGTTCAAACCGATCAACTTAGCATGCACACCAACCCGGCCGTCAAGCTGGGTTGCACCGACTGTCACGGCGGCAATGCCACGGTTGCGCTTGCGAACGGCTTGCAGCGCAATTCCCCGCAATACGCCCAGGCGATGCAGCAGGCCCACGTGCTGCCGCGCTACCCGCTCGCCTGGCACTATCCGTCGAGCGCGAATCCGGAGCGCACGTATACGCTGCTGAACCGCGAAAGCCCCGAATTCGTCCGCTTCATGAATCCGTCGGATTTGCGCGTCGTCCGCGAATCCTGCGGTGCATGCCACACCGATGCGATCGAGGCCTCTATCCGCAGCCTCCACGCCACCGGCGCGATGCTGTGGGGCGGCGCTTCTTACAACAACGGCATTTTGGATTTCAAGAACTACATCATCGGCGAGACCTATACGCACGATGCCTTCGGCGGAGTACTCAAGGGTCCGGTGATGCAGGACAAGAAAGCCGCATTCGACGCGGGCATATTGCCGGTGCTGTATCCGCTGCCGGCCTGGGAAACGATCAAGCCGGGCGACATCTTCCGTATCTTCGAGCGCGGCGGGCGCAACATCAGCAATCTGTTCCCGGAAACCGGAATTCCGAACTCGAGCGGGGAAATACAAAAGTTGGAGGAACCGGGCCGTCCGGATTTCCGCCAGTCGAACCGCGGTCCGGGCACCGGCGCGCGCATCGCGGTTCCCGTCATCAACATAACGAAGACCCGCCTGAACGATCCGTTCCTGTGGTTCATGGGCACAAACGATCAGCCGGGCGATTATCGCAACTCGGGCTGCGCGTCCTGCCACGTCGTTTATTCGAACGACAACGATCCGAAGCACTCGAGCATCTATGCGCAGTTCGGGCACGATGGCACCTCGCAAACCATCGATCCGACGATCAGCAAGACCGAGTCCGGGCACCCGCTGACGCACTCGTTCACGCGTTCGGTGCCGACCAGCCAATGCATGATATGCCACATGCACCAGCCGAACATGTTCATCAACAGCATGCTCGGCTACACGATGTGGGACTACGAATCCGATGCGCCCAGCATGTGGCCGGAGAAGCAGCAATACCCCTCGATCGCGCGCACGCGTGAAGTAAATGACCGGAATCCGGAGGGCGCCGCGGCGCGCGGAAAGTGGGCGGACGTGTCCTTCCTCAAGGACGTGGCCAAGCTGAATCCGACGCTCAAGGATACCCAGTTCGCCGATTATCACGGCCATGGCTGGAATTTCCGCGCCATATTCAAGCGCGACCGTGCCGGCAATCTGCTCGACGCGGACGGCAAGCTCGTGTCGGACGACGATCCGAAGAAATTCCAGAAGGCCGTCCATATGGCCTCGTCTCACGTCGATGCCGGCATGCAGTGCGTGGATTGTCATTACACCCAGGACAACCACGGCAACGGACACATCTATGGCGAGGTTGCGGCGGCGGTCGAAATCGACTGCAAGGACTGCCATGGAACTGCGACCAAGTATCCCAACCTGTATACGTCGGGTCCGGCGGCGCTGTCCGGCGGCTTGGACCTCACGCAGCTGCGCACGCCGGACGGTCGGCTGCGCTTCGAATGGATCGACGGCGCGCTGTACCAGCGTTCGATGCTCGATCCGAAGCTCGAATGGAAGGTGAGCCTCGTCAAGGACTCGGTGACGCCGGGCCGGCCCGAGTACAACGAGAAGGCGGCGCGCGCCAAGCTCATGAGCAAGAATGTGGCCGCTCAGGAATGGGGCACGAACGTGCCGGCCAACATGCTTGCGCATACCGACGAGAACATGGAGTGCTACTCCTGTCATACGTCCTGGACGACGAGCTGCGGCGGTTGCCATCTGCCGATCGAAGCCAACTGGAAGACCGAACGCCACCACTACGAAGGCGGCGAGACGCGCAATTTCGCGACCTACAATCCGCAGGTTGCGCGCGACGACATGTTCCTGCTGGGGCGGCGCGAAACCGCGGCCGGCGGCAAGATCGCACCGTACCGCTCGAGTTCGGCCCTGGTGTTGTCATCCACCAACTCAAATCGGGAACACATCTACGTTCAGCAGCCACCGATTGCGGCGAGCGGCTACTCTTCGCAGGCGTTCAACCCGCACTATCCGCACACCGAGCGCAAGGTCGAGACCAAGACCTGCGACGATTGCCATCTGTCGACCAAGAACGACAACAACGCCATCATGGCCCAGCTGTTGATGTACGGGACGAACTTCATCAACTTCCTGGGCTACAGCGCCTATGTCGGCGGCGAAGGCGAGATCAACGCGGTGGTCGTGACCGAGTGGGACGAACCGCAGTCCGTCATCGGCTCCTACCTCCACAAGTACGCGTATCCGGACTGGTACGCCGAGCATCAGAAGCGCAATCGGGAACTCAAATCCGCCTCCCGGCATGAGGCGGGCGTCGCGCAGTGCATCCAGTTGCGCGGTGAGTACTTGTACGTGGCGGAAGGTTCGAAGGGCATGCGCGTGTACGACGTCCAGGGCATCGCCAACAAGGGCATTTCGCAGCGGCTGATTTCCGCTCCATTCAGCCCGCTCGGACACAACACGCGGATCGCGTCGAGCGATGCGACCTGCGTGGCGCTGCCGACGAACCAGCCGATCAACCCGGCCCGCAACGCCGGCGACAAGATGCGCATCGACAATCAGGAGCTGCCGTTCCATCCGCTGTACAACTACGCCTATATCACTGATGCCAGGGAAGGCCTGATCCTCACGAACGTGAACACGCTGACCGACGGCGACCCGCGCAACAATTTCCTGAAGCGGGCGGTGACGTGGAATCCCGGCGGAATCCTGAACGGCGCGCGCCACATCACGATCGGCGGATCGAATCTGTATATATCGACGCCGACCGGGGTCGTCATCGTCAGCGTCGACGATCCGATGAACCCCAAGGTCGTCTCGGAAGTGAAGCTTGCCGATGTGCGCTCGACCGCGCTGCAGTTCCGCTATTTATTCGTCACCGACGCGAACGGTCTGGAAGTCATCGACGTGACTCACCCGGCTGCGCCTGCGCTCGTGAACCAGAGCCCGATCCGCATCCAAGACGCTCACCGGGTATACGTCGCGCGCACGTACGCGTATGTCGCCGCGGGCTCGGAAGGGCTCGTGATCGTCAACGTCGAGAAGCCGGAGAACATGAAGGAATACATGCGGTTCACGGCCGATGGAAAGCTGCACGACGCGCGGGACGTGGTGGTCGCCTCGACGAACGCCTCATTGTTCGCCTATGTGGCCGACGGCACCGGCGGCTTGAAAGTGCTGCAGCTGACCTCGCCGGCATCGCAGCCGAAGTTCTATGGGTTCAGCCCGGAGCCCAAGCCCGAACTCATCGCAACCTACAAGACTCGCAAGCCCGCGTTGAGCCTGTCCAAGGGACTCGACCGCGATCGTGCGGTGGATGAAACCGGCGGCCAGATCGCGGTGTTCGGACGGCGCGGCGCAAGGCCCTTGAACGCGGAGGAAACGCGGCGCCTGTATCTGGATGCGTCGGGCAAGCCCTGGGTTGTGACGAGCGCGCCGTCGAGCCCGCCATCCAGCCCGCCATCGAAGACGCCTGATCAGAAGGCGCTGCCTGCGAATGCCGAAACGGCGCCGGCCGCCGCTGCGCCGGTGAAGCCGATTGCAAGCACGTTGAAATAGAGGTGCCCGATGCCGAAGGCTGATCGGAACGCTCGGTGGATGGCGGCGACGTCCGCCGCCGCGCTGCTTTGGGCCGCGGCTGCCATGGGCGCCGGTGGGCCGGCCCCGGCCGCCGGCGGATTCGCGGACTACAAGCACATGGGCGTCGCCTCATGCTCCTCGAGCGTCTGTCACGGCAAGATCAGCGCCCAGACCGGCCGCCATGTCGCGTTGAACGAATACACGATCTGGACGCAGGATGACCGGCATTCGCAGGGCTACAACCGGCTGAAATCCCCGGCAGCCGTTCAAATCGCCGCCAAGCTTGGATTGGCGAGCGCGGTGGGCGCGAAGATCTGCCTGGATTGCCATACCGACAATGTGCCGCGTGCGCTGCAAGGGCCGAAATACAAGATTACGGATGGAATCGGGTGCGAGGCCTGCCATGGGGCTGCCGAGAAATGGATCGAATCCCATGCTCAGCAGTCCGCGACGCACAAGGTAAATGTGGCCAAGGGCATGTATCCGAGCGAGCAACCCCTGGCGCGCGCCACACTGTGTTTGTCCTGTCACCTGGGAACGCGGGACAAATTCGCCACGCATGTGATCATGGGTGCGGGTCATCCGCGCCTGAACTTTGAACTCGACGCCTTTACGATGAATCAGCCGGCGCATTACCTGGTCGACGCCGACTACATCGAGCGCAAGGGCAAGATCGACGACATGAATTTCTGGGTCACGGGTCAGATTGAATCCGCGGAACGGTATCTGACGCTGCTGCAATCCAATGTGTTCACGCCCGGCGGCCTCCTCCCCGAGCTGTCCTTCTACGAATGCTTCAGCTGCCATCACTCGATGGACAACATGCGCTGGGCGCGCAACCGGGCGGGTCCGGGCGTGAATCCGGGCACGCTGCGGCTGCAGAAGTCGAATTTCGTCGCGCTTCAGGCGCTGACCGAAGTCATCAGCCCGGGCACGCTTCCCGATCTCGTCGCGTCGACCCAGGCGCTCGTTCGTGCCGGCCAGACCGACGTCCCTGCCGCGCGCGCCGCTGCGCAAAAGCTGCTCGAGCGGCTCCACGCCACGGAGATCTGGTCCAGGCGCGCCTATTCGAGCGCCGAAATCGCCGCTGTCAGAAAGATCCTGCTGCGGTATGCGGCCGAGGACAAGGCGAGCGATTTCATCACGGCCGAGCAGGTCGTGCTCGGCGTCGAGAGCTTGAGCTACGCGATGAACGATCACGACCGGCGCAAGGCCGCCCTCGATGTGCTGTTCGACAAGGTCAAGAGCGGGGTCAATTTCAATCCGGGCCAGTTCGCTGATGCGGCACGCCGCATTCAGTCTCAGTTCTGACGTATGACGCGCTTCGTCGGACGTACGGATGCAGGCGCAAGGGGCGGCGTAAACCAGGATGCGATGGGTTGGGACGAGCCGAATTTCATGGCGTTCGTGGCCGACGGAATGGGCGGCCACGCCGGCGGGGAGGTCGCCAGCCGGCTCGTGAGCGAGACGCTGATGGAGTCGGCCGGAAAGCTCGAGCTTGAAGCCGCGATCTTGCTTGCCCACGAAAAAATCTTCGTGGCGAACGAGCAAAGCCAGGATCTTGGCCGTATGGGGTCGACGGTCGTCGCGGTCGAGGTCGTGGAGCAGGCCTGCAAAGCCGTCTGGGTCGGGGATAGCCGTGCCTACCTATGGCGCGACAAGAAGCTCAGCGGCCTCACCCGCGATCATTCGGCACTCGAAGAGCTGCGCGACAGCCAGGGCCTGACGGAAACCCAGCTGCGCGAGCACTCGAACCGCAACGTCGTGACCCAGTCGTTGGGCATGAACTCGCCGATCCCGTCGGTCACGGAGACGCCGCTGAATGCCGGGGATTGGATACTCTTGTGCAGCGACGGGCTCAGCGCCGAGATGCGGGACGAAGAGATCACCGAGGCCATGCTGACGGCATCGACGCTCGAGCAATGCGCTGACGCGCTGGTCGCCGCCGCCCTGGCCAAAGGTGGACACGATAATGTCACTGTCGTACTTATTGAGTACGATGGGGCGGGCAGGCCGGCCCGTTCGAGCCAACAAAGCGATTCGTCGATCTTGTGGATTTCGGTTTTGGCGGGCATTGGCCTTGCGCTTTTGGCCGCGGGTATCTGGTGGTGGTGGTTGGGTGGATCACGATGAACAACGTACACTGGTTTCTGAAGAGAGTTACGGATGGTCAGGAAGTGGAGATCGAATCCACTTTGACGGTAGGCCGGCTGGAAGGCAGTGGCCTGCAGCTCAGGGAGCGCAGCGCTTCCAGCCGTCATGCCGAGCTTGCGCTTGCCGATGGAGCCTTGTTCGTCACGGATCTGGGATCCACGAATGGGACCTTCGTCAACGGGACCCAGGTCGCGGCCAGGGCCAAAACCAAGATCAATCCCGGGGATCGGATTCGATTCGACGTGGAGGAGTTCGATTTGCGGATGGTGTCGCCGCCGCCGGTCGATGACAACCGCAC
>Ga0209069_10000558_pt1 | contig 17462 bp, 17 predicted proteins | sample Str013_2_FD_187202 | JGI IMG/M metagenome (GOLD analysis project Ga0209069, IMG submission 187202) | Freshwater sediment microbial communities in response to fracking from Pennsylvania, USA - Straight Creek_MetaG_SC_2013 (SPAdes) (version 2) | ecosystem: Environmental > Aquatic > Freshwater >...
CTACCCCGATCTGACTTCCCAGCACGCGCAATTGTTCCATCGCCGCCGGGCGATAAACATCAGCAGCAACCAATAAAGGTGAAAGGCCTTTTTTTGTTTTGAGATAATTTGCTAGTTTCCCGCTGAAGGTAGTTTTACCGCTACCCTGCAGTCCGGCTATGAGGATCACCGCCGGATTCCCTTTTGCATTTAGCTCCGATTCGTTTCCTCCCATCAGCAGGACCAGCTCATCTTTCACGATCTTGACCATTAACTGTCCGGGGCTCACCGCGGTCAGTACCTTTTGACCCATGGCTTTTTCGCGGATCGTATCGGTGAATTCCTTCGCGATCTTATAGTTTACGTCGGCATCGACCAGCGCTCTGCGGATATCCTTCACCGTTGCTGCGATGTTCAGTTCGGTGATCCTGCCTTCACCCTTGATCTGCTTAAAGGCCGATTCAAGTTTCTCCGTTAAATTATCAAACATGTTCGCTTTTTATGGCGGATGGGTTCCGCGATGGTGATAAAAAAAGTGAATACAACTAAATGTCATATTCACTTTTAAAGAATTGCAAAGGTATGAAAAATATTTCCTGATCGCGATGGCAGGATGTTTTCAATCCTTTTGTCTAGTCTCTTAAATCGTTTTCAGTGTAATTATTAGTTTCGAATAGCATTCGTTTTATTCTATAATTAAACCCCCAGGTAACTTCTCAGCATTTTTGACCTGGAATTGCTTCTTAACTTGGTAATGGCTTTATCCTTGATTTGGCGAACCCGCTCCCGGGTTAGGTTGAAACGATCTCCGATATCCTCCAGGCTCATGGGATGATCTACCCCAAGTCCAAAGAAAAAGCAAATGACTTCTTTCTGGCGCTCTGTAAGTGTTTTCAGGGAACGGTCGATTTCCTGTTTCAGGGATTCCGTGTGCTCAATATTGGTTTCGGCTCTTTCGGCATTCGGATTTTCCATCACATCGATCAGGGTATTATCCTCGCCTTCTGAAAGTGGGGTATCTACGCTGATATGGCGACCGCCAATACCCAATGTAGAGGAAATCTCCTCGATATCCAGTTCCAGCATCTCGGCCAGCTCCTCTGCCGAAGGTTCCCGCTCAAACTCCTGTTCGAGCTGAGAATAGGCTTTCTGGATTCGGTTCGTTAAACCCACTTTATTGAGCGGTAAACGAACGATTCTGGACTGTTCAGCCAGGGCTTGTAAAACACTCTGGCGAATCCACCAAACGGCATAAGAAATGAATTTAAAGCCACGGGTCTCATCAAAGCGCTGTGCAGCTTTAATTAGGCCCAGGTTCCCTTCATTAATAAGGTCTGGTAATGTAAGTCCTTGATTTTGATACTGTTTTGCAACAGAAACGACAAAGCGGAGGTTCGCCTTGGTGAGTTTGTCGAGAGCTTTTTGGTCTCCCTGCTTGATACGGATGGCGAGTCTTACTTCTTCTTCGGGACTGATTAACTCTACTTTTCCGATTTCCTGCAGGTATTTTTCCAAGCTCTGTGATTCACGATTCGTAATACTCTTCGTGATCTTGAGTTGACGCATACTCATAGGCAGGGAATTTTAAAGGGTTTTAAAGGTTTCAGATTTTCTAATTATAATGGATATATAAAAACGTAAAATCAGTTGTTTTCGTGTCCCCGGACCAACAACTATAAAAAATACGTCTTTGTTAAAGCAATTTAACAAATATGCCCGTATTAACCAAATAAATTTTTTGTAAGGAATTGGTTGTCAATTTATTTAGGGTGCCTAAAGCCATTTCGTCGACCCATGGCGGGGAACATTGAAATATTTAAAAAAAAATTTTGCTGCATGAAATATTTATCTATCATTGCATGATTCCTCTGAACTTACAGATCTTCAGGCTCAGGGCACAGATTCGGGGTGTTTTTATTGATTATCAAGGTCGTCATGAACAGCTTCGGGTTGATCAAGGTAAGCAAGATCAAAAGATCAATTGAAATGTAGATGAGCAAGAAACAATTATTCACAATAGAATATCCGGTAAAATGTTCCCCGTCTATCCTATACGATTTTTTAAGTACCCCCGCAGGGCTTCAGGAATGGTTCGCAGAGAAGGTTGACGAAAGGGATAACGTATTCAGTTTTTCATGGAACGGAACGACCGACAGGGCCGAGGTTTTGGAGAGCGAATCGGATAAATTTATTCGTTTTCACTGGTCTGAAGCGCCTAAGGAGGAATTTTTTGAATTTCGCATTGAGAAATCTGAGGTGACCAATCAAACCATCCTGGTGGTCAGTGATTTTGCCGATAAAAAGGAAATAAAGGATCAAAGCCTTTTGTGGAACTACCAGGTGAAAGACCTTTTTCACCGGTTGGGAAATTAATCTTCCAACGATTGCCTGATGGTTTGAAAATGAGCAAGCAATAATTCACCTGCCTGCTCCCAATCATCCAGGCTAATTTTCACCGACAGCTTACAAAATGATTTGCGGCTTAAATAGTCACGGAACAATTCCTGATTTGACTGATCCAGTTTTTTATAGTCTGTCTCATTAATTGCATGTGCCCATTCATCATCTGAAATACATACATAAAAACCCTTTCCTGCAAGCATTTCGAAATGGTGTATAATATTTTCGAAAAACATTTCCTTATACATGCCTGTCAAATGTAGATTGATGCTGAAATAATTTCCCCACCAGAACAATGTCCGGATCGCAAAGCTGTTTTCCTTACCAAACTCTCTGGGGTAATCGAGTACCACATAAGGCAGACCCTGGTATTGCTCGCCGCGGGATATTTTCGCCCTGGTCTCTGCGGGTATTGATGACAAATAAGGGACCCTCATCCAATCAGTTTTCATTTGCACTGACAGTGATCCAAAAAAGTCGCAGACCTTGCCGATGACCTCATTCTTTGTTAAAATCCACGCTGCATTTTTTACCAAACCGATTTGATCCCCCGAAAAACGTAGTTTTGCCTCACTCATTTTTCAAAGGTATTTATCATTTCAGAAATTATCGCTCGTGATCAAGAAGCTGGATAAACTTATTATTCTCGCATTCATTCCACCATTTATCGCCACTTTTTTTATCACGCTCTTTGTGCTCGTGCTTCAATTCTTCTGGCTCTATATCGACGATATCGTAGGAAAGGGGCTGGACCTGCTCACGATTGGAAGATTCATTCTTTACGTATGTGCAACCCTGGTACCCCTGGCATTGCCGCTTGCCGTGTTATTGTCTTCTATAATGACCTTTGGTAACCTGGGAGAAACCTTTGAACTGGTTGCCATCAAAAGTGCCGGTATTCCATTGCTTCGTTTCATGCGGCCTCTTTTCATAGTATGCCTCTTCATCTGTGGGATCGCTTTTCTATTCAACAACTATATTATCCCGGTAGCTACTTTAAAAATGCAAACGCTGAAATACGATATCATTGTTTCCAAACCAGCATTCGATATCAAGGAGGGTGTATTTTATGATAAAATCGATGGCTATGTGATCAAGATCGGAAAGAAAGCAAAGAAAGGTTCTGATATCGGAGACATTCTTATCTACCAGCAAAACCAGGGCTTGCAGGACGTAGTCATCACGGCGGAGAGAGGAAAGATGATCATCACTCCAGACAAAAAATTTTTAGAATTTGACCTTGAGAATGGATGGAACTACCAGGAAAAAGGAGCCAGGATGACGACCAATACCCAATTTATCCGGATGGGTTTTAAAGAATATAAAAAAGTATTCGACCTGAGTTCTTTCAGACTTAATAAAACAGATGACAGCGCTTTTAAGTATAATTACCAGATGCTCAATATGCGCCAGCTGAACAAGGTCATTGATTCGTCTGAGAAAATTACAGGTAATTATAGGAAAGCCTTTCAGAAAGATATAAAACTCTATGTGCCTACGCTGAGATACCTGGATTCTCCCTGGGCACAAACTCACGCTTCTGTTTCCGCGTCCGATACATTCAGGAATCTTTTGCCCGACAGCGTAAAATCGTTTGTGCTTGACCGTTCAATCTCTGCAGTCAATAGCATGCGTTCAGCACTGGAGCAATCAGTATTACTGTATGACAACGAAGAAAAAAACCTCCTATTGAATGTAATGGCATGGCATGAGAAAATTACCATGTCCATAGCCTGTCTTGTTTTGTTTCTCATCGGTGCGCCATTGGGTTCCATCATCCGGAAGGGAGGAATTGGCCTTCCACTGGTCTTTGCTGTCATTTTCTTCGTGATCTTTTTCCTTTTGAATAATTTTGGGAGAAAATTCGTCAAGTCGGAAGTGCTAAGCCCTTTTGCTGGTATGTGGATGGCTACTTATATTTTAGTTCCCATTGGAGTATTCCTTACTTACAAAGCACTGCATGATTCGCAACTGTTTAACAAGGAATTTTATCATAGGTTCTTCAAGAAGCTTAGGTTTAACAGGCAAAAACAGGAATTAGCCGCAGCCTCCTGATTTCTTTTCCGGAACAAAATCTATTATCGTTCGAAATTTTTTTAATTGGAACAGGGTAAAGAAAATCTTCGGGTACAACGTTGGGTGGTCATGGTGGCCATTGTTCTTTTTGTGCTGAAAATAGTCGCTTACTTTCTCACTAAGTCCATTGCCGTTCTTACCGATGCGCTGGAAAGCACCGTAAATGTAATTGCGGGGATTATCGGTTTGTATAGCCTGTATGTGTCTGCCAAGCCAAAAGATGCCGACCATCCTTATGGACATGGCAAAGCCGAATTCCTGTCCGCCGCGATTGAAGGCACACTCATCATGGTTGCAGGCCTGATCATTATTTACGAGGCTGGATACAATCTCTTTAACACGCATACCCTTGAAAAGCTCGACTATGGAATTTTGATCGTGGCACTTTCGGGATTGATCAATTTTATTATGGGCCAGATTGCAATCCGCAAGGGCAGGAAAAATAAATCTTTAGCACTCGAAGCAAGTGGCCGGCACCTGCAGTCTGATACTTATTCCACAGCTGCCGTAATATGCGGATTGATACTGATCTATTTTACCAATATTCAGCAAATTGACAGCATTGTTGCGATCATCATGTCATTCATTATTATGTTCGTCGGATATCGTATCACACGCAAATCTATCGCGGGCATTATGGATGAGGCCGACGAAAAAATTCTGTCTCAATTGGTGGATCTCCTCAATCACAACCGACGCCCGAACTGGATCGATATCCACAATCTTCGTGTTATTAAATTCGGATCGGTTCTCCATGTTGATTGCCATCTTACGGTTCCCTGGTATCTCAATGTCCAGGAATCCCATGAGGAAACCGAAAAACTGATGAACCTGATCCAGCATGAGTTTGGTGAGTCGATGGAATTTTTTGTGCACGTGGATGCCTGCAAAGACTTCTCCTGCCCCATTTGCACGATCAACGATTGCAAGGTTCGGCTTCATCCGTTTCAAAAAATGATAACCTGGACGCCTGAGAATATCATATCCGACAAAAACCATCTTTTGCTCAAAGATTGAATCCATGATTTTACAAAACAACCTACATTCGCCCAGAAATCATTTAATAATTTCCCATGCAATCTTGGAAAGAATATCAGGAAAAAAACAAGGCCCGTTTTTTAGATGAATTGCTTGGTTTGTTGCGTATCGAGTCCATAAGCGCGCGCAGCGAACATAAGAATGATATGTTACTATGCGCTGAGGCTGTAAAGAGCAGGTTGTTGGAGGCTGGTGTTCAAAAGGCAGAAATCTTCCCAACAGAAGGACACCCTGTGGTATATGGTGAAGCCATCATTGATCCCAAAGCACCGACCGTACTCGTTTATGGTCACTATGATGTTCAACCCGCAGATCCGCTCGAATTGTGGAAGAGTGGTCCTTTCGATCCCGTTATCAAAGATGGAAAAATCTATGCCCGGGGATCAGCAGATGATAAAGGACAGTTTTATATGCATGTGAAGGCTTTTGAGATCATGTCAAAAACAAATTCCCTGGTCACTAATTTAAAATTCATACTGGAAGGCGAAGAAGAAATCGGTTCTCCCAACCTCGCGAAATTTGTTTCAGCGCACAAGGATTTATTAAAAGCTGATGTGATCCTGATCAGCGATACAGCTATGATCAGCATGGACATTCCATCATTGGATATTGGCGTACGCGGACTTTCCTATATTGAAGTGGAAGTAACTGGCGCCAATCGTGACCTGCACAGTGGAGTTTATGGAGGAGCTGTTGCCAACCCGATTACTATACTGGCGAAAATGATTGCTTCCTGCCACGATGCCAACAACCATATTACCATTCCCGGTTTTTATGACGATGTAGTTGAAGCAACGCCTGAAGAGCGCAAACTCATGGCTAAAGCTCCCTTCGATGAAGATGAGTACAAAAAAGATCTGGGCATAAAAGAACTTTATGGAGAAAACGGATATTCTACTGCAGAAAGAACGGGCATACGCCCAACCCTTGAACTGAATGGAATCTGGGGAGGTTATACAGGTGAAGGTGCTAAAACCGTTTTGCCTTCTAAGGCCCATGCAAAAATTTCTGCACGGCTTGTGCCTAACCAATCTGCCAAAAAGATTACTGAAAAATTATTGAACTATTTCAAAAGCATTGCCCCCCAGGGGGTGACCGTAAAGGCTGAAGAGCATCATGGCGGTGAACCCTATATGACACCGCTAGATTCCAAAGGTTATAAAGCTGCAGAAAGAGCTATCGAAACCTGTTTCGGAAAAAAGCCAGTTCCTGTTCGGGGCGGGGGAAGTATCCCGATTTGCTCCCTGTTCGAAAAAGAACTTGGCATCAAGATTATTTTTATGGGCTTTGGACTGGACAGCGATAACCTGCATTCTCCTAACGAAAAATTTGACCTGGTGAATTTTTACAAGGGGATAGAAACGATCCCTTACTTTCATAAATATTTTGCTGAGTAAATTCCATGCCGGAAAAGGACAAGCTTCGTATCGACAAATATCTTTGGGCCATCCGTCTTTTCAAAACAAGGAGGTTGGCAACGGAAGCTTGCGACAAAGGAAAAGTAAAATACAAGGGAGATGCTATCAAACCTTCCAAACAAATTAATGTTGGCGACGAATATGAAGTGAAGACGGAAGTCAAACGCTGGCGCATCCAGGTTACCGGATTATTGGACCATCGTATTCAATTTGCCGAAGCCATTAAATTCTATCTCGATATCACACCTGCTGAAGAACTGGAAAGACTTCAATTCCAGGCAGCCAGTTTTCAAACAGGCAAGCGGCTCAGCAAAGTAGGGAGGCCGACGAAAAAACAGCGGAGGGATTTGGAGGATTTCACTGGCGGGGAGTAGGTTGACTGTGGACAGGTGACAGTTGACAGACCTATTATCGTAACCCACCATGGATGTTCGCTTCATCCAAGTTCTCGTTGACCAGCATAAGCCTGTCATCTGCCCACTATCAACTTATAACACATTACTTTTTACCTTTGCCCGATGCGAATCGACATCATCAGTGTATTACCCGAACTCATGGAGAGTTTCTTTTCTCATTCCATTCTCAAAAGAGCCAAAGAAAAAAATTTACTGGACGTGCATATTCATTCACTTCGCCAATGGGCAGTCAATGAATATGGACAAGTCGACGATTACCAATACGGCGGAGGAGCCGGCATGGTGATGATGTGCGAACCATTGGCCAATGCCATTGAAGCGCTTTCGAAGGAAGTTAAATATGACGAGATCATTTTTATGACTCCTGATGGAGAGCGCTTCGATCAACAATCAGCCAACCAACTTTCGTTGAAAGAAAACCTTCTTATCATTTGCGGCCACTACAAAGGAATTGACGAAAGGATCCGAGAACATTTTGTTACCAAAGAAATTTCGGTGGGCGATTATGTACTCAGCGGTGGGGAGCTGCCTGCAGCTATTGTGGTGGATGCGATTGGCCGCCTTATTCCTGGTGTGTTGAACGACGAGACGTCAGCACTTTTTGATTCTTTCCAGGATCATTTGCTGGCACCGCCTGTATATACCAGACCATCGGATTTCAGAGGCTGGAGAGTGCCCGATATCCTGCTCGGCGGGGATCCCAAAAAAATAGATGAATGGAGAAATGAACAGTCTCTGCAGAGAACCGCGAAACGAAGGCCGGACATCCTGGATGATGAAACCGACTAAAAATAAAAAATGATCGGCAGAACTAAAGACCTGCCGACCATTTTTTAAAATATTGCCAACTATGATTTCGGCATTTCAAATACTTTCGGATCGATTTCTTTGTTCACTTCCACTTTTTTGTTGGTAATGTTCAGCGTAATTCCCTGCGGAGTGGTAATCTGCTGCCCCATCGCGATCACATAACCAAATTCTGTTTTCTGATAATTGGAAAAAGTAATTGTTGTTTCTCCATCCTGTCCACCACCTTTACTCACTGCTTTCAAAATATAATATGTGGTTGGGTCAATAAAATATGTTGATTCAACACTGTCTTTGGTTGTTACTTTAATTTTGTGAGCACTTACGCCATTCACATCTTCTTTTCCAACCAATTCAACTTTGTTCCCTTTGGCGGCATAGTCGAACAGCGGACCACCGACCTGCAATTGGGATTGTCCGGCTTTTGCCTGATCAGCAGGTAATGCTTCGGGCGCTGTTTGTCCCATCAATGGGTTTAACATCCAGCCACCTTTATCGGTAATCACACTAATTATTTTCTGACCATTGAAATCTGTTTCAGATTTGAAAGCTTTGCCATTAACGATGGTCGTGGTAGTGGGCGCTTCATTTCCCATCACTTCGAGTGTGCTCTCTACATACACAGACTTCACCGCATTGATTTTGTCTTTTCCGCCAATGGCGGTAATGTATTTGGTAATAATTTCATCAGCCGTTTGCGCATGCAGACTAGCGATGCTCAACAATGCTATCAAAGAAAAGAATCCTGTTTTCAGTGTTTTCATTTTTCAATTTTTAAAATGTAATGGAATGTGCGACAAAAATAAGCTTCTCCGTCTTACCCTGAGTTTTTTGATTAATGCTTAATTTACCCGCAGAAAAAACAGCCATGAATGTACAGATAAAAGGGAATGTGGTAGATCTTTCCAAAGGAAAAATCTATGCCGGTACAGTATCGTTTGAAAATGCCAGGATCTTATCCGTATTGGCTTCCGGTTCCCCGGAACATCCGGATCTTCCTTATATTCTTCCCGGGTTTGTTGATTCTCACGTTCATGTGGAGAGTTCGATGCTGATTCCTTCGGAGTTTGCCCGCCTTGCGGTTGTGCATGGTACCGTGGCCACGGTCAGTGATCCACACGAAATTGCCAATGTGTGTGGTGTGGAAGGTGTGGAATTCATGATCCAAAATGGGCAAACGGTACCTTTTAAATTCAATTTCGGCGCCCCCAGTTGTGTACCGGCTACCCTATTTGAAACAGCAGGAGCGAGCCTGGATGCTGCAGACGTAGCGACTTTGCTGCGTCGCCCGGAAATCAAATACCTGAGTGAGATGATGAATTTTCCTGGAGTGCTCAACAAAGATCCTGAAGTGATGAAAAAAATAAGAGCATCGCAGGATGCAGGCAAACCTGTAGATGGACATGCACCCGGCCTAAGCGGAGTTCTTGCCAAACAATATATTGATTCCGGAATCAGTACGGATCACGAATGCTTTACCCGCGAAGAAGCGCTTGGTAAATTGCAATTCGGAATGAAGATCCTGGTTCGGGAAGGCAGCGCAGCAAAAAACTTTGAAGCACTCATTGATTTGCTGAACGATTATCCCGACAAAATGATGTTTTGCAGTGACGACAAGCATCCCGATAGTCTTGTCGCTGGTCATATCAATCAACTCTGTGCGAGAGCCGTTGCAAAGGGAATTGATGTTTTCAAAGTTCTGCGGGCTGCCTGCTTAAATCCTGTTGAACATTATCGCCTCGATGTCGGTTTATTGAAAACAGGAGATCCTGCCGATTTTATTCTTGTAAAAGATTTAGAAAGCTTTGAAGTCATACAGACTTATATCGATGGCAAATTGGTCGCGGACAGAGGCAAATCGCTTATAAAAAGCAGCCATTCTTCGCCGATCAATCATTTTTCCTGCACTCCAAAAAAACCTGAAGATTTTATTGTACCTGCCGGCAGCACCACAACGCTTTCGGTTATAGAAGCGCTGGATGGTCAATTAATCACAAAAAAAAAATTATGCAATGCTAATATCGAACAAGGGCATATAGTAAGTGATCCGGCAAATGATATCCTGAAAATCGTAGTGGTGAATCGTTATCAGGATGCTCCGATTGCCAAAGCATTCATTAAAAATATCGGATTGAAATCGGGCGCCATCGCTTCTTCCGTGGCGCACGATTCGCACAATATTGTTGCTGTTGGTGTAGATGACCAGAGTATTTGCAAAGCCGTTAACCTCGTCATTGAAAAAAAAGGTGGGATCTCAGTAGTTAACCATGTTGAAGAAGCTGTGCTCGCGCTTCCAGTTGGAGGATTGATGAGCGATAGAGACGGATATGAAGTGGCTTCTTCCTATACTACCATCGATGCAATGGCCAAGCATCTGGGAAGTAAATTATCCGCGCCTTTTATGACACTTTCGTTCATGGCCCTTCTGGTAATCCCTCATCTCAAACTCAGTGACCTTGGCCTTTTTGATGGTGATGATTTCAAATTATTGGATCGAGCCAGATAGATTTTCATTGTCAATTGGATTTTTTACCGGCAAAAGACCGGTCTTTACCGCCAACAGTTCCATCATTACCTAATTGAACTTGTATTCTTTTGGGGTAGCGTGTAGTTTTGGTACAAATTAAATACAATGGATAATATGGAAAAGGGAGATCCGGGACGTAACCATAGCGAAGGGAGGGTTTGGGCGGCATTGATCCTGATCGCGGTAGGTGGTGTTCTGATCTTAAGGCAAATGGGGCTTCCGCTTCCTTATTGGCTTTTTTCATGGCCAATGATCCTCATTGTTATTGGGCTCTTTATTGGATTCCGCCATGGATTTAAGGGTGGTGGTTGGATTGTCATGATACTCATCGGAAGTTTCTTTTTACTGGATGATTTCGTGCCAGAGTTTTCACTGCATCGCTTTGTGTGGCCCTTCATCATTATTTTCATCGGAATTATGATCCTGATCCGGCCAGGCAGGGGTGGACGTTGGCAGCGAAGGGCTGAACGAAAGAATTATGGTAACTGGGGTAGTGAAGAGTGGAGAAAAAATTGGAAAGAAGGCTGGCACCAGGCAGGTCAGGAAGAAAAATACAGACAGAAATACGCAAACCATTCATCAGAAGATTATATCGACGCTACTACCGTTTTTGGAGGCATTCAAAGGACAATCGTTTCAAAGGATTTCAAGGGTGGGGACATCACAATTTTTATGGGAGGCTCCGAAATTAATATGGCCCAGGCCGACATTAACGGAACGGTCGCAATCGACATAACACAGATCATGGGTGGAACTAAACTGATTGTTCCTTCGCATTGGGAAATCAGAACCAATATTACATCTGTGTTCGGCAATATCGAAGACAAACGCCAGCAGGATAGAGTGACCAATCCCGATAAAATACTTATCATCGATGGTACATCGGTCTTTGGAGGAATTGAAATCAAAAACTTTTAGTCGATTTGTATTCCGTCAGGCTTTCAGTATAGATTTTTTCGAAGTTTCTCAACATTTCAAACCAAGATCATGAACTGGTATCTTTCCAAACTCGTTTTCAGAATCATTTGTGGTGAGGGCATTCACAAGCCGCAATTCGATGAGCAATTGCGACTTATTGAAGCAAAAAATGAAAACGAAGCCTTCGCAAAGGCAACAGAAATCGGCCAGCAGGAACAGGATGAATTTTATAATCAGCAGCAAAAGCTCGTTCAATGGAAATTCATCAATATCGCTGAACTCTATAAACTTAGCGGATTGCTGGATGGCGCAGAACTGTATTCCAGGATACAGGAAACCGATAATGCAGATCTTTACATTGAACTAACCAATAAAAAAGCTGCTCATATTAAATTAAACAGTACCCACAAATTCCTAGAGATCCTGTAAAATAAAATTCTTGGCAAGATCACCGCTTTCACTCAATAAATTCCGCTACGCCTTCTTTGGCTGGTGGCTGGTATGGTCAATCCTGCATGGAATCTTGATATTTAACCTTGGTTATCGAATCGATGTTGCGAGCTTAGACAGTGTGGTCATGAATCTACAGGTCCTGGGCGCCTGTTGGATGGTAAGTAATATCATGAAATATTATCTTCCGAAAACAGATCAATATTGGTATTTCGTAATACTCAGTATCGGATTGAGTGGTTTGATTACCTACAATTCAAAACTGATTTTATCGTCTGTATTGAATAATCAGCCACAATATATTTCGATGCTCAGTATGTCATTTCCCGTGCGATTCGGAGTGTCGTTTTTGCTGATCAGTTGCATGGTCATCATTTGTCTGCTCTGGTATACTACACAGGAAGAAAGCGAAAATCTCCAGCGAAAATCGGACACAGAGAAACTCGCCAAGGAAGCGGAGCTGTTCAAACTTCGTCAGCAGCTGCAACCCCATTTTCTATTCAACAGTCTCAATTCAATCAGCGCGCTCGTTGTTAGTCAGCCAGAACGGGCACGCAAGATGATACAGCAGCTTTCCGAATTTCTGAGAGGTACCATCAAAAAAGAGGATCAACAATGGGCGACGCTTTCGGAAGAATTGCAATACCTGGAGCTCTATCTGGATATTGAGAAAGTACGTTTTGGTTACCGGCTAACTACCGTCATGGAAGCATCAGATGCTACCAGGGTATCGAAGCTACCACCGATGTTACTGCAGCCCATCGTGGAGAATGCGATCAAATTCGGATTGTATGATACAACCGATGCGGTTACGATCAGGATCGAAGCAACCCTGAAGGATCAATATCTTGAAATCATCGTGGAAAATCCCTTCGATTCCGAAACAGCTTATCCAAAAAAAGGAACTGGCTTTGGATTGAACTCTTTGAAAAGAAGATTATATCTTTTATTCGCAAGGAATGATCTCCTGGAAACATCTTCCGTAAACAATACTTTCAGAACCACCGTGAAAATACCCCAAGCATCATGAAAGCAATGATTATTGACGACGAACCATTAGCCCGACTGATCGTAAAAGAATACCTACAGGCCTATCCGCAGGTTCAGCTGGTGGCAGAATGCAATGACGGCTTTGAGGGAATTAAGGCCATTCATCAACAGCAACCCGATATTGTTTTCCTGGACATCCAGATGCCCAAGATCACAGGATTCGAAATGCTTGAGTTGATTGAGCAACCACCTGCAGTTATCTTCACTACCGCATTTGAAGAGTATGCGATCAAGGCTTTTGAAAGTCATGCAGTAGATTATCTATTAAAACCATTTAGCAAAGAGCGATTTGATAAGGCCATGCAGAAATTGCTGAACCAGGGAGATTCAAATATTTCCAAATCTAATACACAGTCGCTTTTGGAAAGTGTTGCCCAATCGCCATCACAAAATCAGCGGGTGGTGGTTAAAACGGCGGGCAAAATCAAGATTATTCCGATGGATGAAATTCATTTTCTCGAGGCAGCTGATGACTATGTAAAAATTCATACCAAAGATGGTGTGTTTCTCAAAAATAAAACGATGGGACATTTTGAACAGTTGCTGGATGCGCAGTTATTTGTAAGAACACATCGTTCTTATATCCTGAATATTCAGCAGGTAACCCGAATCGATCCTTATGAAAAGGATAATCATATTGCTCTTCTTAAATCGGGTTCAAAAGTGCCGGTCAGTAAAACAGGATATGGAAAATTGAAATCCATACTGGGCCTTTGAGCAACTATTGGCCAATCCAAACTGCCCCCCCGATACTGTCACGGGTAGCACCCGTTACAGAAGATAATACGGTTCTTTCCTCTCTCCACCTCAGCACACCCATCAGTGCCATAACAAGCGCTTCCTTGTAATCGGCCATTGTTGGATCGGGCTCAACCATTTCTATATTTCTCTTCGATAATAGTGCACCCAGTCTTTCCATCAAAAAGTCATTTTTTACGCCGCCTCCGGTAGCAAAAAGTTTTAGCTTACCGCCTCCAAAATCGCGTTGCTTCACTATTTGTTGAATCGAGTTTTCTATTTGAAGGCAAATATGTTCAACATAGGTCCGCAATTTGGTTTCGACAGTGCCCTGTTCCTGCCGGATTAATGGGTAAATTATATCTGTTCCGAAATCATTGGCAAGTGATTTTGGAAAACCGAGTCCGTAGTATGGTAATTGATTCAGTTTTCCCAATAGCATTGGATTAATACTACCTTTCGCTGCCATTGATCCATGATCGTCAAATTCAAGCCCTTTCTCCCCGGTAAGCATATTTAGAATTCTATTTGCCGGACAAACATCAAATGCAATAAAATCTCCATTTACGGGATGTGCGGAAATATTAGCTATACCACCAAGGTTCAGAAAGAAATGATAATCGCCCAATAACAACTTCTCTCCAATTGGAACAATTGGTGCGCCTTGCCCACCCAGCGCAATGTCCAGTGCCCGTAAATCACTCACTACATTAATTCCGGTTTCTGCTGCAATCGCGGACCCATCTCCTAACTGTCCCGTCATCTTGCGGGATGGATTGTGAAATGTTGTGTGCCCGTGCGAAGCAATCAGCTGAACCTGGTATTGCAACTCATTTTCCGCAATGAACCGGTTTACCTCCTTTCCAAGATGATGACCATAGTCGCAGTGTAGCAGTTGATATTCGTAGGCAGACAGGCCAGTGGCATTTATTAGCCTTTCAATCCACTCATTGTTGTAGGGATAACAGACCGTGTTACGAATGTCGAAAGTCCAGGCACCTGCTGTTTCTTCGAGATACACGAATGCAATATCCAGACCGTCGAGAGAACTTCCACTCATTAAGCCAATGACCCTGTAAACCATCGAAAAGAATTTTACTGTATAGATTTAAGCCTTTAGATTTGTTCGTGCTTATTTTTCGAATTTCGGATTTTTAATTTTGATGTATGGTTATCAATTTAAGCCAGCATTATTCATTAGTGAGTGACTGGATCGGTGAGCTCCGCGATGAAAAAATTCAACAGGACAGGCTCCGGTTCAGGCGGAACCTGGAACGTATAGGAGAAGTGGCTGCTTTTGAGATCAGTAAGGTGTTAAAATTTGAAGAAAAAGAAATACAGACTCCCCTCGGATCGGTCGTTTGCAAAAAACTTGAGCAGCAACCCGTACTGGCCACAATCCTGCGCGCCGGCCTGCCATTGCACCAGGGCCTGTTAAATTATTTTGATAGGGCCGACAATGCCTTTATTTCTGCCTACCGAAAGCATCATCGCGATGGATCTTTCGAAATCAGTCTGGATTATATTTCCTGCCCGGAACTCGAGAACCGGGTAGTAATTATCTCCGACCCTATGCTGGCAACGGGTTCTTCCCTGGTAAAAACCATACAGTTTCTGCGCGCAGAAGGACATCCTTCAGAAATCCATATTGTAGCCGCTATTGCCTGCACCGTTGGCATTGAATTTGTTAAAAGAAGTGAGCCTCATTGTAAGATCTGGTGCGCCGCAATAGACGATGAACTTACTGCCAAAGGCTATATTGTTCCCGGACTTGGAGATGCAGGTGATCTCGCCTTCGGTACCAAAGTGCAGATGTAGCTTATTTGAAAACCAGGGTAAATTTCCCGGTTTTTTCCTTATTTTCAATGTTCCAAAATGAACGTGATCCCTATGATGAAGCCGGTACAGTTCTCCCTTTCTGACAACCTTTGCATTTTTTTCACCGTTATTGATTCGAGGAATTCCAACAATTCCCGTTGCAAAAAATAATCAGGCCCGGCCATTTATGAGAAAGACACTCTTCATATTTTTTCTGATCAATTTATTTGTGTTGGCTGCAATTGCTCAGGATCCTGCATTCTCGCAATTTTTTGCATCTCCGCTAACATTAAATCCCGCGCTGACCGGGAAATTCAATGGTGTGATCCGCGTCGCCGGAAATTACCGAAATCAGTGGCCCTCTATCAACAATGCCTTTGTTACTTCTACAGTATCAGTAGATGGCGGCATCCTGAAAAGCAAATTACCTGAAACAGATGTCTGGGGTCTTGGGATCATGGCGATGAGTGACCGTACGGCGAATGGAATTCTCACGAGCAACTATATTTCCCTTTCTACTTCCTATCACAAAAGCCTTGATGAGGATGGATATAACCAGCTCGGAGTTGGCTTCCAGGGAACATATGCTAATAAACGCCTGGACGGAACGAAACTGAATTTTGAAGATGAGCTGGATCAACAAGGAGGATGGACGATCCCGAGCCAGGAAACCATCGACGGGCACCAGGTGAACCTGAGTTATTTTGATATGAATGCAGGAATTCTATTCAATGGTTCCAGCTCTGGCGCTAACAATTATTATCTGGGTGCATCTGTTTACCATATCAATCGCCCCCAGGAATCTTTTACGGGGAATGCGCTATATACTTTGCATCCGCGATTTACTGTTCATGGCGGCGGTTCTTTCCCGCTTTCCTCTAACAACGGCCAAAACTATATTCATTTCAGCGGACTGTATAGCACGCAAGCGGGCGCAACCGATTTTATGTTAGGAGGAGCCTGGTCGGTCAATGTCAACAATAATGAGACCAATCCTGTTAATTTTTATGCAGGAAGTTGGGTACGTTTCAGCAACCTCACCGACGCTGTGATCCCCTATATAGGGCTTGATTTCGGGGAATTCAGCCTTGGACTTTCTTACGACGTGAATGTATCTTCATTGAAATCCGCATCACAAAGTGTAGGAGGAATCGAAGTATCGCTCATCTATATCAAGCGCAATTCCGATGGCAAAAAACCCATTCCCTGTCCCAGGTTCTAGTTTAATCATCTGTTGATTCCGGGATTGCCTCCGCTAAGGTATTTACTGCCCTTTACTACAAAACGATACAGCAAGGCCGCGTCTTCTCCTGCATAGTCGACCCCGATCCTTGGCGTCGCTAATATGGAATTTTTTTTTACTCGGTACCCGTCGGCTCCTATGTACAGTTGCTCGCTTAGCAATGAATGTCCGGAATATATTGTGCTAAGTCCGAACGCTTTGGCAAGATTTCCGGGGCCTCTCGTTAAACTGTAGTCGGCTTTTTTCTTTCCTGTTCTTTGCAGCATGATGTCGATTCCTTCCAACGGTTCCAATGCCCGGATAAGAATGGCATGAGGAATGTCTTTTTGGTTGGTCACGACATTGAACAAATGATGAATGCCATAACACAAATATATATACGCAGTTCCGGCTTCCTGGTACATGATTTCAGTCCTTCCGGTTCTTCTCCCTCCATAAGCATGCGATGCTCTGTCTGTTAAACCGGCATAGGCTTCTGTTTCAACGATCCTTCCCGCCGTGTACTGATCGTCAATACGGGTCACTAAAACCATCCCCAGTAAATCCCGGGCAATCCGGGTAACACTGGAACGGTTATAGAATTC
>Ga0209069_10000559_pt1 | contig 17460 bp, 14 predicted proteins | sample Str013_2_FD_187202 | JGI IMG/M metagenome (GOLD analysis project Ga0209069, IMG submission 187202) | Freshwater sediment microbial communities in response to fracking from Pennsylvania, USA - Straight Creek_MetaG_SC_2013 (SPAdes) (version 2) | ecosystem: Environmental > Aquatic > Freshwater >...
GTACGATAGCTAATTAAAGGAGTGCGAATTATGACTATAAATGTAGCGGAAGCAGTCGTGATCGAACGGACGTTCAACGCGCCGGTGGCGAAAGTTTGGCAGGCGCTTACCGATGTCGATCAAATGCGGCAATGGTATTTCGACCTCAAGAAATTCAGGCCTGAGGTGGGTTTCGAATTCGAGTTTGTTGTCGAGCACGAGGGGAACAGTTACCATCACCTTTGCAAGGTCACGAAAGTGATCCCGCAGAACAAGTGGATCGATTTCTCGCATCAGATCATTCATCACGGACGCGCCATCTGCATCGCGCGTAAGCCGCGTTGCGCCGAATGCAATCTGGAAAAGCTTTGCCACGCCGCGGACAAGACCTGGTCCACGGTAGAAATTCATAAATCGGCCAAGCCGTAGCGCCGACCGTCAACCGACATGGAGACTTTTCAAAACCACAAAACCATCTACCATTGTCATTCCGAGAGTCGCGTCAAACGAGCGCGCTGGTTCGGGTCCCATTCGCGCCCGGTTTTGGCGTGAATGGGCAGAGCGCGCGAGTAGCGACCGAGGAATCTGCTCTGCCCAAGTGCCGCGCTAACATTTTCTCGCGCTGACATTTTCTAAAGAAACACGGATACTTAAGATTACACGGAGACACGAAGCAATGAAGACGTTGGCTGCACTGCTTGCAATTCCTCTTCTAACCGCGACCCTGGCCTTCGCCCAACCTTCCGCTCACGCCTTCATCACCGACCCCGCGCAAATCAAGTCGAAAGACAAGTTTGACGTCATGCCCATGAGCGTCGACAAACTCTACATGACGCGCAACACCGGTGACAGCACCTGGTCGCCCGACGGCAAGCAGATCGCTTTCGTCACCAACATCAGCGGCCGTAACAATATCTGGCTGGTTCCCTCCGACGGCGGATGGCCCACGCAACTTACTGTCAGCAACCAGCGGCAGAGCAATCCAACCTGGTCGCCTAAAAACCGCTGGATCGCCTACCAATCGGATACTGACGGTAACGAGCAATGGGACATCTTCCTCGTCTCGCCCGCTAACGGCCAGGTCTTGAATATCACCAACACGCCCAGCGTTTCCGAAGAAAGCCCCACGTGGTCACCGGACGCCGAGCGCCTGGCCTACACCGTAAAAGCCAAAGACGCCTCAACTACGAACTCGATGTAATGGAAGTGGCCACCAAGAAAGTCACGCACCTCACCAACAACACCGCGAAGGGCCTGAGCAACATCGGTGCCATTTGGTCTCGTGACGGCAAGTGGCTGGCCTTCACCCAAACAGACGCCACCGGAAAAAATACCAGCGTGTTCCTGGCCAACGTGTCCACCGGAAAGGCCACCAACCTCACCCCGCACCAGGGCGAGCAGACATTTTTCGCCACCGATATCTCACCCGACAGTAAAACGATTCTGTTGACCTCCAACTCCGGTAACGGCTACGAAAACGCCGCTCTACTCGACGTGGCCACTAAGAAACTCACTTGGCTCACTACGGGCAAATGGGAAGTGCGGTCGGGCGCCTTCTCGCCTGATGGCAAACGCCTCACCTGGACGACCGACGAAGACGGCAATGGCGAAATCGTTGTCTATGACCTTGCCACCCAAAAAGCCCAGACTTTGCCGGTGGCCAAAGGCATCAACGCGCCCGCCGGATCAGAATCGGCTTTTACTCGCGATGGCGAGCGTATGCTCTTCACCCACGCTGGCGCCAACTCGCCCAACGACATATGGGTCTATGACTTCGCTTCACAGCAAGCCCACCAGATCACGCATTCCCTCTCCGGAGGCATCCGTAGCGAAGACATGGTCGAACCTTTCCTCGTCCACTTTCCCAGCAAAGACGGCAAATGGCAGATCTCGGCGTTCGTGTACGCTCCTTACAACGCCGAGCGCAGCGGTAAACATGCGGGCATCGTTTCCATCCATGGCGGACCGACCTCGCAAACCCTGAACACCTTCAACCGCAACATCCAGTACCTGGTCAATCAGGGATTCTTCGTCATCGCTCCCAACTATCGCGGCTCCACCGGCTACGGCAAGGAATTTATTGACGCCAATCTGCATGACATGGGCGGTGGCGACCTGGAAGACATCAACTCCGCCGCCGACTGGCTCATCAAAACCGGCTATGTTGACGCGAAGAAAGTCGCCGTGATGGGCGGCAGCTACGGCGGGTACCTGAGCATGATGGCCGTCACCAAGTCTCCCGAACGCTGGGCCGCCGGCGTGCCTATTGTTCCCTTTGTGAACTGGTTCACTGAAATCGAAAACGAAGATCCGGATCTGCGCGAGTATGACATGGCCACCATGGGCGATCCCGTCAAAGACGCCGCGCTACTCAAAGACCGTTCGCCCATCAACTTCGTCGACAAGATCAAAGCGCCGCTGCTTCTCTTCGCCGGAGGCAACGACCCGCGCTGCCCCAAGACCGAAGCCGAGCAGGTGGTGCAAGCGGTAAAGAAGCGCGGTGGCGTAGTGGAATTCAAAGTCTACGAAAACGAAGGCCACGGCTTCGCCAAAGTGGAAAACCAGATTGACGCCTTCACCCGCATCGCCGACTTCCTCAAGAAATACGTCCCCCCGGAAAAATGTGGATGCAACATTTACGAATGAGCAGCTGGCAATTGGCAGCTGGCAATTAGCTTAGGCACTCGTCGACGATGTGGGTGTGTCCACAGCAAACGCGTGCTTTGAAGGAGGTGGACTATTGTGCTGCCGGAATAGTCTGGCCAAGACCTTGCCCCGCGTTTGCCCAGAATGCGGCCATGTGTTTCAGGGGAGTGGTTGGGACGGAATTGACGCGCACTGGCGCGCGAAACATGAGGACACGGGAATTTCATACAGTGCGTTCTGGGAAAGTCTGTGCCGGGACCATCGAGGAAGCTAAAGTAATCCAAAACCCAGCGCCAGAGGCGCGACCATAGCCTAGCCCACCGGGGTCCCCGCCGCGCGCTTCGCGTGGTGGGGTGGCGCACTTAGGCGAGCGTATGCGAAGCCATAAGTGTGGGTAAGCCGCAAGAAAAAGCTAAGCCCCGGAGGGGCGACACACCATCTTCTTCACCCGCGATGACGCGCATTGATTTTTTTTACCAACGATGACTCGCGACAAATGGTTCGGAACCACCACGCTCTCCACCCATTGTCATCTTGAGCGCGCCTGAGTTTCCGTCCGGAAATGAAGGCAAGTCGAAAGACCTCCAAGGCCGCCCAACACCACCAAACCGATTCAGGGAGTTCTCTCCACGCAGCGCCGCAGGCGCGAAGTGAGTAGTCCAGCGCGTTAAGCGCTTGAAAAGCCGATCTAGGTTGCAAGGTAGCACGGAACTGCTGCCAACTTCGTTGAACCAGCGCCGTCAGGCGCGACATGAGTTAGCCCAGCGCGGAAGCGCTGGGAAAGCTGTTGGAACAATTAAGCCCCGTAGGGGCGACACAACAATCTTCTTCACCCGCGATGAAGCACAATGATTTTTTTACCGACGATGATTCGCGACAAATGTTCAGGAATAACCACACCCTCACCCCCTGTCATCTTGAACGCGCCTGAGTTTCCGGGCCTTGCCGGAAATGAAGGCAAGTCGAAAGATCCCGACGCCGCTCGAAACCACCAAGCCGATTCAGGGAATTCTCTCCTCGCACCGAGCGCCACAGGCGCGGCACACCTCAATGCGTCGCCGGCACCACAATCATCAACGCATCGGGCTTCCCCGGATGCACCAGATACGGCGCTCCCGGTCCCGATCCCACTTCCTTCTCCGTAAGGTACGGCGCGTAGAACATCAGGTGCCCGGGAAACTCTATGATTTTTTTGCTCTCCGGATCAAACACATGATTATGTGGCGACAGCATGTAGACGATCCCCGGTTTGCCCGGCGCTCGAAATTTGCCCGATTTGTATCCCGCTTCCACCGCGGCGTCTATCTGCTCGGCTTTCTTGCCTTCGGCCCGTGATTTCTCCACAAACATCCTCACCAGCAGCGTGCTCTTGCTGCCTTCCGCGTCGTAGCATTCCGGTTCCATAGTATCCACGAATTCGCGGTCGATGATGCAACTGAACCCATTGCTGCCCTCCACTGCTTTTTCATAGCCCTTCGCGCCTAAGACATAGATCGTCGCTTTGCCGCTGACCTCCGGCGGCGCCGCGCTACGCGCCAATGCAATCTGCACGTCACGCGGCGTAGAAGCATCCACGTGACTCGTATCCTGAACTGTCAGTAATGGCGAAATTGTCAGCAGCATCGCGACAAAGGTAATCATGGAAGCCTCCGTGTCGGAGAGGAAAATCGCGTACCCATATTAGACGTGAGCAGCCGATCTGCGTGAGCCCTGGGATTTATTACTACTCAGGCTCTTTTAAAGGACGTGCGGGCGAGTAAAAGGACCTGCGGGCGAGCTAACCGCAAGCGCCGACAGGCGCGATATGAGTTAGCCCAGCGCGGAAGCGCTGGGAAAGCGGCTCAAGGTCGTAAGGTAAGAACGGAACTGCTTCCAACTTCGTCAACCCAGCGCCAGAGGCGCGAAACGAGTTAGCCCAGCCTGAGGCGAGCGTATGCGAAGCCGGAAGGCTGGGTAAGATGCAAAAAACAACCAAGCCCCGTAGGGGCGACACAACATCTTCTTCACCCGCGATAATGTTTTCGGAGAAAACCACACCCTCTACCCACTGTCATCTTGAGCGCGCCTGAGTTTCCGCTGGAAATGAAGGCAAGTCGAAAAACCCCGAGGCCGCCCAACACCACCAAGCCGCTTCAGGGAGTTCTCCCCATGCACTCAGCCCCGCAGGCACGAAAAAAACCTACCCTCCCGGAAACAACCTCTTCAACAACTCCTGCGCCGCGGCTTTGTGGACGTACTCGGAAATCGCCAGCACCAACCCTTGCATCGTCGCCTCGCGCGCTTCAATCTTCGGCGGAAATCCCGCGTCGGCCAGCGCCTTGCTGGTCACCGGGCCAATGGACGCCAACGCCACATCCCGCAAGCCCTTCGGTGCATCTTTCCCCAGCATCCCGAGAAAATTCGTCGCCGTGGACGCGCTGGTAAACGTCACGATATCCGGACGCTCCACTTTCCCCGAAAACGCCCTCTGCACTTTTGCTTTGGCTCCCGCTGGGACCACCGTCTCATACGCTTCCACCACGTCCAGCTTCGCGCCGGCTTTCTTGAGTTCAACAGGCAATACGTCGCGGGCGATCTTGGCGCGTGCCAGCAGCACGCGCTTCCCTTCGGTCTTGCCGCGCAACGCTTCTACCACCGACTCCGCAACCGCCTTCTCCGGCGTCACCGCCACTTGGAGCCCCTGCGCTTCAATCGCATTTTTTGTCGCCGGACCAATCGCCGCGATCTGCAAATGCTTAAGCTCGTCCGTGGACATCTTCAGCTTCTTCAGCCGCTCGAAAACTGCCTCCGCGCCGTTCGCACTGGTCACCAACAGCCATTCATACGTTGCAATCTTGCGCAGCGCGCCGTCCAGCGACTTGTAACTTTTAGGAGGCCGGATCTCAATGGTGGGAATTTCCGTTACGTCCGCACCCAACTCGCGCAGCGGTGCGGCCAGTCCGCCGGATTGTTTGCTGGCCCGCGTGGTCATGATGCGCCAGCCGAGCAGCGGACGCATGGCTGCGTCATGAGCTTCCTGATCAAAACTCATGGCTGGCTCGGGACCGCGAATCCTTGCGCGTACACATCTTGCAGAATCTTGTCGCCGCCGCGCGCCAGCAGCTTCTGCGCTGTTTCGCGGCCCAGCTTCTCGGGGTCCGTCCCCTGCGCGCTCTCTCGCAAAATCTCCGTCCCATCCGGACGCCCCACCATGGCCCGCAAATACATCACGCCGTCGCGCTTCTCGGCAAACGCCCCGATCGGCACCTGGCATCCTCCGCCCAGGCTGCCCAACACCGCGCGCTCGCATTCCACGGCAGCGCGCGTGTCAGCGTCGTTCAAAAACGCCAAATGCTTGAGTGTTTCGGAATCGCCAGAGCGGCACTCGATCGCCAGCGCGCCTTGTCCCACCGCCGAACACATCACGTCACAGGAAATGCGCGAACGAACATGCTTGTCGAGGCCAAGCCGGTGCACGCCCGCAGCCGCCAGGATAATCGCGTCATATTCGCCGGACTCCAGCTTGCGCAGGCGCGTGTCCACGTTGCCGCGCAACGGAAAAATCTCCAGGTCAGGACGCACCGCTTTCAACTGGCACTGTCGCCGTAAACTACTTGTCCCCACTTTCGCGCCGCTTGGTAGCTCGTCCACCGAATTGAATTTCACTGAGATAAACGCATCGCGCGGATCTTCGCGCTTCATGATTGCCGCCAGCGTGAACTGCGCTTCCAACTCTGTTGGCACGTCTTTCAAACTGTGCACCGCCAGATCAACCCGCTTGGCGGCCAGGGCCTCTTCAATTTCCTTGGTGAACATGCCCTTGGTGCCGACCTTGGCCAGCGCCACGTCCAGGATCTTGTCGCCCGTGGTCTTGATGACTTCAATTTCCACGGTGTGGCCCTGCGCGCGCAGCAATGCCGAAACGTGATTCGACTGCCAGAGCGCCAACTGGGAACCGCGCGATCCGATTCGTAAATTTGCCATTAGCCTTTGGGCTTCCCGTTATTTTGATTGCTGTCCAGGTTTTTGCTATCTAGATTCTTGGCGTCCAGATTAAAGATGCGGCGAATCATTTCGTGGATCGTCTCCGCTTCCGGATTCGCCGCCGAGGATTTCAGCGTGGTGATGGGCGTATGCAGCAGCTTGTTGATGATGCCCCGCGTCATGGCTTCAATCGCCGCTTCCTGCTCTGGAGAAATCTGCCCCAGCTTGCCGCGGATGCGGTCAATCTCCGCCTGGCGGATGTTTTCGCAATATTCCTGCAACGAAAGAATTGTCGGGACCACTTTCAGCGACTTCATGCGCAGCGCAAAGCGGTCCACTTCCGTCTCAATGATCTGTTCCGCGCGCTCGGCTTCTTTCTTGCGCTCGGCGCTGTTGGTGCTGGCCACCGACTGTAGATCGTCGATGTCGTACACAAACACGCCGTCCAGCTTGTTCACTTCCGGCGCAACGTTGCGCGGCACCGCAATATCAATGAAGAACACCGGACGGTTACGCCTTCCCTTAAGCAACGCTTCCGCATGCTCTTTGCGGAAGATCGGATCAGCCGCGCCCGTCGACGTAACAATAATGTCGGCCTGCCCCGCCGTTTCATAAAGCTTGTCATACGGCACGGCCTGACCGCCCAATGACTCTGCCAGATCCACCGCGCGCTCGTATGTCCGATTGCTGATGATCACTCGCTTGGCGCCGTGCCCGATCATATGCCGCGCCGCCAGTTCCGCCATCTTGCCCGCGCCGACCAGATACACCGTGCGACCTTCCAACGATCCGAAGATTCTTTCCGCCAGTTGCACCGCAACGCTGGCAATCGAAACGCTCGAACTGCCAATCGCCGTCTCCGAGCGGACTTTCTTGGCTACCGCAAACGCGCGCGATAGCAACGCTTCCAGCGCCGAGTGCACCGCACCCAGTCCGCGAGCGACCGTATAGGCTTCTTTTACCTGGCCCAGAATCTGCGGCTCGCCCACCACCATCGAATCCAAACTTGAAGCTACGCGGAATACGTGGCGCACGGCTTCACGCTCGTGAAATTCGTATATATGCGACTGAATCGCGTCTGGACTCACGCCAAAATAGCTGTGCAGGAACCCGCGCAGGTCAGATGGATGCGCGCCACTGGCGATCACCTCCACGCGGTTGCACGTGGAAATCACCATGCCCTCTTCCACGCCCGGATGTTTCACCAACTCGCCCACCGCTTGCGGCAGCCGCGATTCGGAAACAGCCAGCAGCTCGCGCACGTCCAGCGGTGCGGTGTTGTGGTTCACGCCGATGAGATGAAACTTCATGGAACGATAAACCTGTGTGTGTGGCTCAGGCTGTTCGCGGCCCAGGCCAGCACGGCCGTGCAAAATGCAAACGTGGCCAGATAAGCAGCGCGCCGTCCGCGCCACCCGGCGCTCCACCGCGTATACAGGATCACCACATACAAAATCCATGTAAAGATCGAGAGAGCGATCTTCGCGTCCAGAAAATAACTTGCGCCTTGCCGTGCTTCACCCAGCATGGCTCCGGCAATCAGGCCCAGCGTCATGAAGGGAAATCCCCAGAGCAGGCACTTGTAGCCAATGTCGTCGATCACCGCCAGGGCGGGCAGGCGCGTCCAGAAGGCGCCAGGCTTGGCCTTGAGCGACTTCAACGATTTCTCCTGGATCAAATACAGGATGCTCGCGATAAAGCTGAACAGCAGCGCCGAGTAGCCAATAAAGATCAGGCCAACGTGGATGTAAATCCATTGCGAGCTGACGAACAGCGGGTTCGGTGCAATGGCTTTGTTCGCTCCCAGCGCGGCGGATGCCGTGAGCAGAAATACCAGCGGAAACACCGCCAGCCCCGGAGCCGTGGCATGAAAGCGCGCATAGATAATGAAGAAGAACACCATCAGCAGAAACGCCAGCAGGGATTCCAGTTCGTGCATGGAAGCTGGGGTCCACACGCCGGTGCCCATGGCGTTTTCGATCAGCGCCACAAAATGGAAGGTCATTCCCAGGCCCACTGCGGGCATGGTGATGCGAGTCAGAATTTCCCGTCCACCCCAGACCGCGGCCAGGGCGTACAGCAATCCTACGGCGTACAACGAAAGCGCGACTCGCAACCAGAATAGCGGCATAGACTCGACCGTGCTACTTGGGAAATTATAGCGGGGTTTCTGACACGCCGAGTGTGACGAACAGCACACGGTAGTAATGTACTCAGCAACAAGCAATTAGCAATTGGCACTTAGCCTGATACGCGTTGCAATTGGCCCAAGATTTTCGTTATGCACCCACGAAGCAACGATGGCCTAAGTACTTTACACAGTATGACTTAGATAGCTCGATTGGATCAGCGCGCCTCTTCGGATAAACCAGGAACCCAAGTCCCGCCAGGGACGTCTGAAAATAGCCCGGCTACGGCGACGAGGCGCGCATCGCGCGCTGAGTTGTAAGTGCCGGGTAAGCTAAGGAAAGAATTCTTTCCATACGCCGTAGGCCTTCGCGCAGCGTCAGCGGAGCGCCAAAAAGATTCTGGCCAATTGCCAATTGCCATCTGCTAATTGCTATCTCGTTTCCAACTTCCTATATCGCTCCGCCGCCAGCTCGGACGAGATGTGCGTGTAGTAAACCTCTTTCAGGAAGTAAGGTTTGGCCTTGGCGCCAAGAATCGGCAGGATTTCGATGTGCCAGTGGTAGTCTTCGTCCACCGTTTTCCAATATTGCAGCACGTTCGACTTCTGGTAAGTATTCGGGACCGTGTGCAGCACCAGGTGGAACGATTCCGACACGCTCATCACGCGTTGTAGCGTGTGACGAATCAAGCTGCTCAGGTCGGCGAGCTGCGCGGATTTTGAATTGATCGACCGTTCAAACGACGAATCATGCTTGTGCGGCATGATCCAGATCTCATACGGCACGCGCGAAGCATACGGACAAAGCGAAATGTAATTGCCGCGCTGCTCCACAATCCGCACCGGCGTGCGCAACTCCTGCACCAGCGTGTCACAAAATACGCAGCGTTCTTTTTCCTGGTAGTAATCGCGGCAGGCGCGCAGTTCGTACAAAACGCGTCGCGGGACAAACGTGGTCGCCGTGATCTCCGACACCGGATGCCCAAATTCCTGCCCTGCCGGTTGTCCGTAATTCTTGAACATGGTCACGTATTTGAAGCGGGTGTCATACTTCAGGTCTTGAATGCGCTGTGCGGCCAGCGTGAGGAACTGGCCAATCTCCGTGTCTGACGATTGCCACAACTCCACATCATGCCGGATGTTCTGCACCAGCACTTCATGCGCGCCCACGGTGTTCATCGCGTCGTAGATGCCTTCTGAGTGGCGGTGTGGTTCGCCTTCAATCCGGTATAGCGGCGAAGGGTGCACCATGGACGAAACGGACCCCGCGCCCGGCTCGCCGGAGTTCAACGTGGCAATCACCTGCGGAGCATTGGGCGAACCCGGACAGAACGGGCAGTAGCCGCTCTGTGAAGGTCTCTCCGTGTCATCACCCACAATGACCCAGGAGCGCGTGATGGGATCTTTGCGCAGTTCCATATCTTCTAAGTGGTCTTCAAGTTAAGGCCGTTTCAACTAACTCCGCCCAGCGCCGGGCGAACTCTGTTCAAGCATAAAGGATATGCGCTCAAAATGCGCATTCGCCCTGGAAAAAAGCAAAAGCACAAAACGCTGGCAAACAAAAAAGGGGCCCGCGCAAGCAGGCCCCAAAACAATCAGGTGAGAGGAGAGAGGATTCTCCAGCGTTTAGTTGTTGTTGTCCACGCGGGCGGCAACCATGGAGTACGCCGCGCCGTTCACAAACACCAGACCGCGCACGCGGACGGTAGCTGCATTGGCTGGTGTCACCTTCAGGTTCGTGCCGCTCACAATCGAAACGGACACGGTCGTCGTCCCGCTCAGCGCCGCAAACGCCGAACCGGAGTTCAGGGTCAAGGTAAAGCCGCTCGCCGTCGCGGCGGACACGGTTCCAATCAAGGCCTGCTCGCGCAGCTTGATCTTGTCCGCTGCCAGAGGAGAAGTTGAACCGCTGGCATCCACTTCAATGCGCTGCCCCTTGCCAATGTGGCTGGCATCAAACGCCGGAGTGCTGCCCGGATTCAGTTTGTCGGCGCGCACAATGAACTGTGTGCTCGCGCCAATCGTGGCGTCAACCGTCAGCGGCGCGGAGGCCGGGTTAGAGGAATCAACCTGATGGGCAAAGGTGACCTGGGTGGCGGGGGCGCCGGTTACGGCTGTGATTACGCCTTCTGCCTCTTTGCCGCTGGAGCTTTCTTCCACTTCAATCTTCGTCGCCAGTTTGCTGCCGTCTGGCTTGCTCATTCCGTCCACTTCAACAATGTCGCCCACTTTCAGGCTGGAAAGTGACGTAATGCCATTATTGAACTTGGTGTTGGCGTCCGTGGCAAACGTTATGGTGCTCTGCGCCGTCTGGATGGTGAAATTCGGCGCATTAATGGCCGTCACCGCTCCGTGGACGTCATCGATTTCGCCGTCTTCGCTGCCGTTGTTGGCCACCGTGGACGTGGTTACGTTGAATTTCGGAGCAATCGTCGCTGAAGTCGGCGGTGCGCCGTTCAGCGTGACCGAACCTGCCAGGTCCATATCAAAGTTGATTTGCGAAGATGTGGTGTTGCTGATGGTAATCGGCGCTGGGAACGTCACGCTCACCGTGGACGCCGACAGAGTCGCCGGAATCGATACCGGCGCCGGCGGTACAGCGGTGTTCATCACCACAACTTCCGCGCTGGTCGCGGTAAACGTTGCGCCGGAATAGGTTCCCGGAGGAATGTTCAGCACCGCCAGCGGCTCAAACGTGCCCGCTTGATGGACGAACTCAACTTCGGCCGGCTTGGACAGCAGGTTCGCTGTTGTCGCAGTGCCGCCTGAACCGGTCAAGGTCAACGCGCTGAAGTGGACTTCGCATTTCACCAGCGAATCCAGAGTGCCGTCACCGGTGCTGATGGTCGTGTTCGCCGCACCAGCATTCAATATGTTGTTGCTGCTTCCGCAGCCCACCAACGCAAAGGACATCGCAAACACAAGAGCTACAGCCGTAATCGCAAGTACCCGTTTCATAAGTCGGGCCTCCCAGGTTTTCTTGTTCGGATTTTTGCTTCTGTGGGGGAGTAGCGCGATTAATAAAAGCACATGGGATGCCAATGTGCGCGACCTACTAAGCGCCTTGCTTGCAATAGCTTGCGGAAAACGCGAAAGGAGCCCCGCCGTGCCCTAACTGACCACCGCTGTGTTCACAGGACACATGCACTGGAAGGACACGTACCCAAAGTAATTCCAAAACGTTTGTCATCGTGAGCGTGGCCCAAGGGAGCCCCACGACCGCGGGCAAGTCGAACGATCTAGGTATTTCCTTGAAGCGGTCTTGCAAAACGAGCTCGGCGAACCCTGACAAACAAGACTCCGACTCCGCAGCTTCGAGGACGTAAAGAATAACCTCAACCCCTTGTCATCGTGAGCGTGGCTCAAGGGAGCCGCGCGACCGCGGGCGAGTCGAACGATCTCTGCATTTTTCTGTTCTCCCGGTGGAGAAAATCTGACGGAGCAAAAACCACTTGGGTCGTCAAAACGCGTCCCCTATCTAACCAAACCCTCACACCCTGTCATGTTGAGCGACTCCGAATTCCGGCGAAGCCGGGACGAGGAGGAGTCGAAACATCCCGATGCCGCCCCTTATACTCTATGCCGCCCCAGGGAGTTCTCACCAGACTGTCTATTTGATTTGCGGCCGCGCAAAGCATGGTGACGGTCCCAACCGTGGCAATCTGGCAATTCTTCAGATTCTGCTTCCCTTCCTTACCGTCACCTCTGACCCTTCCGCCAGAAACGCTGACGCCGGCCGGCCCTTCACCGCTTCCGCCAATTCGCGTCCGTAAAGCTCTTCCACGTCGCCTTCAAACGACGCATTCGCCGCCCGCCACACTTTCCAAGACGGATGCTCCACGCGATACTCCACCGTCCCGCCATCACGTTGCGCGGCATAGCCCCAATAATGTTCGGTGATGAACTGCTCTTCTGACCCCTCGTCCAACGGCTTGGGATCCCCAACGGTGGTTACGCTGATTTTGTTTTTGCCGCGCGCCGTCCGCCAACCATACTCGGCGTCCATTCCGCCCAATTTCGCCCCATCCGCTTTTACCCCATCCAACGCCGCATCCGCCCGCGGCTCCACCCGGTGCGGCTTCAAAAGATGCCACATGGGCAGCGCCACATAGTTTTCGTTGTAGACCACGCGTGCCACCGTGGCGATGGCCCATCGCGGCACAATCTCTTTCACAAACACCACGCCGCGCCGGACTTCTCCGTTTACCTGCCGTCGCACATAGAAGCGCAGGTTCACTTCGTCAAAGTCGCGATGAAACGGAATCCCCATGCCGAAGACCTTGGTGTTGAGAAAACGAAATCCCACCAGGCTCACAAACAGCTTGCCGTTCCAGCGGTCCAGCTCCGTCCCTTTCGGAACGAACTTATTCAGCAACGCCGGATCAACTTCATAGTTCAGCATCGCGAGGTAGCGCCATTCAGCGGTAAGAAAGGTTCCGAGAGTGGTCATAGGCGTATTTAAGATAAACCAAAAGATCAGCAGTCGTGTGCCTCCATACTCGTGTGCCTCCATACTCGTGTGGCACAGGCACTCTCGCCTGTGCGGGTACTTGTTTTGTGTGGCACAGGCACTCTTGCCTGTGCGTTTTCTCCTCTTGGAAGCTGCCCCCTCTTTCTTCTCTGCGTTCCTCTGCGTCCTCTGCTGTAAAAGGTTCTGCGTTCGGCATTCATGAAGTAAGAAGAAAGACAAAACGCAAACCCCTTGTCATCGTGAGCGTGGCCCAAGGGAGCCCTGCGACCGCGAGCGAGTCGAACGATCTCTGCATTCTTCTGTTCTCCCGGTGGAGAAAATCTGACGGAGCAAACCACTTGGGTCGTCAAAAACGCGTCCCCTATCTAACCAAACCCTCAAACCCTGTCATGTTGAGCGACTCCGAATCCGGCGAAGCCGGGACGAGGAGGAGTCGAAACATCCCGACACTGTGTCTCGTTCCCATACCGCCCCAGGGAGTTCTCGCTAGACTGTCTATTTGATTTGCAGCCACGCAAAGCCTGGGTGCAGACCGCCCCAATCATCACTCCGGCAATCTTGGCAATTTTCCTTCTCTGCGTTCCTCTGCGTCCTCTGTGGTAAAAAGTCCTCCTCTCGACACGAACATGTCCGCCGTGTTCTCATTCCTGCCAGAGGCATTCGCGCATGTCCAACACCGCCCCTTCGTCTGCTCCGCCCCAAACCATCTCTCTTCTCGGCATCCCGTTTGACGGCAACTCCAGTTTCCTTCGCGGCCCCGCGCAAGCCCCAAAACTCATCCGCCATGCTCTCTTCTCTGACTCAACCAATCTCTGGACGGAAGACGGCCTCGACCTTGGCCAGCCCAACTCGTTCCACGACGCCGGTGATCTCGACGTTCCCAAAAATCCTATCCCCGCGTTTGCTGACATTGAAGCCGGTGTGTGGCGGACTTTGGGCAACGGCCATCCGCTGATCTGCCTGGGCGGCGACCACTCCATTACTTACCCGATCCTCAAGGGCTTTCGTCCGCGCTGGCCAGACCTGACCATTCTTCACTTTGACGCGCACCCTGACCTCTACCATGAACTCGATGGCAACCATCTCTCGCACGCTTGCCCGTTCGCGCGCATTATGGAAGAGCGCCTCGCGGGTCGCCTGGTTCAAGTGGGAATTCGCACCATCAATGCTCATCAGGCCGGGCAGGCAAGGAAATTCGGAGTGGAAGTGATCACCATGCGCGACCTGGCTGCCTCAGGCATGGACCTTGGCGCTCAGCTGAGCCTGAACGGTCCTCTCTACATTTCATTTGATGTCGATGTGCTCGACCCGGCGTTTGCTCCCGGCGTTTCTCATTACGAGCCCGGCGGAATGTCGGTCCGTGAAGTTCTTTCCATGATTCAAGGCTTGCGCGTGCCGGTCATCGGCGCCGACATCGTCGAATACAATCCCACGCGTGACCATCATTCGCAGACGGCGATGGTCTGCGCCAAAATGCTCAAGGAAATCTCCGCCGCCATGATGCGCCGCGGCGCGCCGCCGGCACGGTGGCCTTAAAAACGTCGCCATAAAACAGCAGCCATAAAACGCCACCATAAAAACCCACCGTAACAAGCCACAATAAAAAGCCGACGCCCCTTTTCCGGAACGCCAGCTCTCGTCTTGCGTGATTCCTGCGCGATTCCTTGTTAGGTTAGTTAGCCGTGGCTGCGCACAGCACCGGCTTGGCTATAGCCTGTCCAACGGCTGTCTGCGGGTGTGTCGTTGCGCATCCCGTCCCGCCGCCGGTAACAGCGCATCCGCCGCCCACAGGGACTGGAGTGGGCGCAGGTGCGGGCGCTGGCGCTGCCGCAGCGCAATCATTCGCCGGTTTGGTTCCATGGATCGCCTGGCCCAGCGAACCTGCTCCGTGCAGTTCGTTGTTTTGTCCGCAGCCATAGCCGGATGACTTGGTTCCTCCGCAGCCAACTTGAATGCCGCCATAGCGCGGGCGCCCCACCGTGACATATCCGCCCACCTGCACGCCGGAGGGAACAATGGGAATGCCTTGCGATTGCGGATCAAAACCCGTACTTGATGTTTGCACCCAGTTCCCGCTTCCGTTGATCGGGAATGAACAGGCTGAACCAGCGTCTGAGCAATTAATGGTGTGCGGCCTCTCCGTTGAATCGTTGACGTTGGTGAAAGTAAAGATGGGCGTCACCGTAAAGCTGGACGAATACGTCCCGCCTTCGGAGTTCGTCGAAGTAAAATTGATCTGGCCGGTGCCGCTCTGGTTCGCCAGTGACACCGCTACGTGGTAAACCTTTCCGTTCTGCAGCGTCATGTCAGGACTCGATCCCAGAGCCAGCCCTTTGATGGAAAGCGTTGCCGCAAACGCGCTGCCGATCGTCGCACTGCCTCGGGAAACCAGCGTGTCGGCCACGCCCAGCGACGAGTTCAAGGGAACTCCCGTGAACGACACAACGGAATTTACCGGCTGTGAACCCAGCAGTTGCGTAATGTTCACGCTGCCAAAGTTTGAAAAATCAACCTGAGTGCCGCTGCCGGTGATCCACGTGTCATCTTCGGCGCCAACGGTTTGGGCGTTCGCTGAAACAACCACCACGGCGGCAAACAACAATGCTGCCAGTATCGCGCGCAGATTACGTTGCATAGAGTCTCCTCGCTTTTTTCCGTGCTCAATGAGCATCGCGGAGACTATGCCGCGTCCCGACCTCTAAAACTTCTCCGGAATTGCGACTGCGATCATCAGCAATTCCAATTTGGAACTCATTGCACCTCTGGTTTTCTCCGCGTGCAATGATGGGCACGCGCCCCGTACCGTTTTGATGGCTGCGTGAGTGCCGCAGGCGCGACACAACGGTAGCCCAAACTCGTAAGGCCTGGGTAAGCGTGTCAAAAAAATGCGCCCCGGCGGGCCGGCACAAAAAAACAATATCCCTGACACATGCACTGAAACAACTGCTGGGTGAATGACATTCCGCGCTAAACTATCCCCATGACGCGCACGCTAACCATCCTCGCAACTATCATCATCCTAGGCGCAGTCTATCTATACTTCTTTGGGTTCCAGACATGGATGATGTGGGAAGCCCACAAGATCGGCCGGCGCTCTCCTGTGGTCAACCTCGTTCCCGTCGCGTTGCCCGACTCTTCCATCTCCCATGCGGACGGACGCAAACTCTCCTATCTTGGCTACGATTTTGAAATCCCCTGGAATGACGTTGACGAATCCAAAACCACTCTCACCGCCAACCGTGTGGTTCTCGTCTTCCATTCCGGCAAGGCCCTGATGCTTACCACCGGCCGCGGACATGAGTTCGCGGACGAGGTCGTGGGACAACTTGACGCTAAAACTTTCCGCGAAGCTTACGGTGATTCTCCCATGCAGTCCGACTACGCCATGTGGCAACTCATCGGTAGCGCCACGCCAGACAGGTTCACGTTGCGCACGCCGCGCAAAGAAGCCGTCGGCGCCATGATGCTGCTCGTGGTAAAAGGGGTGGCCATGCCTGAGAAATCAGGCTTCTATTCCATCGAAACCAACGGCTTCAAGGGATATCAATGGGGCAATCCGCAAAGCCATCCATCGCACATCGTCGCTGACCTGTTTACTGACAACGCCGGACTCGAGTTCATCTTCCCTGCGCAAAAAAATCATCCCCTGGACGTCACGCAAGCGGAAATCAACCGCATCTTGCAAAGCGTGCACAAAACAACTACGACTTCCGTACACTCGATTTCCACTGCGGACCTTGTAGCCGTCGGTCGATAGCCGCGCCAGCCCGAAAGACGCACCAGAACCGAAATTCCTTTTTTCTCTCCGCGTCTCCGCGCCTCCTGCGGTGAATTTGCCGGTCACTCCCAGAAACACTCTATAATCCTTCTCACCCCGAGATGACCGAACCCTCCACACCGCTGATGCGGCAATATGCCGCCATCAAAAAACAACATCCCAACGCGCTGCTCTTCTTCCGCCTGGGAGACTTCTACGAACTTTTTTTTGAAGACGCCGTCGTCGCCGCCAAGGAACTCCAGATCACGCTGACCTCGCGCAATAAAGAGAAAGACCACGCCATCCCCATGTGCGGAGTGCCCTATCACGCAGCCGAAGGCTACTTGTCCAAGCTGCTCCGCAAAGGTTTCAAAGTCGCCATCTGCGAACAGATGGAAGCCCCCAGCGCCGCCAAAAAAATCGTCCGCCGCGAAGTCACGCGCGTGCTTACCCCAGGGACGGCCATTGATTCCAGCGTCGGCGCGGAAGACAACAACTTTCTGGCCGCTCTCGCCC
>Ga0209069_10000560_pt1 | contig 17450 bp, 13 predicted proteins | sample Str013_2_FD_187202 | JGI IMG/M metagenome (GOLD analysis project Ga0209069, IMG submission 187202) | Freshwater sediment microbial communities in response to fracking from Pennsylvania, USA - Straight Creek_MetaG_SC_2013 (SPAdes) (version 2) | ecosystem: Environmental > Aquatic > Freshwater >...
TCTCATGGACGAGCGGCAGCGCGAAATTCGCCTCGAGCGGCTCGAGCGCCAGATCGAGCACCGAATGGCCGTGCACGCTGGTGACCTGCGTCTTCGGGTCCATGATGGTGGCACCGGATCTGTCCTTCATGGGCTGGCGCGGGATCACGGCGCCAATGTGCTCGCTCAACGCGTTGATCTGCGCATCGTACGGCGCCAGGGCCCCGACCACGGGCAGCGCGAGGTGGGGCGGCAAATTCAGCCCCTGATCATTGGCGATCCACGTCTTGAGCGAAAGGTTGCCGCGCCGCCCGAAATCCGGCTGAACGCCGTTGAGCTTCATGACCGCCGTCAGTGCCGCCGGGATATGCGCGATATTGATCACGACCGCGCCCTTGGTGCTGACGATCGGCCGCTCCGGCGTGAAGATGCCGTCGACGCCGAAGCTCTGCATGAACCAGCGTTCCTTGTCCTCGGCGCGGTCGCCCGAGCCCGCCATGGCGCCGGCATGGCCGACGGCGCGGGTCAACTTCGACTTCCACCGGCCGACGACGCACGCCACCACCGGTTTGCCGAAATCGACATCGTGCTCATAATAGCCGCCCGGCTCCGAATAGAGCACCGCCGCCTTGCTGCGCGCATCCCGGCGCAGCGCGTGTGCGAAATCGCGGGCGGCGTAATGAATATAGACGTCCTTGCCGGAAGAAATCAGCGTCGTCGTCCCCCAGCCTTCGGTCGCGAGATACTGGGCGATGGTGGTGGTGAAGCCGCCCGAATTGGAGAAGATCGCAATCGTGCCCTTGAGCAGCACCTCTTCGGGATTGTCGCCGCCGAGCGCGCCGCCGATGCGCACGCGGTTCCAGGAATCCGCCACGCCGAGACAGTTGGCGCCGAAAATATCGATGCCGTTGCCCTGGCCGAGCGCGCGAATTTCCCGCGCATCGTGCACGGAAATCTTTTCCGTGATCATCACGATCTTCTTCAGGTGAGGGTTGACGCGGACGAGCTCTGCGACGCCGTCGCGCACACCGGACGGCGGAAGATAGACCACGCCGGTGGTGAACGTCAGGCCCTCGTCGAGACCCTCGCGAACGTTGTTGTAAACCGGAATGTCGCCGATCGTAGTCGGGAGCACCTGGCCGCGGCGTCCCGGCGAGGTGCCGAATATGATGTTGCCTCCGGAAAAAGCGTGGCTGACCGGCGTGACCTGGCGCGACTCGCCGCCGAGAATATTGAGCACGCACACTCTTTCCTCGCGCGTCGCGACTTCGTCGAGCGAGTTGACGCCGAGATAGTAGGGGAAACCTTCGATGCCCTTCTTGAACATGGCGCGACTCCGTTTCGGCGCATGATCTCAGTCGGCGTGCTTCAATCCGAGCTTGGCGGCGATCTCCGCGCGGCCGCCCGCTTTCATCCACTCATCCACGCTCTTGGCGTAGTTGACGACCTCGGAGATCGCGCTGTCGAAGCCGAAAAACCGATACGGGAGGCTCAGCGAGTCGCAGGTCTCGGCGAGCGCGCCCATGCCGCGCACCAGATTGGGGCCGCCGCGGCCGACCACGACATAGAGCGGGGTCGCGCCATACTGGCTGAAATGCTCGCGCAGCGCATCGCCCATCGCCCGGAACGTCTCGTAGATGTCGGTGTTGTTCGACTTGCCGCCGACGATGAACAGGACATTCGCCTGCCGGAGCCAATGCTTGTAACAGATATGGGCGACCTGCTTCATCTTCTCGTAAGGCGGGTTGCCGCCGAAATCCGACGAGATGATTGCCGCCTCGCCCAGCACCTCGGTGACGAGCGAGTTCGCGCCGCCGCCGAACGTGGGAGCCAGGATGGTCCCCTTGTCGTTGATGACGAACACGTCGGACTGGCCCTGGTGGGTGCGCAGTTGGTTGACCTCGCTCTCGAAATCCGACGTGTCCGCGGCGAACAGATGGTGGGGAAGATCGAGGCGCTGCCAGCGCGGGTCGTCGCGGTCGAAGCCGCACTTGAAGTCGCAGGCAACCGGCGTCGTGCGTCCGTCGCGGTCCGGCCGCATCCGGATCGGGTTGAGCTCCAGCGCGGTCATGCCGTAATGGTGCATCAGCTCCCACAGTTTCGGCAGGTGCTGAACGAGCGGCGAGATGATCTCCCGCGGCGACCCGATGTCGCTGAGCGCGTTGGCGACCACGAAGGCCTTGAGGCCAGTCAGCGCTTCGAACGGGACTTGCGCGATCTGTTTCTTGTCGAGCTCCTCGATGTCGACGCCGCCGACGTGGGTCAGCGTCATGGTAGGCGCGCGAAACTCGGTCGAGTCGCTGATCGCGAAATAGACTTCGTGCTCCGCCGGAACCCCGCCCTCGAAGGTCACCCCGTTGGCTTTGGCCACGGCATTGCCATGGCGATGCTCGACGAAATAGAGCCTCTCCTTTTCCTTGAGCGCGGTCTTGAGGTCGGATGCCTTGCCGATGAGCCCCGACTTGCCCTTCTTGCCGACACCGCCCCGGAACAGCGGTTTGACAAAGATCAGCTTGTGGCGGTCGATGAGAGCCTGGATCTCATCCTCGGTCGCGCCCGGACCGAGGACTTCGGAAGTCGGGAAGTCGACGTGTTTGAGGAGCTGGGCCCCATAGAGCAGTCCTGTGATCTGCATTCTCGTCTCCCAGGAAGGCTCAATAGCTCAATTGCGGAGCTCGAAGCGCAAAGACGGTGTCATATTGGCGGCGGTAAGCGCTCTCGGAAAAGAATGGTCCGCTTCCGGCCTTCCAGCCGTGCCAGCAGAGTGTGATACTTCTGAAGTTCGAGGTAAAGCGGTCATGCAGATGGTGCACCAGCATGACCGAGTCGGGCACAAAGCTGCCGTTTGCAGCACTCAACTACACGGCAGCTCTTTGGAGACAGCGCGGACCGGTCGCAAACATCGCAGGGCGGCCGAATTTGACCCGAACCGGAAAGCCCGGTAGCTGCGGCGGTCGATCGCCCAGCGGGTGGCGACACGGTCAGGCGACGCGCGCGCAGATTGGCGCACTAATTTCCTCCCCCCGCCGCCAGCATCTTGACGAGCCGGTACAAATATTCCTGGCCGTCGAAGAATGACTTCACCAGCACGCGCTCGTCCTTGCCGTGAGCGCGCACATCGTCGACATCGCCAGCGAGGCCGGAATGGCCGTAGGTCGGTATCCCGGCATTGCGCAAATAGCTGCTATCGGTCGCACCGGCGCTCATGGTGGGCACGATCGGCGTGCCCGGCCAGAATTCGGCGGAGACCGTCTCGATCGCAGTCATGATCTCCTTGTGGAGCCCGGAGGGTGCGCTCAAGATCGGCTCACCGATCTGCGTCACGGAAATCTGATCGTCGGCGAGAACGCGCACCAGCGTCGCCTTGACTTCATCGACCGGGTCGCCCGGCATGATGCGACAGTTGACCGTGGCGCGCGCGACCTGCGGCAGAGCGTTGTAGGCATGCCCACCCTCCAGCATGGTGGCCACACAGGTCGTGCGCAGTTGGGCGTTGTAGGCCGGGTTTGCAGACAATCGGACCAGCGACAACGACGCCGGACTGGGACGCCCGGATATGACCGAGCGGATATCCGCAGCCGTCTGGTCACCTTCGAAATCCGCTGTCCGCTCGAAATAGGCGCGGGTCGTCTCGTTCAGCTTGAACGGAAAGCTGAATTTTGAAAGGCGTGCGAGCCCTTCGGCCAGGTGATAGATGGCATTGTCACTTGTCGGCAGCGCGCTGTGGCCACCGCGATTCTTCACCTCCAGCCTATAGGTCAGCGACACCTTTTCGATGTTCTGAACGCTGTTGCGTATCGGCTTGCCGTTCTTCAGGCCCACGCCCCCACCCTCGTTCAGTGCGAATTCGGCGTCGATCAGATCGCGATGGTTTTCCAGCAGCCATTGGATTCCCAAGGCGTCGCGGTCGAGGATCTCCTCGTCGGTCTCCAGCGCCACGATGATGTCGCGATCGGGCTTGTAGCCCTCCTGCTTGTACCGAATGAGGTTGGCCACAAAAGCAGCTGCCATGTACTTGTCGTCGCTGGTGCCGCGCCCATAGTAATATCCGTCCTTTTCGGTGAACCGGAACGGATCGATCGACCAGTCTGCCGGGTTCGCCGGAACCACGTCGAGATGCGCCAGCAGCAGGATCGGTTTGCGAGCGCCCGTGCCGCGCAGCCGCGCCACAAGGTTGCCCTTGCGCGGCGCGGGCGTGAGCACCTGCACATCCGATCCGTCAAAGCCCGCGGCACGAAGTCGGGCGGCGATTGCTTCGGCCGCGCGCAGCGTATCGCCTGTTTCGGTGACCGTATTGATCTCGATAAGCTCCTTGAAGATGTCGAGAGCGAGCTGCTGCTGAGCCGTCGCAGCGTCCGCTGCCGGCGCAACCGCCAGGCACAGCGGCGCGATGGTCTTCACGGCGAACGCAATTATCCGGTTCATGGCATTCCTCCCTCCGCTTGCTCAAGGAGCCCCCTCGCCGCCGCGAGGAGGGCCTGAGCGTACGTGCATGAAGTGTGCCGGTCGATCTATATTCGCGGCTGCCCGCCGAGCCCCGGCCCGATTGCTCAAGGGCCTGCCCGCTTTGCTGGCGCAAGATTTTTTTGCGGATCGACCTCGAACCCGATCTTGTCGGCGTCAATGCGACTTGATTGAATGAGCTATCGGAGCGTTGCGGCACGGGGGGTAAGGGGAGCGGCCGGTGCTTTCGGTTTAGGCAGTGCTGGGCTTCTTTTGATTTCGACGATTCGCGGCTTTGGTCGCGGCAGCGGCGGTTGCTCCTCGAGCAGGACTGGCTCCTTGGGCTGCACAATCGGAGTTGCAGGAGGCGGCAGCGCAGAGAGCGTCCGTGCCTGCGGCTTCTCCACGGCCACTGAATTTTGCTCTTTGTGCGCCGGAGGCAATGCAGGCTCCCAAGTGGCAAGCCTTTTTCCTAAATCAGGCAGCACCGAATAAATCGACGTATAGACGACGAAGTACTCGCACTTCCCATCCGGGTCGGCCATTATGGCATGGACCAGCGGTATGGGGTTATTGCCTCTTCCGACGGACGCGAACTCCTCCTCCCAGGGAAACGTAGCGAGACTGGCGCCCGGTCGGCACCAGGACAAATCGATATTCTTCTCGCCCGTTCGCCGGACGGACTGCTCCACCTCCGCGTAGTACGGCGACTTCAGGAAGACGATGATGTTTGCTCCCTCTTGGGAAATGGCGGGAGCGGCAAGCACAAGACCGGCCAACACAATTACGCTACGCAGCACGAGGCCCCTCCGTCTTCGACCACACGGCACTCACCAATGACTCTCGAACAGGCGCGCATGTTAGCGCGCTTACGTCTTCACTAGAAGACAGATGCGAGTGAAGACAGACGTAAGGAACGCGCCGCTAACGGCGCGGGCCGAACAATCTTCGGTCTCCACGCCCATCCGGATGAACCAAATACCGTTGCACCGAGCGTTACCGATTTCGTCGACGTCCGGTCATCACATTTGGAAATTCGATATCACTCGCGCGCGCAATTGAAGAGACAGGGAGTGTGTGGGCTCGTGCACTACGAAAAGCCGTAGAGCTTCGCCGGATTATCGACCAGAATGCGGTTGCGCACGGCTTCGACCGGCGCCCATTGCGCCAGGAGATCGAACAGGATCGCGTCGTCGGGCTTGGCGTTGTCCTTTTCCGACGGATGCGGCCAGTCGCTGCCCCACACCAGCCGCTCCGGCGCCGCCTTCACATAGGCCTGGGCGACGGCGGTCGAATCCGCGTAAGTCGGCGGGCCGATCTTGGTGTCCGCATAAGCGCCGGACAGCTTGACCCAGGCCTTGCCCTTCTGCAGGAGGTCGAGCACCACGGCGAAGGCCGGATGGCCGATGCCGATCGGCTCCGGTATATGGGCGAGGTGGTCGAACACGATCTGGCACGGCAGCCTGCCGAGGATGTCCTTCGCGGCCAGCGTCGTGTCGGCCGACATGTTGAACTGCACGTGCCATCCCATCGGGGCGATGCGCTTGGCGAGCGGCTCCAGCATCTCCATGCTGGTGGCGCCGCCGGGGGTGGCGAGATTGAAGCGAATGCCGCGGACCCGCGCGTCGTCGAGCCGCTTGAGTTCGGCGTCGGTCACGCTGGTGTTGACCACCGCGACGCCGCGCGCCGACGGCCCGAACTCGCCCAACGCCTCGACGAGGCCGTCATTGAAGACCCCGTAGGTCGAGGGTTGCACCACGACGTTGCGCGAGGTTCCGATCCGCTTCTGCAGCAGACCATAATCGGCGACCGAAGCATCGCCCGGCCGCAGGGTCGAATTGGGATCGACCTTGAAGCGCGCGCTGTAGATGTGGTGATGGCAGTCGGCCGCATTGGGCGGCGCCTTGGTTTTAGGCAGCGCGGTGCCGACCGACCACGGCACCGCCACCTGCGCCTGCGTCCGCGTCGTCGCGACGATGGCCGCCGATCCACCCGCCACCATCGCCAACACGGCCCGTCGATTCCAAGTCTTGCCCGTCATCGTCGCCTCCCTGTTCGTTTTTGATCGGTCGCGGTGGACCATTTTTTCGATGGTGCTCCCGCGCGCCAAAATGCGCAATCCATCCCCGGCGGCATTCCGGCGATCGCGAAAAAGCCCCGCGGCAGTGGAGCTTGGCGTCTATCTCACAATCAACCTTTGTGTGATGGCCATCACACCGAAGCGCCATGCAAGGTGCGCTACACCGAGATGGCGCCCGCGTGGCTCAAGGCGCACATCACAATATGGACGCGATTGACCCACAGGAATCACACGGCGCGTTACCAAACCCATCGGCGCGGTTCCGGGTCGGAACAACTTGGAGTGACCGATGGTGTGCTTGGGCTGCGGATCCACTCGGGAGCGATAGCGATGCGCCAGGTACGAATACCGATTCGCATGCTTCTGGCCGCCTTTGGAATGGCCGCGACGGTGATCACCGCAGCAGCTCAAAATCAGGGAGCCTGCGGACAGATCAGGCTTGCCTGTCAGAGCGCGGGCTTCGCGCCCGGTGCCTACCGAGACGGTGTCGGCTTGCAAGTCCACTGCATCATTCCCATCATGCAGGCGAGAGCTCAGCCGCGGACCGCGCGCAGGCCATTGCCGAAGATCAGTCCGCAACTCGTTGCAGACTGCCAAGCCAGCAATCCGAGCTTCGGGCAACCGGCCACGCCGGCGCCGGATCCCGCATGCCCGAATGGTGGCCTGCCGCCCGCCTGCGCGGATCCCGGAGCAGTCGCTCCGGGTCAGGAGGATGTACGTCATCCATCAACGATCGGGCCCGGGCAGCAGGGCGTGATTTCGGCGCTGCCGGCCGAGGACCAGCCCGAGACCGGCCCGGCCAAGGCGCTGCCGCCGCAGTTCCGTCGGACCATGATCGATTACCGCACAAAGGAGGCGGCCGGCACGATCATCATCGACACGCCCAACACCTATCTCTATCTCGTGCTCCCCAACGGCAAGGCGATGCGCTACGGCATCGGAGTCGGCCGCGAGGGCTTCACTTGGACTGGAACCGAGCGCATCTCGCGGATGGCGGAATGGCCCGATTGGAATCCTCCCGCGGAAATGATCGAGCGCCAGCCTTATCTGCCGCGCTTCATGGCGGGCGGCGAAAGCAACCCGCTCGGTGCGCGCGCGCTCTACCTCGGCCAGACACTGTACCGGATCCACGGCACCAACCAGCCGTCGACCATCGGGACATTCGTGTCGTCGGGATGTATCCGGCTCACCAACGAAGACATCACGGAGCTCTATGGCCGGGTCCAGGTGGGAACCCGCGTCGTGGTGCTGCCGGGCACGCCGCCAAAAACCGCGCAGAAAAACGCTACGGCGCCCGCCGACGAGCCGGCGCTCGCTCCGCCGCCCGTTCGGGCGCAGTAGTCCGACTGCAGAAGGTACTGAAACGGCGGCCGCCGGAAGGGATCAGAAAGCCCTACAAAAAGCTCTGCGGGTCGACATCGACCTCAACGCCGATCTTGCCCGTCGGCTTGGGGGCAACCGCCATCCATTCGCGCAGATAGGCCGACAGATCAAAGGCGCGCGGCGACTTCACCAATAGACGAAACCGATAACGGCCGCGGATGAGCGCGAGCGGCGCTTCGGCTGGACCGAGCACCCGCACCGCGTCCGCTCGCGGCGCCGCCTGCGCGAGGCGGCGCGCATGGGCTTGGGCCGCGTGCTTGTCGGCGCCCGACACGACCAGGGCGGCGAGCCGTCCGAACGGCGGGTATTGCGCCTGCTCGCGCAGATCGATCTCGCTCGAATAGAAGGCTTCGCGATCGCCCGCCACCAAGGCCCGCATCACCGGATGCTCGGGCTGATGGGTCTGCAGATAGCCCATGCCGCGGCCGGCCTCGCGCCCGGCGCGGCCGATGACCTGGTGCAAGAGCTGAAACGTGCGCTCGGCGGCGCGCGGGTCGCCGTTGCTCAAGCCGAGATCGGCATCGACGACGCCGACCAGATTGAGCTTGGGAAAGTGGTGGCCCTTGGCGACCAGCTGGGTGCCGATCACGATGTCGACCAGGCCCTGCTCGATCTCGGCGAGCTCGCTGCGCATGCGCTCGACCGATGTGACCAGGTCGCTGGAGAGCACCAGGATTCGGGTGCCGGGAAATAATGCGACCGCCTCCTCCTCCAGCCGCTCGACGCCCGGCCCGCAGGCCACGAAGCTCGCCTGCGCGGCGCAATGGGGACATTGCTCCGGCTGCGGCAGCGAGTAGCCGCAGTGATGGCACACCAGGCGGCGCTTGAAGCGGTGATCGACCAGCCAGGCGTCGCAATTCGGGCAGGCCAGGCGATAGCCGCATTTGCGGCAGAGCGTGAGCGGCGCGTAGCCGCGCCGATTGAGGAACAGAAGCGCCTGCTCACCGCGCTCGAGCGCGGTCTGCACGGCTTGCGCAAGCCGTGGCGCCACGAAACGCCCGGGCGGCGGACCTTCGTGGCGCAGATCGATCGCCTCGATCACCGGCATATGCTGGCCGCCGAAACGCTCCGGCAGATGCAAGCGTTGATAGCGGGAACGCCGCGCGTTGACTTCCGTCTCGACCGACGGCGTCGCCGAGGCGAGCAGCACGGGAATTTTAGCGATATGGCCGCGCACCACCGCCATGTCGCGGGCATGGTAGTGGACTCCATCCTCTTGCTTGTAGGCCGGATCATGCTCCTCATCCACGATGATGAGGCCGAGATCCGCGTAGGGCAGGAACAGCGCCGAGCGGGCGCCCACGATCACGCTCACATCGCGGTCCGCCACCGCGCGCCAAGTCCGGGCCCGCTTGCGCGGCGAGAGCTGCGAATGCCACTCGCCCGGCCGCACCCCGAAACGCTCCGCAAAGCGGTCGAGCACCTGGGAGGTGAGCGCGATCTCGGGCATCAGGATCAGGACCTGCCGGCCGCGCCGCACGGTCTCCGCCACCGCCTCGAAATACACCTGCGTCTTGCCCGACCCGGTGACGCCGTCGATCAGGGTCACCGAATAGCCGGCCTGCGCCACGGTCGCCCGCAAGGCATCGGCGGCAGCGCGCTGCGCGGGCGTGAAATCGGGCGCCAGGTGGTCCGGATCGACCGGAAGCGCCAACGGCTCGGGCGGCAGCACCAGGGTTTCGAGCGTGCCTTCATCGACCAGCCCGTCGATGACGCCGCCGGTGACGCCGGCTTCCTCCGCGGTTTCACCCTTTCCGCGGGCGAGGCCATCAGCCAGCAGGGTCAGCACGCGTTGGCGCGCCGGCGTCATGCGCCTGGGCGGCGGGCCCTTGAGCCGGACGCCGAGGCGCGCGCGCGCGGGGCCGAGATGCTCCCCCATGCGCAGGCACATGCGCAGCACCATGCCGCGCGCACCGAGCGCGTAACCCGAGACCCAATCCACGAATTGGCGCAGCTCGGGCTTCAGCGGCGGGATATCGAGCCGCTCGTCGACATATTTCAGCCGGTTGTCGAGGCGCGGATTGGGCGTCGGATTCTCGGCCCACACCACGCCGGTCGCGGTGCGGGCGCCGAGCGGCACGCTGACCAGGTCACCGGGCGCAAGCTCCATCCGGTCCGGCACGCGGTACGAATAGGCTTGGTCGAGCGCGACCGGCAGCAGGATATCGACGACACGCGAGGCCATGGGAACCGGCTGATTCTTGAAGATTTAACAAACCATAAGGCAGCGGGTGGGATTATCCTCCTTGTGTCAAGGCCGAGTCGGCGCAGGAAGCGGGCGCAAGCAAGGGACGCAGACGTGTCGACAGCTCCGGACGAGAGCGCTGACCCCGACCGCGCGTTCTTGGGCGCCGGCGCCGACGTCGCGGCACAGCTTGCGCGCTGGCTGGCGCATCTCTCAGCCGAGCGGCGCATGTCGCCCAAGACGTGCGAGGCCTACGAGCGCGATGTCCGGCAGTTTCTCGCATTCCAGTGCGAGCATCTAGGCGCCCGCATGACCCTGCACCGGCTCGCACGCCTGACGCCGACGGACATTCGGGCCTTCATGGCGGGGCGGCGCGGGGACGGCATCAGCGGGCGCTCGCTGGCGCGCGGGCTTGCGGGCACGCGTTCGTTCGCGCGCTTCATCGAGCGCAACGGCAGCGGCAAGGTCGGCGCTCTGTTTGCGGTGCGGTCGCCGAAGATCGCCAAGACGCTGCCCAAGCCGCTCGGCGTCGTTTCCGCCAAGCGCGTCACCGAGAGCGACTCACGCGCCGGCGAGGATCGCGAGCCCTGGATTTTCGCCCGCGATGCCGCCGTGCTCGGCTTGCTGTACGGCTCCGGACTGCGCATCTCCGAGGCGCTCAGCCTCAGGCGCAAGGAGGTGCCGGTGCCAGGCCAGGGCGACGCCATCACGGTGACGGGCAAGGGAAACAAACGACGCATGGTGCCGGTGCTCGCCCAGGTGCTCGAGCTCATCGCCGACTATGTGGCACTGTGCCCCAACGATCTCCCAGCCGACGGCCCTCTGTTCATCGGCGCCAAGGGCGGACCGCTGTCGCCTCGGATCGTGCAGCTCACCATGGAGCGGCTGCGCGGCGTGCTCGGCCTTGCCGAAACCGCGACCCCCCATGCGCTGCGCCATTCCTTCGCAACCCACCTGCTGGCGCGCGGCGGCGACCTGCGCGCCATCCAGGAGCTGCTCGGCCACGCCTCGCTGTCGACCACGCAAGTCTACACCGCGGTCGACGGAGAACGGCTGCTCGAGGTCTACCGCAATACCCATCCGCGCGCCCAAAAGGTCTCGTGAAGCAAGAGAAACATTAGTCGCCTGGGCCCTTGCGCTCGTAGCCCGGTTCGTTCAATCGTCCCCCATTAAGACCGAACTAGCCATAGGGGACGACGATGAGCGAGCAGATGGAACACGCCGAGCACGTCGAGCATGCGGCGCATTCGAACAAGAAGATCGCGCTGGTCATTGCGGTTCTCGCGCTTTTCCTGGCGTTTTCCGAGACTTTGGGAAAGGGCGCGCAGACCGCAGCGCTGAGCGAGAATATCGAGGCCTCGGACCTCTGGGCGTTCTTCCAGGCCAAGACCATCCGCCAGACGATCCTGCGGACTGCCGGGGAATTCAAGACGATCGAGCTCGCCGCCATCGCGGATCCGGCCGCCAAGGCGGCGATGGGCAAGCAAATCGACACCTGGAAAAAAACCATCGATCGCTACGAGTCCGATCCGGAATCCAAGGAAGGCCGCAAGGAGCTGACCGAGCGTGCCCGCGACCTCGAGCACCATCGCGATACCAATCTGGCCAAATACGAAAACTACGAGATGGCTTCCGCCGCGTTCCAGATCGGGATCGTGCTGGCATCAGCGTCGGTCATCACCGGCATGCTGGCGCTGGTCTGGGGAGCCGCCGGTCTCGGGCTGATCGGGCTCATGTTCACCGGATTTGGACTGTTCGCACCGGAAACGCTGGAACACCTTCAGCAGATGGTCGAGCACATGACTGCGGCCGGGCACTGAAAATGATCTGAGCCTACACCGCCGCCCGCGTGCCCTGCATGCGGCGGCGGATGCGGCGGAAGAGCCGCAGGCTGCGCCCGGCCCGCGCCGGAGAGACCATGCGCAGCCAAATCTTGATGCGGCTCTTGAGCGGATCGACCAGCGCATGGGCGCGCTCGAGCAGCCACAGGGCCCATTCGTAGAAGCTGCGGAACCAAGGCATTTGTAGGAGCTTCGGCCGCGCTGCCCCGAAGATGAAGGCGGTGACGCCGAGGCCGAGCAACTTCGCGGCGACGAGGGTCAAGATGGCGCCCGTCCAGTGGCGGTGCGCCAGGAACCAGAATTCGAGAAACTTGAGCGGGAACAGGACGACGAACGGCACCGTGAACACGATCAGGGTCGCGGTCGGCGACAGGCGCCCGATCGCGGCCGCGATCCGCGCCTTCAGCCGCTCGAGCGGAATGGCGGCGACGACCCAGGCGACGATCGGCTCGAGATGGGTCCACAGCCACGCCTCGAGCAGGAACAACAAGGCGAGCAGGATCAGGAGTGGGCGCAGCAGACGGCGCATTATCGTGCAGGCTCCTCCGGCTGACCGCGTCCCTCAACGTCACATATGGATAGAGCGCTTGCCGACCGCCATGGCGGCCTCTTTCACCGCCTCGCTGAGAGTCGGATGGGCGTGGCAGGTGCGGGCGATGTCCTCGGCGGCGGCGCCGAACTCCATGGCGACCGCAGCCTCTGCGATCATGTTGCCGGCGTCCGCGCCCACGATATGAACGCCGAGCACGCGATCGGTGCGCGCATCGGCCAGGATCTTCACGAAGCCGTCGGTCTGTAGATTGACCTTGGCGCGGCCATTGGCGGTGAACGGAAACTTTCCGGATTTGTAGGCGACGCCGGCCTCCTTCAGCTCCTCCTCGGTCTTGCCCACCGAGGCGATTTCCGGCGCGGTGTAGACCACGTTGGGAATCACGTCGTAATTCACGTGGCCGGCTTGGCCGGCCAATATCTCGGCGACCGCCACGCCCTCGTCCTCGGCCTTGTGGGCCAGCATCGGGCCCGCGATCACATCCCCGATGGCGTAGATGCCGGGCGCATGGGTGGCGAAATGCTGATCCACGATGACGCGGCCGCGGTTGTCCTTCTGCACCCCGACGGTTTCGAGCCCGAGCCCGTCCGTATAGGGCACGCGGCCGATGGCGACCAAAACCACGTCGGCCTCGATCGTCTGTGAGGCGCCGCCCGCGGCCGGCTCGATTTGCGCCTTGAGCTTGGCGCCCTTCCCGTCGACGGCGGTCACCTTGGACGACAGATGAAACTTGATGCCCTGCTTCTCGAGCAGGCGCTGGAACTGCCGGCACACCTCGGCATCCATTCCGGGCAGAACCCGGTCGAGGAACTCGACCACCACCACCTCGGCGCCGAGCCGCCGCCACACCGAGCCGAGCTCGAGCCCGATTACGCCGGCACCGACGATCAAGAGCCGCTGCGGCACCTTGTCGAGCGTGAGCGCGCCGGTCGAGGACACGATGCGTTTTTCGTCGATGGTGACGCCGCGCAACTTGGCCACGTCCGAGCCGGTCGCGATGACGATCGCCTTGGTGTCGAGCATCTGGGTCTTGCCGTCGGCGCCCTTGACCTCGACCATTCCGGTGCCGGCGATCTGCCCGAAGCCGTGAAAGCTCTCGATCTTGTTCTTCTTGAACAGGAAGGCGACGCCCTTGACGTTGCCGTCGACGCCCTCGTCCTTGAATTTCATCATGGCCGGAAGATCGAGCTTGGGCTCGCCGACCCCGATGCCCATGCGAGCGAACATATGGCCGGCCTGCTCGAACAGCTCGGAGGCATGCAGCAAGGCCTTCGAGGGAATGCAGCCGACGTTGAGGCAGGTGCCCCCGAAGGTGGCGTCCTTCTCGACCACCGCAACCTTCATGCCGAGCTGCGCTGCCCGGATGGCGCAAACATAACCGCCGGGACCGGAGCCGATGATGACGAGATCGTAGGGCATGCGGTTCAGCTGCGCTTGAGGGATTGAATTTGGCCGAGAAGCGACCGGAAGCCAAATTTCAGCAATTCGATCACATGATCGAGGCGCTCTTCGAAGCTCTCGTGAAATTCCTCCAATCGAACTTCGAACCCGGCGATCTTAGCCTTGAGAGGAGCCACGACATCCATTTGGTCACTCATGAACTTCCTCCCCGCGCCGGTGGCCACGGCGACTAGCCGGCGACGCGATGGAGCTCGGCCTGGTTCTCAGCGCGCTGACGAAGCGAATCGGCGCCAAAATCGATTTCTTCGCCTTCATCGTTCAACCAGACGATACCGTGGCCATATTCTCCGATCGTGAGCTTCTCGAAGTTCTCCAGCTTCTGCAGGTAGGCGAAGATCTTTCCACGCGCGATGACCGGCCGCAGGTCAACGATCCCCGCATAGCCATCATCCCATTGGATTTTCAGCACCCCATGGATTACCGGCTCAGCCGCAACAATGCGAGATATCTCAGTCATTCAATGCTCCCAGGATTTCCGCCGGCGCTGCACGCATTCCAAGCGTCTCGCAATGCCTGACGCCGTGATGTTGCCCATTGCTGAATCGTCCGCATCTGTGGCCTCGGCAGGCTTCCCTTTATGATTTCCAGTGTCTCGATGTCGATCTGCGCAACGAATTCCGCATATCGAGCGTGAAAGTGCGGTGGCGGATGTTCATCGAAGTAAAACTCGATCTTGATCCCATTGATAATTGCGACGATCGGCATCTTGCCGACCCATCACAATTCCAACACCAACCTGGCCGGATCCTCCAGGCACTCCTTGACGCGCACCAGGAAGGTGACCGCCTCGCGGCCGTCGACGATGCGGTGATCGTAGGAGAGCGCCAGATACATCATCGGCCGCACCTCGATCTTGCCGGCGACCACCACCGGCCGCTCCTGGATCTTGTGCATGCCGAGGATGCCGGACTGCGGCGCGTTGAGGATCGGGGTCGACATCAGCGAGCCGTAGACGCCGCCGTTGGAGATGGTGAACGTGCCGCCCTGCATTTCCTCGATTTTGAGCGTGCCGTCGCGGGCGCGGCGGCCGAAATCGGCGATTTCCTTCTCGATCTGCGCGAACGATTTCGCGTCGCAATCGCGCAGCACCGGCACCACCAGACCCTTGTCGATGCCGACCGCCACGGCGACGTGGTAGTAATTCTTGTAGACGATGTCGGTGCCGTCGATCTCGGCATTGACCGATGGGATTTCCTTGAGTCCCTGAACGCAAGCGCGCACGAAGAAGCTCATGAAGCCGAGCTTCACGCCGTTCCGCTTCTCGAACATATCCTTGTACTGGTTGCGGGTATGCATCACCGCGCTCATGTCGACCTCGTTGAAGGTCGTGAGCATGGCGGCGGTGTTCTGCGCATCCTTGAGGCGCCGCGCGATGGTCTGCCGCAGCCTGGTCATGCGCACACGTTCCTCGCGCGCCGCATCGTCGGCCGGCGCGGGCGCGCGCGCCTGCACGGGGGCGGTGACCGGCGTGGGCGAGGCGGCGGCGCGCTCGATCGCCGCCATCATGTCGCCCTTGGTGACGCGTCCGTCCTTGCCGGAGCCCGGAACCGTGGAGACGTCGAGGCCGGTCTCGGTCGCGAGCTTGCGCACCGAAGGCGGCACCGGCATGCCGGGCGGCGGCGCCTTGGCGGAGGGAGGCGCCGGGGCGGGAGCCGGCGGTGCCGCGGTCGCGGCGACCGGGCTCGATTTCTCTGCTTTCGCGGGCTTGGCCGGGGATGCGGCGCCCGCACCGTCCCGGATCTGGCCGAGCAAGGCGCCGACCGCGACGGTCTCGCCATCCCGGGCGGCGATCTCGGCGAGCACGCCGGCGGCGGGCGAGGGCACCTCGATCGTCACCTTGTCGGTCTCCAGCTCCACCAGCGGCTCGTCGACCGCGACCGCGTCGCCAGCCTGCTTGAACCATTTTCCAATGGTTGCCTCGGTTACTGATTCGCCAAGCGTAGGAACCCGGATGTCAGTCATGTCCTGATCCTTGTCGCGTCATGACAGGCACCGCGCAGCCGCGTGCCGGACGTGACCCATGAGACGTCGACCAATGCGAGCTCACCCCAGCGCCTCGTCGAGAAACGCCTTGAGCTGCACCAAATGCTTGGGCATCAGCCCGGTGGCGGTGGCGGCGGAGGCTTGGCGCCCGGCATAGCGCGGCCGGTCCCTCACGGCGCCGATCTGCTTGAGCACCCAGTCCAGATAAGGCTCCATGAAGTGCCACGCGCCCATATTGCGCGGCTCCTCCTGGCACCACACCAGCTCGGCGGACTTGAAGCGGCCGAGCTCATGCACCAGCGCCTTGAGCGGTACCGGATAGAGCTGCTCGACGCGCAGGATGTAGACATCGTCGATGCCGCGCTTCTCGCGCTCTTCATGCAGATCGTAGTAGACCTTGCCGGAGCACAGCACGACGCGCCTGATCTTGTCGTCGGCGGCGAGCTTGATCTTCTCGTCGGGCTGCGTTTGGGCATCGTCCCACAGCAGACGATGGAAGGTCGTGGCCGGTCCCATCTCGTCGAGCCGCGACACCGCGCGCTTGTGGCGCAGCAGCGATTTCGGGGTCATGAGGATGAGGGGCTTGCGGATATCGCGCTTCAATTGCCGGCGCAGGATGTGGAAGTAGTTGGCCGGTGTGGTGCAATTGGCGACCTGCATATTGTCCTCGGCGCACATCTGCAGGAACCGCTCGAGCCGCGCCGAGGAATGCTCGGGTCCTTGTCCCTCGTAGCCGTGCGGCAGCAGGCAAACCAAGCCCGACAGGCGCAGCCACTTGCGCTCGCCCGAAGAGATGAACTGATCGAACACCACCTGGGCGCCGTTGGCGAAGTCGCCGAACTGCGCCTCCCAGAGCGTCAGCGCATTGGGCTCGGCGAGCGTATAGCCGTATTCGAAGCCGAGCACCGCCTCCTCGGACAGCATCGAATTGACCACCTCGAAGCGGGACTGGCCGTCGTGCAGGTGGTTGAGGGAGATGTAGCGCTCCTCGTTCTCCTGATCGACCAGCACGGAGTGGCGCTGCGAGAAGGTGCCGCGCTCGCTGTCCTGGCCCGAGAGCCGCACCGGATGGCCATCGAGCAGCAACGACGCAAAGGCCAGCGCCTCGCCGGTCGACCAATCGAGGCCGGCCCCGGTGTCGATCGACTTGCGACGGTTTTCGAGGAAGCGCTGGATGGTCCGGTGCAGGTGGAAGCCCTTGGGGGTCGCGGTGATCTTGTCGCCGATGTCCTTGAGGGTCTCGATCGCGACGCCGGTATTGCCGCGCCGCGGATCGTCGAAGTCGCGCGCCGCCTTGATGTCGGACCAACGGCCGTCGAGCCAATCCGCGCTGTTGGGCCGGTAGCTCTGGCTGGCATCGAGCTCGACCTCGAGCTTGGCCCGCCAGTCCGCCTTCATCCTCTCGACCTCGCCGTCCGTGAGGACGCCGTCACCAACCAGCTTCTTGCCGTAGATTTCGACCGTGGTCGGGTGGGCGGCGATCGCCTTGTACATCAGGGGCTGGGTGAACGCCGGCTCGTCGCCCTCGTTGTGGCCGTGCCGCCG
>Ga0209069_10000561_pt1 | contig 17432 bp, 14 predicted proteins | sample Str013_2_FD_187202 | JGI IMG/M metagenome (GOLD analysis project Ga0209069, IMG submission 187202) | Freshwater sediment microbial communities in response to fracking from Pennsylvania, USA - Straight Creek_MetaG_SC_2013 (SPAdes) (version 2) | ecosystem: Environmental > Aquatic > Freshwater >...
GACGCGCACGGTGAAGTTTTGACAGTGGTATGCGGCTGAAGCCCTAACCCGTACCGAATGCCTTGAACGTGATGATGGTGTGGGTATCCTGGATACCCGGAATGACCTGCACCTTCTCGTTGACGAAGTGGCCGATGTCGGTGTCGTTATCGACGTAGAACTTGACCAGCAGGTCGTAGTCGCCAGCGGTGGAATAGATCTCCGAAGCGATCTCGGCTTCGGCAAGCGCATTGGCGACGGCGTAGGACTGGCCGAGCTTGCACTTGAACTGAACGAAGAAGGGAACCATCGCTGTCGTCTCCCAAGGGTCATGTTGCCGTCAATATAGCTTTTTCGGGCAAACTGGATACGGTTTCGCGCGAACCATACGCCTCGCCACAAGCAGAGCCAAACCCCGGGGGCGCCAGGGCAAGCCAGCTTGCTCGCCATGGTCCACCGCGCTAGGACACCTCATGGCCCCGATCAACCCGATCGCGCGGTTCGGGCAATGACGACGCCGATCGCGCTTACTATCGCCGGCTCCGATTCCTCGGGCGGCGCCGGCATCCAGGCGGACCTGAAGACCTTTGCCGCGCTTGGCGTTTACGGGGCCTCCGTCCTGACGGCCCTGACGGCACAGAACACGCAAGGCGTCAACGGTATCCATCGCGTGCCCGCCGCGTTCGTGTCCGCGCAACTCGACGCGGTGTTTTCCGATCTCGCCATTGGCGCCGTCAAGATCGGCATGGTCGCGGAGCTTGCCATCCTTGATGCCATCGTTGCGGGACTGGCGCGCTGGACTCCCGCCCATGTCGTGCTCGATCCCGTCATGATTGCGACGTCAGGGGATCGACTGCTCGCATTGGAGGCAATTGACGCATTGCGGACCCAACTCATTCCGCGCGTGGCGCTGATCACGCCGAATCTTCCCGAAGCGGCGGCCCTGCTGGACGAGCCGGTGGCGACCGGCGAAGCCGCGGTCGAAAGCCAGGGCAGGCGGTTGCTGGCGATGGGCTGCCAATCCGTGCTGATCAAGGGTGGCCATGGGCAGGGTGCCGAGAGCATTGATTATCTGATCGATGCGAATCGCGCGATCGCGCTGCGCGCGCCACGCATCGCCACCGGGAATACCCATGGCACGGGCTGTTCCTTGTCCGCGGCCATCGCGGCCAACCTTGCCAAGGGCGAAAGCCTGGAAACCGCCGTCCGCAACGCCAAGGCCTGGGTTAGCGCCGCGATCGCGGCAGCGGATCGTTTCAGCGTCGGCCATGGTCATGGACCGATTCACCACTTTCACCGATTTTATTGATCTCCGTTTATCGCGCGATCACCCGGCGCCTATCGCGATGGCGCTGGGGCGTGTCGCCTGAACGTCGCATGGTGCTGTTATCGCCATGGTGGGGCATGCAACCGATTCTCGTGAGGGCCACCGGTCGCGTGGACCGTCATCGCTTTGTCACAGGTATCTTGTAGGTGAACAGGTATGGGAAGTGACTCTTTAGGTGAAGAGAGCCCCGAACGGCGCTATCGCACATTGTTTATCTCCGACGTCCATCTCGGAGCCCGCGGCTCGCAAGCCGATCGATTGCTCGATTTCCTCCGTAGCCATGATGCCGATACCATTTATCTGGTCGGAGACATCGTCGATGGCTGGGCGCTGAAATCCGGCTGGTACTGGCCGCAGTCGCATAACGATTTCGTGCAGAAAATGCTGCGCAAGGCGCGCAAGGGCGCCAAGGTGATTTACGTGCCGGGCAATCACGACGAGTTCCTGCGCAATTATTACGGCACCCATTTCGGCGGTATCGATGTTGTGGAAAACACCATTCACACCGGCGTCGATGGCAAGCGTTACCTCGTCATCCATGGCGACATCTTCGATCTCGTGGTGCAGAATGCGCGCTGGCTTGCCCATCTCGGCGACAGGGCCTACGACTTCGCAATCCAGATGAATCGACTGGTGAATTTTTTCCGCCGCGCGTTCGGCGTGCCCTATTGGTCGCTCTCGCAATGGGCGAAGCTGAAGGTCAAGAATGCCGTGAACTATATCGGCGCCTTCGAAAGAACGCTGGCGAGCGAAGCTCGGCGTCACGGCGCCGATGGCGTGATCTGCGGCCACATCCACTACGCCACCATTCGCGACGAGCATGGTATCCGCTACATGAATTGCGGCGATTGGGTGGAAAGCTGTACCGCACTGGCCGAGCATGAAGACGGCCGATTTGAAATCATCACCTGGACCGATCCGCTTCGCCGTGCAGCGCCCGTTGCCCCGGTTGCGGTACGCGCCGCATGACACGAATCCTGGTCGCGACCGATGCGTGGCACCCCCAGATCAATGGGGTAGTACGGACACTGACCATGATGGCGGAGGCGGCCCGGTCGTTCGGCGTTGGCGTCGGCTTTCTGACACCGCAGTCGTTTCGTACCTTCGCGATGCCGAGCTATCCCGATCTGCGCCTGGCATTGCCGGGGCCTGCGAAAATCGCGCAACTGATCGAAGCGGCGAACGCGGACAGTATTCATATCGCAACCGAGGGACCGATCGGGTTGATGGTGCGACGATATTGCCGCGTCCACGGACTGCCCTTCACCACGAGCTTTCACACGCGCTTTCCCGAATACGTGTCGGCGCGTTCGCGGATTCCGGAGGCCTGGGTCTGGCACGCGCTGCGGCGGTTTCACCGGCCGAGCCAGGCGGTGATGGCGGCGACCCCGGCGCTGGCTGCCGAATTGCGCCAGCGCGGTTTTCGCAATGTGGTGCTGTGGTCCCGCGGCGTCGACACCGCCCTGTTTCATCCGCGCGACGTCGATCTGTGCCTGCCGGCGCCGGTCTTCCTGAGTGTCGGCCGCGTCGCGGTCGAGAAAAATCTCGAAGCGTTTCTGGAACTCGATTTGCCCGGCACCAAGGTCGTGGTCGGCGACGGGCCGGCACGCCTCGCGCTGGAGCGCAACTATCCGCAAGCCGTGTTTCTTGGCGCGCGGCATGGGGAGCAACTTGGCGAAATTTATTCAGCTGCCGATGTTTTCGTGTTTCCGAGCAGGACCGACACCTTCGGCCTCGTGCTCCTGGAGGCATTGGCCAGTGGCCTGCCGGTCGCGGCATTTCCGGTCACCGGCCCGCGCGACGTGATCGGTGCCACGCCGGTCGGCGTGCTCAACGACGATCTGCGGACGGCATGCCTGGAGGCGCTGACAATCCCACGGCAGGCCTGCGTCGAGTTCGCAGCCAAGCATACCTGGCAGGCCTCGGCACGTGTTTTCGTCGAGCACTCCCTGAGGGTTCGCGCCGTCGATCCGAACGACGAGGCGGTCGAATTCAGCACCGAAGGCCCGCATTTCGCCGCCTGACTTCACCCGAATGCGTCTTGCTCGGCTGTCCGTCGACGCGATACAACAATGTCATGACGGAAAACGCCTCCCAAGCAGCGGTCGGCGCGGCGGAAATCGATGCCGCGGCCCGCGTAGTGGCCCCGTTCGCGGTGCGAACTCCGCTGTTGTCTTTCCCGGTTCTGAACGAGCGCGTGGGAACCAAGGTCTTCCTGAAGCCGGAAATGCTGCAGCGGACCGGTTCGTTCAAGTTCCGTGGCGCCTTCAACAAGCTCGCATCGATCCCGCAGGCTGCCCGGAGCGGCGGCGTGGTGGCGTTTTCTTCCGGCAATCATGCGCAGGGCGTGGCCGCCGCCGCCCAGATTTTGAACATGCAGGCCACCATCGTGATGCCTGCCGACGCGCCGTTGTCAAAGCGCGAGCGCACCAAGGCCTATGGCGCCGAGGTCGTGCTGTACGACCGCGACCGCGAGGACCGCGAAGCCATCGCCAACGGGATCGCCGGCAAGCGCGGCGCCACGCTGGTTCGCCCCTATGACGATCCTTTCGTGATCGCTGGCCAGGGCACCGCTGGCCGGGAAATCGCCGAAGACATGGCCGCGCTTGGCCTGACGCCCGATATCGTGGTGGCACCAGCGTCCGGCGGCGGCCTGATCGCAGGGGTTGCGACCGCCATCAAGGCGCGCTTTCCGCAGGCGTCGTTGATCGTTGCCGAGCCCGAAGGCTATGACGATCACGGCCTCTCGCTGCGATCGGGCAAGCGCGAGGCCCATCACGCCGCCGGTCGTACCATCTGCGACGCGCTGATGGCTTCGATGCCCGGCGAAATTACGTTCTCGATCAACAGCAAATTGCTGGCGCAGGGCGTCACCGCGTCGGACGCGGAAGTTGGCGACGCGGTTGCCTATGCCTATCGGGAATTGAAACTGGTGGTCGAACCCGGCGGCGCGGTCGGCCTGGCCGCATTGCTGGCCGGCCGTCTAGATATCCGCGACAAGAACGTCGTGATCGTCCTGTCCGGCGGCAATGTCGATGCCGATATGTTTGCGAAGCTTGTGGCGTGAGCGGTTGAGGGCGATGCAAGCGAGCCCAGGTCGAATGGGCTTAACGGCCTTTTCGAATGCGCGTCCACGCCGGACTCGCCGCGGATGCGCTTGGCGCCTGGGGTCGCGACAATGTCGTTCGGTCAGGAGAAAAACGCGATCTTTTCGACCTGACTCATGCGTCGGATCGGCGCCAGGGGATCGTTGGCCGGACTGCTTGAATTTTTCAGGAGTCCGCTCGCGATCAGGCTCGAGCCGAGCGACATCGCGGGCTCGGGCGGAGAGGGAGCGTCGATCGCAGGCTGTCGCAGCGGTTCGGCTGGCGGCAACTCCGGTGCAAAAATTGTCTCGGGGGCTTCGGCGATCGTAGTGCGCGCGACGGCGGGTGGTTCAGCTGCGCAGGCTTTGCAGTCAGCTACGGCCGCATCCTCGCCAAAAGGGTCCGATGCGCCCATTTCCTGCGCGATCAGGTCCAGCATCGCCTCGTCATAGCTATCGGCCGCCTCGTCGATGATGTTGGCCGGTTCAATCTCGTCGATTGCATCCTCGGCCGATGCCATGACCTCGCTTTTTGTTCCGGACGGTTCTTCCGTACCGAGAGATTGAACGGTCTCCGCGATGTCGTCGGGGGAGGGTACGGAAACGCCAGTCTTGGCGGTCGCCGAATCGTAATCGCCAAATTCCGCAAGCCGCGCCTCGATCGACGCGAATGCTGCGCTCAAGGCGGCCTTGGCCTCGTCCGCCGTAATCTGTGCCGCCCCGGTTTCGATGGCACCGACCTGCGAATCGATCAGATCGCAAATCCGGCCATCGGCGCCGATCTCCCGTAAACGCCAGGCGATCTCCCGGATCACCCGCGCGCCCTTGTGCACGGGCGCCAGCTTGGGCTCAAGCGCGAGGCCGTCGAGTGCTACTGTGGCCGACACCTCGGCCGCTTCGACCGCGCGGCGGATGGCGGCGAGGGCTTCGGCGAGCGCCGGGCCAGTATCCCCTTGTCGCTGCGCGACAAGGGTTTCCTCGATGCGCGCCACCGCGTCTAGCACCATGCGGGTGTCGGCGTTCCGGTTGCGTTTGGCATATTCGCTGAGGAACCAGCGGCCGCGCGAGGTCTCCATGAAAGCTTCACTGATCGCGGCGTAATCCGCCTCGCTCGGCTGTGCCGCGCGGGCTGAAATAGGCGACAGGGCAAATGCTTCTTGGGCCATGGCAGACTCTGCGCGCAAATCACCGCGCGTTAGGTTAACGATCACCACGATATTGACCGAATCGCAATTGAATTGATGAATTCCGAATCACAAATCCCCATCGCGTCACAGGCCGCCTCCCGGCGATTCGCGACCGGGCTTGCGCTGTTCTACGGCGCGATGTTCGGGCTGCTTGGGACCTATCTGCCGTTCTTCCCGCTATGGCTGAAAGCGGTCGGTATCGATGCGTCCTGGATCGGGATCATCACGGCGGTCCCCGCCGTCACGCGCTTTACGGTGCTGCCGTTGGTGACCGGCCTGGCGGAGCGGCGTCAGTCGTTGCGCGAGGCCATCGTCATCGCGGCGTTCGTGACGGCGGGGGGGCTCGCGATCATCGGCACCCAGCATCAGGCGCTTCCAATATTCCTGGCTTTCGCCGTCACCTGCTGGCTGTGGACGCCGATGGCGCCCCTGACCGACGCCTATGCGTTGTGCGGCGTGGTGCGCTATGGCCTCGACTATGGGCCACTGCGGCTATGGGGTTCGGCCGCCTTCGTGGCGGGAGCGTTGGCTTGTGGATTGCTGGTGGAGGTCATCGCGTCCGAACATCTCATCTGGGTCATTGCCGCGGTGGCCGGGCTTAGTTCTGTGGCTAGCCTCGGACTTAAGCCGCTCGACAGCGTCAAACCTTCAGACGTGATGTCAGGTAGCGCGGGCGTCCTGCTGCGCGACCCCGGGTTTCTCGCGATGATCGTGTCGTCGGCGCTGATCCAGAGCAGCCACGCCGCCTATTACATTTTCGCGACCATCGTCTGGAAACAGGCCGGCCTCGGCGGGCTCACCATCGCAGGGTTGTGGTCGCTAGGCGTACTCGCCGAGATCGTGCTGTTCGCCATATCGCCGCGGTTTAAGCTGCCGCCGGCGGTACTCGTGGTGATCGCCGCGCTCTGCGCGGTCGCGCGCTGGGTCATCACGGCGCAGGAGCCGCCGATCGGAATTCTCGCCGTCGTGCAATTGGCGCACGGCCTGACCTTCGGGCTCACGCAGGTCGGCATCATGAGCCTGATGGTGCGCCATGTAGCTGGACATGTGATGGCGCGCGGGCAGGGCTATCTCGCCGCCTGCAGCGGCATCGTCGCCAGCGCCACCTCGATTCTGTCCGGCATGGTCTATGCGCGCTACGGCGAGGGCGTCTACTACATGATGGCCGCCATGGCGCTGTCAGGCGCGATCCTCATGTGGTTTGCGCGCCATCGTGTGGATCAACCCCACAGCGCCGCTTCCGGCGGATAGACCAGGCTGCCGTCGTAGTGTAGGCCGTGCTCGCGGTCCCGCGCCAGCAGCAGCGGTCCGTCGAGATCGACGAAGCGAGCCTGCTGCGCGAGCAGCAGTGCGGGCGCCATCGCGAGCGAGGTCGCAACCATGCAGCCGATCATGATTTCGAATCCGAGCGCCTGCGCCGCATCGGCCATCGCCAACGCCTCCGTCAGTCCGCCGGTCTTGTCGAGCTTGATGTTGACGGCATCGTAACGCCCGCGCAGGCCTTTGAGCGACGCGCGGTCGTGCACGCTCTCGTCGGCGCATACCGCGAGCGGCCTTCGGATGCGGGCGAGCACATCATCCTGGCCGGCCGGAAGCGGCTGCTCGACCAGGGTGACGCCTGCTTCAGCGCAAGCGGCAAGGTTTCGCTCGAGATTTTCGGCGGTCCAGGCCTCGTTCGCGTCGACGATTAGTTCTGATTCCGGAGCGGCGTTTCGCACGGCCGAGATCCGCCCTCTGTCGCCGTCGCCGCCGAGCTTGATCTTGAGTAACGGCCGATACGCCGCCTTGGCGGTCGCGGCTGCCATCGCCTCCGCGGTTCCCAGGGAAATGGTGTAGGCCGTGGTGCATGCTAGTGGTACAGGGCGGCCAAGCAGGTTCCAGGCCCGCTGGCCTCGGCTCTTGGCTTCGAGATCTACCAACGCGCAATCCAGCGCGTTCCGGGCGGCTCCCGGCGGCATCTGCGACTGAAGGGCCAACCTGCCCAATCCCTCCGAGAGAGGTCCCTGCATGGTCTGCAGGGCCGCCAGTGTCGCTTCCGGGGTCTCCCCGTAGCGCGGATAGGGCACGCATTCACCTCGGCCGGTATGCCCACCAAGGTTGACCTCCGCCACAACCGTCACAGCTTCAGTCTTGGCTCCACGGCTGATGGTGAAGCTGCCGGAGATCGGCCAGCGTTCGATCCGGGCGGCGAGCCTTAGCGCTTGAGGCCGCGGATATTCAAGACCTTGGTATTTACTGGAAGTCATTTCAAAATCTGGCAATTTCTGAACCGCAGGGTTGCCCGGCGCAACCAATTATGGCTGGTTAGTGACAGATTCTACAAGGCAAGTGACTTGCGGGGATCTTTCCTTTTGAGGTGGGCAGTGTGAACGGCGACCCGACATTGATGCCGATTGCGCGGGGCAATGGGCTGGCGCTGTGCGCCGCGGGGTCTTGGACCGCCCGCTTTGCGCCGGCGCTCGAGAAGATGGTCTCCGAGGCCGAAAAGCTCACGGGGACCCGTCCCAACATTTTCATCGACGTTTCGGATGTTTCCAGGCTCGATACCTTCGGCGCCTGGCTGATCGAGCGGCTGCGGCGCAGCCTGACGCAAGGCGGCGTCGAGGCGAAGATCGCGGGCCTTTCGGCCAATTATTCTACCCTCGTCGACGAAGTGCGCCGCGTGAAAGCCGGTCCCGTCATCGAGCCCCGCGCGGTGACGATCACGGGCATGCTCGACCAGGTCGGCCGCAGCGTTGCCGGCGTCGGCGGCACGCTGGTCGGACTGGTGGACATGCTGGGCGCGGTGCTGGCCGCGACTGGCCATGTCGTCATCCACCCCCGCGGGTTTCGTCTGACCTCGACCGTGCACCACCTGGAGCAGGTGTGCTGGCGTGCGGTGCCGATCGTCGTGCTGATCACGTTCCTGATCGGTTGCATCATCTCGCAACAGGGCATCTTCCACTTTCGCAAATTCGGCGCCGATATTTTCGTGGTCGATATGCTCGGCGTGCTGGTGCTGCGCGAGATCGGCGTGCTGCTGGTGGCGATCATGGTGGCGGGCCGTTCGGGCAGCGCCTATACCGCCGAGCTCGGCTCGATGAAAATGCGCGAGGAGATCGACGCGCTGCGCACCATGGGCTTCGATCCGATCGAGGTCCTGATTCTTCCGCGCATGCTGGCGCTGGTGCTGGCGCTGCCCATCCTCGCCTTCCTCGGCGCGATGGCCGCGCTTTATGGCGGGGGGTTGGTGGCCTGGCAGTACGGCGGCGTCGATCCCGAGGCGTTCCTGCTGCGGCTGCGCGACGCCATCTCGATCGATCATTTCATCGTCGGCATCATCAAGGCGCCGGTCATGGCGGCGGTGATCGGAATCGTGGCCTGCGTCGAGGGGCTGGCGGTGCAGGGCAGCGCTGAATCGCTCGGGCAGCACACCACGTCCTCGGTGGTGAAGGGGATTTTCTTCGTCATCGTCATGGATGGCGTGTTTGCGATCTTTTTCGCATCGATCGGAATGTGATCATGGCGATCGAGAAATCCGACGCCATCATCCGGGTTCGCGACATCACCGTGGAGTTCGGCAGCACGCGCGTGCTCGACGGGCTCAATCTCGACGTCAAGCGCGGCGAGATTCTCGGCTTCGTCGGTCCGTCGGGCGCGGGCAAATCGGTGCTGACGCGCACCATCATCGGACTGGTGCCGAAGACCAAGGGACGCATCGAGGTGTTCGGCGTCGATCTCGACGCCGCCAATGCCGCCGAACGCCGCGGCGTCGAGCGGCGCTGGGGAATCCTGTTTCAGCAGGGCGCGCTGTTTTCCTCGCTCACCGTGCGGCAGAACATCCAGTTCCCGGTGCGCGAATATCTCAAGGTCTCGCAGCGGCTGCTCGATGAGATCATGGTCGCCAAGCTCGGCATGGTCGGACTTCGTCCCGAAGTGGCCGATCGATTTCCCTCGGAGCTTTCCGGCGGCATGATCAAGCGCGTGGCGTTGGCGCGCGCGCTTGCGCTCGATCCTGAACTGGTCTTCCTGGACGAGCCGACCTCGGGGCTCGACCCGATCGGCGCCGGCGACTTTGACGAATTGGTGCGCACCCTGCAGCGCACTTTGGGGTTGACCGTTTTCATGGTAACCCACGATCTCGACAGCCTTTACACCGCGTGCGACCGGATCGCCGTTTTGGGGAACGGTAAGATCATTGCTGCAGGGTCGATCGCCGACATGCAGGCCTCTCAGCATCCCTGGCTGCTGCAATATTTCCACGGCAAGCGCGCTCGCGCGGTTATAGGTTAGGACGGAGCAGTCGATGGAAACACGGGCGAATTACGTCCTGATCGGATCGTTCACCCTCGCGGTTATCGCGGCGGCGTTCGGCTTCGTGCTGTGGTTCCAGAGCCTGCACACGACCAAGGCGCGCAGCCCGATCCGAATCGTTTTCGAAGGTCCGGCTTCCGGCCTGCGCAACGGCGGTAGTGTGAACTTCAACGGTATCAGGATAGGGGAGGTCATTTCGGTCAAACTCGACAATCCGCGTCGTGTGGTCGCTCTTGCGATGGTCGAGAACAATGCGCCGATCCGCAAGGACACCCTGGTCGGGCTGGAATTCCAGGGACTGACCGGCGTTGCCGCGATCTCGCTCAAGGGAGGCGAAGAGGCAGCCCCCCCGGTCCCGCTGGACGAGGACGGCGTGCCGATGCTGACCGCCGATCCGAATGCGCTGCAGGACGTGACGGAGGCTATCCGAGGCACGCTGCAGAACGTCAACCGGCTCGTTGCCGACAATCAGGAATCGGTAAAAAGCTCGCTGCGCAATCTTGAAACCTTCACCTCCGCGCTGGCGCGCAACTCTGAGAAGATCGACAATGTCATGGTGAAGGTCGACGGCGTGATGGGCAAGGCCGACAGCCTCATGCTCGGCTTGAATGCCGTTGCCGGCGGCAATACCGGCGGCGAACTCGCGTCGATGGTGAAGGCGATCCGCGAACTGGCCGACGATCTCGACAAGCGCACGGGAGCGCTGATGGCCGATGGCCGCAGAACGCTGGCCGACATCAGTCGCGCGGTGAACAATTTCGACCGCAATCCGTCCCGGGTGATATTTGGCGGCAGCAACAACGCCGCGCCGCCGCCGGAAGCGGCGCCGCCACCCAAACCGGCGACAGCCCCCGTGCCGAGCGGACAGAAGCGGCAGTAGAGATCAGGCGAATAGGCAATGACGAACGGGAGCTTCCGAACGAGATCTTGACCGCTGGATATCTCGCGTCGTGTCCGTCGTCCGAAGGGATAGCGACCACTCTCGCTACCTACTGGACTACCCTGCAAAACGGAGGCCGTGAGGCCTCCATTCTTTATTGGCGACGCGCCATTCGGCTTAAGCGAGCCGTCCGGCCGCGTGCGCGAGCAGGGTATAGACCAGGCCGGTTTCCGATGTGAGGTGGCCACGAAGCGCCTGGGGTCCACGATCCTCGCGCGCGACTTCATCGAGCAACCGCTCGAATTCGGCGATATAGCGGTCGACGGTCTGCTTGAACCCGCGGTCGGCGCGGTACTTGCGGGCAACCTCGTCGAAGGCCTTCTGGCCGGCAGGCGTATAGAGCCGCTTGCTGAACGCCTTGCTCTCGCCGCGCTGATAGCGGTCCCACATCTCGGCGGCGAGGTTGCGATCCATCAGGCGACCGATGTCGAGCGACAGCGACTCCAATGGGTTACCGCCGCCCTGCTGCGCACGGCCGCGCGGCGCGTCGCGATTGGTGCCGCCGCCCGAGTCGGTGCGGCTGAGCAGGTCGGAAAGCCAGCCATCGCGGCCGGCGTCGGCGGCTGCCGGGCTGACCGGCGGTGCCTCGGTCCGTCGCGACGGAATGCCGAGGTCCGGCGGCGGCAAGGTCGACGCACTGCCGCTGTCGCGCGTGCGTGCATCGCTGCGACCGCCGGCGACTGCCATCGCGGTCTCTTCCTGGCGCTGCACGCTGGTTCGGCCGGATGCCACCACGTCGAGGCCGCGGCCGTGATGGGCGACGATCCGGTTGAGTTCGGCCAGCGCTTCGATCTGGTCGACGATCACCTTGCGCATCTGAGCGGTGTTTTCAGAAGCTTCCTGCGGCATTTCCAGCACGCCGCGGCGCAGTTCGTTGCGCGTGGCCTCCAGTTCCTGTTGCATCTCCGCGGCCATCTGCTTCATGGCCTGCACCATCGCCGCGAACCTCTCGGTCGACTGCTGGAACATCGCGTCCGTTTCGCGGGTGCTCTGCTCGTACAATTCACTCATGGTTTCATGGGTTAGCCGGCGTTCCTCCTCGGCGGAGGCGCGGACGGCCTCGAACTGCCGGCTGATCGAGGCGGATCCTGCGCCAGCAGTCTCCGCCACAACACGCGCGATATCGCGGGCGCGCTCTTCGGCCGCAGCCAGCGATTCATCCAGCAGTCCGGTGAACCGTGACAGCCGCTGGTCGAGGTCGGTGGTCCGCAGATCGATCGTCGTCACCAGCGATTCAAGCTGCGATTTACGTTCAGCGACCGAGGTGGTGGTGTTGCGATTGGCCTGTTCGACGACGGCCGCGGCGTCGACCAGGGTCTTGCCGTGGCGATCGAACTCGCTCGACAACGTTCCCAAATCCTCCAACGCCCTTGAAGTCTTGGAATGAAAGATGCCCAGTTGATCTTCCAGCGTCTGTGTGGTGATTCCGTTGCGCGTGGTGACGTCGTTCATCGCGGACACGAAGTCGGCCACGCGCGTAACCAACGCGCGCTCCAGCGAGTTGAGATTGTCGTGAGCACCGGTCAGCACTTCCTGCAGCAGGATATTGCCTTCGCGCAGGCGCTCGAACAAGGCAACCGTGTCGGTGCGCAGGGTCTTGCTGGTTTCCTGCATTTCCGTCACGGCAGCAATCGACACCTGGCGCGACTGGTCGATCGCGGCACGCGAGGACTGCTCGAGCTCCTTGAGCGACTTGTTCATCGCGCCGGTTGCGAGATCGCCGGCCGAGGTGATCGCACGCGCAACGTCGGTACCAGTGCCCGCCATCGATTGGGCGAAAGACTGACTGCGGGTTTCGATCGACTTCAAGGCATCGGCAGTGACGCGGTCGATGTCGGTCGTGAGTTGGCCGGTCTTGGCGGCGAGCGCCTCGACCAGCGATCCGCGCCGGCTGTCGACGATCTGCGCCAGGCGATCGGTCTGTTGCTGGACGTAGCTGACGATCTCGTCGGTCTTGCCGGTCATTGTCGATCCGAAATTGCTACTGGCCGCAAGGACGGAGCGCTCGATATCCGCCGATGTCGACTTGACCTTCGAACTGACTTCGTTCGACGCGGTCACCAGCGCACTTTGCGCGTTCTGCGCACTGGTCTGGATGTTGTCAGTGGTTTTGGCGGTGACGACGCCGAGCGACCGCTCGATCTCGGCCGATATCGCCTTGATCTGGGTTGCCGCCTCGGCCGAAGTGGCGGCGAGCGAACTCTGCGCTTCGCGCGCGGTGCCCAGGATGGAAGCGGCGGTATTCGCGCCGACAGCAGTCAGCGTTCGTTCGATATCGGTCCCGACCGAAGACAATGTGCGTTCCACGTCGATCGCCAGCGACTTGACATGGTTGGCCGCATCGGAAGATGCACCGACCAGTGTATTCTGGGCCTCGCGGGCACCCGCCATGATGGACTCGGCGGTTGAATTGCCGGCCATCGACAGCGAACGCTGCATGTCGGCTGCCAACGACTTGACCTGGCTGGTTGCATCCGCAGATGCTGAGACTAGCGTCGTCTGGGCGTCGCGGGCGCTGGTCAGGATGGAGTTGGCCGCACCGGAACCGACGGCGGTGATGACGCTTTCGACCTCGGACGAGGTGAGTTTCAGCTGGGTTCCGACGTCGGACGAGACGTTCAGCAAGGCTTGCTGGGCAGCGCGTGCGCCGGTCTGAATAGTTTCGCTGGTGTTGACCACGAGATTGGTCAGCGAGCGTTCCGCGTCCTCGACATGCGACTTTATGCCAGTGGACAGCATTTCAGCGCGCGCCATCAGATCGTCGCTGGCCTGCCGTCCGCTGCTTTCGATGCGGCCTGCGACCGCCTCGATGCGCGAACCCAACAGATCTTCGAACTGCGCGACGCGCGTGTCGATGTCGCCGGCGATCGCGCCAACCCTGGTTTCGATACCCTGATGGATTTCCTGGAACCGCGCGGTGATGCTGTCGGTGAGGTGAGCGCTGCGGCCGTCAATGGTTCCGGTCACCTGGTTGATACGCTGGGACACGGCGTCGATCACCTGCGCGGTTCCTTCCGTCAGCGACGAGGTGAGGTGGCTCAGGCGCGAGTCGATCGAATGGACAGCTTGCGCGGCGCCTTCGGTCAGCGACGAGGCAAGTGAGCCGAGACGCTGATCGATGGTTTCGGTAACCGACCTGGCGCGGCTCTCGAAATTCTGTTCGAGCGACTTGATGCGGTCGTCGACGTTTACGTCGAAGGTCTTGATCTTGCTGTCGAGCGAGGCGTCGAGGCCGGTGACGCGGGCTTCGAGCGTGGTTTCGAATTGCAACAGACGCTGGTCGAGCGAGGCGGTGATCTCACCGCCGTTCGAGGTGAGACGGGTATCGAAGGTATCGACATAATTCTTCAGGCTGTCGCCGATTTCCTGGGTGCGCTGACCCATGCGGTCGACGATCTCGCCACCGAAGGTTTTGACGGTACGATCGAATTCCGAAATGTGGCGGGTAATCAGCGCGCCAAGCGTGCCGCTGTCGCGCGCGAATTTCTCGGCCAGTTCCCCGCCCTGGTTCTTCACCAGTTCGTCGAAGGCATTCATCTGCAGACTGAGGGTGTCGTGCGCGGTCTCGGTCTGGCTGACTACCTTGGCAACCAGCGAATTCACCGTTACGTCGAGTGCGTCGCTGGCCTTGTCGCCGCTGGTCAGGATCCGGGTCGCAAGGCGGTTGCCGGCGTCGTCGATCTTGTTCACGAGATCGCCGCTGCGCAGTTCAAGTTCGAGCAACAGCGAATCGCCTGAGTTTTTCAGGGAGTCGTGAACTTGCTCGGTGCGTTCGGAAATGCCGTCGACGATGGTGGACGAACGCTGCTCGAATTCCGCGGTGATACGATCGATCCGCTCATTCAGCATTTCATGGACACGGTCCGCCAGATCGACGAACTCGTCATGGACGTGGCCGGTCTTGAAATTGAGGCTGGTGGTCAGCCGTTCGCTGGCGTCCAGCACGGCGCGCGTGGTCTCGGCGCTGGCTTCCTCAAGGCGATCGAGCAGGTCTCCGCCGCGTTCACCGAGCGCCAGGATCATGTTGTCGCCGGCATGGCCCAACGCGGTCGTGATGTGCTGGCCGCGTTCCTCGAGCGCGCCGGTGATGCTCTTGGCGACTTCGTCGACGCGCGAGGCGATCGCGTCCGAGATCAGCGCAATGTCGTGACGGAGGTCGATCTGCACGCCGGAGATGGCGCTGCGCACCTGTTCGGCCTGTCCGACCAGGTTGTCGCGCTGATGGGCGATGTCTTGCAGCAACGCGCGGATGCGCACCTCGTTGTCGGAATAGGCGCGTTCCAGCGCCGATACTTCGTTGGCTACCAGCGTCTCGAGTTCGCCTGCGCGCGCGATCGCGCGTTCGACGCCGTCGCCCATCGCCGCGACCTCGCGGCGGATGGCCTGACCGACCGTGACCATCGAGTCGCTGGCTGCGCCCTCGGGTTCGGAAAAGCGGATCGCGACCTGTGCCATCGACTGCGCAATCATGCGCAATTCCTGGCCACGCCAGGCAAGACTGGCGAGGAAGTAGAACAACAATACGGGCGCAAAAAACAACGCCGCGAGGCCGGTCAGCACCATTACGCCGCCGGCGCCCTGACCGATTGCGGCCTGCAGCGAGGGCAGGAAACTGATGGTGAGAAGGGCGCAGCCGGCAACCCAGACGCCGCCAAACATCGTGGCAAGGCTGTAGACGTTGCGCGCAGGTCGGCCCTTCTGGATCGCCTGCAGGATCTGGCCGATGGTTTCGCGGTCGTCGTTGGCGGCGCGGCGCGGCGCGCGCGTATCCTCGATTGGATCGAACTTGGGATGCTCCATGCTCGGGCGGGGGTCGAAGGCTGGCTCAGAATAGGCCGGCGACGAGGTGGGCACGGCCGACGGCGTCATTTCGGCATTGATCGAGCCGCGACCAGCATCGGCAGGGGTGTCGCTGATGTTCAGGGCCTCCTGGATGGCGGAGAGAGCAACCTCAGTCGGATCTTTGACCTTCTTGGGATTGTTAGCCATGTGCAGTCCGAGCCCTCTTACGTTGTACGCGTCCGGCGAGCGTGCCAACATGCCCGCAAGCTCGAAGCCGGAATTCTGCCCCTCAAGCGACACGCAACCGCCTCCGTCGGCGGCTCGTTCCGCTACATCCGCAAACATTCTATTGGTTGAGCGATGCGAATGAAATGGTTGCGGTTAAGACAATCTTAATCATCCTTAATCATCGTTAATAGCATACCGAGGTAAGCCCTTACGTGTGCAGTAATTTTTGTGCCACACCCAAATATATGGCAATTTATCGTCAAAACGACGGCATATTTGCGACATATCCACCAACGTTTCCTCAACTAGTTTCGTGATTGGCTGGGCCGATTGGCCTGTCGGGATCGACCCCACAGGCGTGTCTGGGTTGCGCCGATGCCGCTTCATCTGGAACGGGTTCACTGGATGCCTTCGCCGCCCCTCGCGCCCGACGACGGCCCAATCGATTTCAATCATCTCAACCGAATGACTCTTGGAGACGTCGGTCTCGAGCAAGAAGTGCTGGCGATGTTCTCTGCTCAGGCTTCCGCGCTCGTCGGCACGCTCGCCGCCCTTCCGGCCAATGCCGGCGAGATTGCTCACACGCTAAAGGGATCGGCACAGGCGATAGGCGCATTCGATGTAGCGGACAGTGCGGGCCGGCTGGAAGCGGTCCTGGCGAACAACGAAAATTCCGCTGAAACGCTGGCCGAACTGCGCGATGCCGTGGCGCGGGCACGAACCGCCATCGATGTTTTCCTGCGCAGGTCCTGATCCCTGCGGCATTCCTACCAAAGCGGCGTCACAGGTTTTCATCTCCGACCGCTGGCGCGGAGCGGATCGACCCGTTATACGACTGCCCGGACCCGTTTATCCCGCATCCGTCAGCACGAGCGATCATGGCCAAAATACACTTTGTCGACCATTCCGGCGAAAAACGCACCATTGAGGTTGAAAACGGCGCGACGGTCATGGAAGCGGCGATCCGCAATGCCATCCCTGGCATCGAAGCTGAATGCGGCGGCGCCTGCGCCTGTGCGACCTGCCATGTCTATGTCGACGAAGCCTGGCGCGAAAAGGTTGGCGCTCCCTCGCCGATGGAAGAGGACATGCTGGATTTCGGGTTCGACGTCCGGCCGAATTCGCGGCTGTCCTGCCAGATCAAGGTGAGCGATGAACTCGAGGGGCTGGTGGTGGCCACGCCGGAGCGTCAAGCATAGAGCCTGGTTCAGCTTCTATCCCTACACCGCCATCGGTGTTGGGGAACGCCCGATGACCCGAATTCAGCGCGATCCGGAATCTGCCTTTCCAACAAGTTCGTCGTCGAGCGCATAGAGCGCGCAGTCCGGTGCGAATTTGGCGCATGCGGCGAGCGCAGCTTCCTGCGCCTCGCTGCCGGACCGGTGGCCGCCACGATAGGCAAAGCTGCCTTTCGGCGACACCGCAAATGCCCGGTGCGGGTTGGCGACGAGAAAGTCAGCAAATCCTGCACGGCCTTTGTCGCCCAACCTCGGAGGCGGCGGAAGCGCCGCTGGCAGCGGCGCAGTTGCGACCCTTCCCGTGCCGAGCTTTTGCTCGCGCAGGAAGCCGTCGACCATCGGCGTCCAGATCTGGATCCCCTTCGAAAACAGC